>OIXH01000118.1_pt1 | contig 98765 bp, 90 predicted proteins | sample 1587741 | NCBI WGS metagenome assembly OIXH01 (sample SAMEA3888916, study PRJEB22519) | human gut metagenome | biome: human gut; feature: human-associated habitat; material: faeces | place: Denmark | collected 2011 | reverse complement strand
AGCCCTTTCCGCAAATGAAAGAATAGCTGAATTCCTTGATTTTGCTATTCAAGCCAGGTTTGCTTATGTCAGCAAGCTGAATCCCTCCAAATCATCATGGAGGGATCTTTGCGTGTGTTTTCTGAATTACGCCATGCCGCTCTCAAAACGGTTAATGGCGCTTAAAATGCCCTTGACGGAAGCAAAGTTGATGTTATGCTCCGTGCCGACGCCGAAGATGCGGCGGCCACCCGGCACGCGCAGCTCGATGTAGGCCACGGCCTGCGAATCGGAACCCATCGAAATGGCATGCTCGGAATAGGAGATGAAGGAATAGCCCTCGATGCCCGCCTGACCCAGCGCATTAAAGAATGCATCGATCGGGCCGTTTCCGCGGGACTCAAGCTGCACGAACTGGCCGCGCACGCTGAGCACGCCGGAGAAATGGGTGACATTTGCCGCGCTGCCCGCAATCGCTTCCTCGTAGAACTTCGCGCGGGAGAGCGCATACGGTTCGCTGATGTTGAGGAACTCGCGGTGGAACAGCTCGTAGACCTCGTTTGCCGTCAGCTCGCGGCCGGTTCTGTCACATTCGGCCTGCACAACCGCGCCAAATTCCGGATGCATCGCCTTGGGCATGTGGTAGCCGTAATTGTGATCCATGATAAACGCCGCGCCGCCCTTGCCGGATTGGCTGTTGATGCGGATGATCGGTTCGTATTCGCGGCCGACATCGGCGGGGTCGATCGGCAGATACGGAATTTCCCAATACTGGGTCTTGGATTCGCGCATGTATTCATGCCCCTTGTTGATGGCGTCCTGATGCGAGCCGGAGAAGGCGGTGAAGGCCAGCTTGCCCGCATACGGCCAGCGCTCGGGCACGTGCATCTTGGTGCAGCGCTCGTAAATCTCGCGGACATGGTCGATATGGGAGAAATCGAGCATCGGGTCAACGCCCTGCGTGAACATGTTCAGCGCGACGGTGACGATATCGAGATTGCCCGTGCGCTCGCCGTTGCCGAACAGCGTGCCTTCGACGCGATCCGCGCCCGCCAGCATGGACAGCTCCGCGCAGGCCACGCCCGTGCCGCGGTCGTTGTGCGGATGGACGGAGATGATCGCCGCGTCGCGGTTGGGCAGATGGCGGATGAAATATTCGATCTGGTCGGCGTAGGTGTTGGGCGTGCACATTTCAACCGTGTTGGGCAGGTTGAGAATGACCGGGTTTTCCTTCGTCGCGCCGAGCGTTTCCATCACCTGATGGCAGATATCTACGGCAAAATCCATTTCCGTGCCGGAAAAGGACTCCGGGGAGTATTCGTAGCGGAAATTCGTGCCGGATTGATCGGCTTCGGTCAGCTCGCGCACCAGCTTTGCGCCCGCGACAGCGATATCAATAATCCCCTGCATGTCCTTTTTGAAGACGACCTTGCGCTGGAGGGTCGAGGTGGAATTATAGAAGTGGATGATGACGTTTTTCGCGCCGCGCACGGCCTCGAAGGTTTTGCGGATCAGATGCTCGCGCGCCTGCACCAGCACCTGAATGGTGACGTCATCCGGGATATAATGGCCGTCGATCAGCGCGCGCAGAATTTCATATTCCGTTTCGGAGGCGGAGGGAAAGCCGACCTCGATCTCCTTGAAGCCGATATCCACCAGCAGCTTGAAGAAATCGAGCTTTTCCTGAAGGTTCATCGGCGTGACGAGCGCCTGATTGCCGTCGCGGAGATCGACGGAGCACCAGGTCGGCGCTTTTTCGATGCGGTTGTTCGGCCAGGTGCGATCCGGCAGAGAAACGGGAGTGAACGGGATATACTTTTTGCAGCCCTGATACATGATGGGTTTCTCCTTTCAAACTGAAACAAAACGGTTGGCCGGGGAACGAAAAAGCGCCCCCAGCCGCTTAAAAAGCGACATAGGGGCGCTTGAATACATGACTTTCAGCGCGGTACCACCCTAATTCGGCTGATGACTCAGCCCTCACGGCCTCAGACAAGGCCTGACCGATCACGGGGTCATCCGTCGCGAACTACTGTGTTTCATCCGCGCGATTCCGGGAGGAGTTCTCAAAAGGCGTTCCGTTCGGCTTGCACCAGCCGCCGACTCTCTTGACGGAAGAAATCCCCTGATTATTTCCCATCATCATCTTTGGGTTCGTTGCTGTGAACTTGACATTTATTCTATCCGGGTCGGGAGCGTTTGTCAAGGTGGTTTGAAAAAAATGTCGCGGACGGAGGCGAAAAGGGGAAAGAAGTCAAATTTCTTTGATAAAATCAGCAAAAAGCCTTGACAAAAGGGATAGAAAGCGGTTAAAATAGCCAGTGCGTATGTTCGACTGATTAGCCCCGGGAGAATCTGCGCGCGCTTTAGCAGAGCGTCTGACCAGCGCGATGCACCTTAGATTCTGATTTTCAGGATAATGGAGGAATTCACGTGAAAACGTTTATGGCAAATGCCCAGACCGTCGAGCGCAAGTGGTATGTTGTTGACGCCGACGGCATGACGCTCGGCCGCTTGGCCAGCCAGGTCGCCGCGATTCTGCGCGGCAAGAACAAGCCTACCTACACCCCCCACTGCGACACTGGCGACCATGTGATCGTCATCAATGCCGCCAAGGTGGTTCTGACCGGCAAGAAGCTCGACCAGAAGGTGTACTACCATCATTCCGGTTATGTCGGCGGTCTCAAGGAGACCAAGTACAGCAAGCTGATGGCTGAGAAGCCGGAGTTCGCTGTGAAGCACGCGATTCTGGGCATGATGCCCAAGGGCCCGCTGGGTCGTCAGATGGCTCGCAAGCTGCGCGTGTATGCCGGCGCCGAGCATGAGCACGAGGCGCAGAAGCCGGAAGTGCTCGAGCTGGTGAAGTAATTAGCAGGAAGGAGAGTTTGTAACATGGCACAGGTTCAGTATCAGGCGGTCGGCCGCCGCAAAAAGGCCATTGCTCGTGTTCGCCTCGTTCCGGGCGACGGCAAGGTGGTCATCAATGGCCGCGATATCGACAACTACTTCGGTCTGGAGACCCTGAAGATGACCGTTCGTCAGCCGCTGGCGCTCACCAATCTGGAGGGTCGCTACGATGTGCTGGTCAACGTGTATGGCGGTGGCCTTTCCGGCCAGGCCGGTGCGATCCGTCACGGCATTGCCCGCGCGCTCGTGAAGGCCGATCCGGAGCTCCGTCCGGCGGTGAAGAAGGCTGGCTTCCTCACGCGCGATCCGCGCATGAAGGAGCGCAAGAAGTACGGCCTCAAGGCTGCACGCCGCGCGCCGCAGTTCTCCAAGCGTTAATTCGCTTAACGAGTCGAGGAGGCGAAGATATATGGCGATCCTTAACGGTATTGTCACCGTGCTGCTTGTGATCACCGCGCTCATCCTCATCGCTACCGTTCTGCTTCAGCCGGGCGAATCCAATGGCCTGGGTGCGATTGCGGGCGGCGCCGAGACGTTCTTTGGAAAGAACAAGGCGAAGTCGATGGAGGGTAAGCTCGCTCTGGCGACGAAGGTTTCCGCAGGTGTGTTTATCATTTGCGCGCTCATCGTTGCGATGATCGGCTAAGTGAAAGCGAAAGAGGCTGAAGCAGATGCTTTGGCCTCTTTTTTGAGCAATTTGAAATTTTGAACAATTTGAAAATATGGACTGAACGAAGACCCGAACAGGCAAGATAAAAGCAGGAGAAGAAATATGAAAAGCGACACACGCTACTCAAACCGCAGGCCGAGCACTCGCTCTGAGCGCCCCGCGCGGGATATGCGCGCCCAGCGCACACAAAAGGAACAAACGGTGCAGTTGACCGTTCGCGGCATGGCTCGCGGCGCAATCCGCATGGAGGCCGAGGATGGAACGATTTACACCTGCGCGAAAGAAAACGCGCGCGGAGCGCTCTTTGGCGATACGGTTCTGGCGGAACGCATCGGCCGCGACCGCGTGATTGTCGCCAAGGTGCTGACGCATGCGCATGAAAACATCATGGGTGTGCTGCGGGTGCACGACGGTGTGCGCGTGATTCAGCCGCTCGAGCGCAGACTCCCTGCTGAAATTGCCGTCGCCGACCTGCATGCCGAAGCCGAGGACGGCGAAATTGTCCGCACCCATGTCACCCGCTGGGAGGATGAAGGCGGCCTGTGCGTCAGCGTCGAGGAGCGCATCGGCAGCTTTGAGCAGGCGACCTATGCGCTCGACGCACTGGTGATGAGCATGCGCCTGCGCACCGATTTTCCGGAGGATGTGCTGAAGGAGGCGGACACCTGCCGTCCGGCGGATCTGGCAGACGACCCGACGCGCGAGGATCTGCGCCATCTGCTGTCGTTCACCATTGACGGGCGCGATGCAAAGGACTTCGACGACTCTGTGAGCCTTGAGCAGCTTGAAAACGGCCATGTGCGCCTCGGCGTGCATATCGCGGACGTCGGGCACTACGTCAGGCCGGGAACGGCGCTGGATCGCGAAGCGTTTGCGCGCGGCACGAGCGTCTATCTGCCGGGGCGCGTGCTGCCGATGCTGCCGGAGCAGCTCTGCAACGGCGTTTGTTCGCTGCGGCCGAACGAGGATAAATTCACGATGACCGCGCTGATGGAAATCGACGACGCGGGGCGCGTGGTGGACGAGCGTATCGCCCGAACCATCACGTGCAGCAAGGCGCGGCTGGTGTATGACGATGTGAATGCGCTGTTTAACGGAAGCGAGCAGCAGGCGGACGCGATGGCCGCCGTCGCGGATACGCTTCGCCGGATGCGCGTTTTGGCCGGGAAACTGCGCGCGCGCAGGCAGGCGCAGGGCTGCATTGATTTTGAAATCGAAGAACCGGGCTTTGTGCTGGATGAAAACGGCGAACCGGTGGAAATCATCACCCGTGAGCGCGGCGAGGCGGAGATGATGATCGAGGATTTCATGCTGGCGGCGAACGAATGTGTGGCGCGCTTTGCGCGGGAAAACCGCCTGCCGCTGCTCTATCGCGTCCATGAAAAGCCGGATGCGGAGAAGCTGGCGATGTTTGCGGATTTTCTGGATGGCATCGGCGTAAATGCTAAGGGCATCCGGCATAACGCCGCGCCGGGCGACATCCGCGCGATTCTGGAAAAGACGAAGGAGCGGCCGGAATATTCCGCCATCACCGCGCTGGCGCTGCGCAGCATGCAGAAGGCGCGTTACGACGTCGCGCCGCTGGGGCATTACGGCTTGGCGATGGCGGATTACTGCCACTTCACCTCGCCGATTCGCCGCTATCCCGATCTGGTGGTCAGCCGTGCGCTGACGGCGAAGCTGACCGGTCAACCCGCTCCGCTGACGGGCGAGGCGCTGGCCGATGCGGCCGTTCGTTCCAGCGAGCGGGAGCGCGCCGCGATTGACGCGGAACGCGCCGCGGACAAGCTGATGATGGCCCGCCTGATGGCGCACCATGTCGGCGAGGATTACGACGGAACGATCAACGGGGTGAGCGAATACGGCATGTATATCACGCTGTCCAACGGCGCGGAGGGCTTTGTGCCCGTGCGCACGCTGGAGGATTGGTTTGGCTTCGACGAGCGGCGCATGCTGCTGCGCGGCGAACGCACCGGCACGGTGTTTTCGCTCGGTCAGCCGGTTCGCGTCAAGGTGCAGAACGTCGAGCTGACCCAGTGCAACATTGATCTGACGCTGCTCACGCCGCTGAAAGGGCGTGTGGCAAGCGGGCAGCGCTCCGAAAGAAAGCAGGAACGCGACCGCATGCGCGGCTTTAACCGGTCATAAGGGCAGGGTTGCATCCAAGCGGATGACGTGATATAATCCATTTGATTATGAAAATGGAAAGGAACGAGATTGATGAAGGCAACGGTCATCGGCTGTGGGCGCTGGGGCTCGTTTATCGCGTGGTATCTGCGCAAAATCGGGCATGAGGTGACGCTGTACGGCAGAGAGGGCTCCAAGCACATTGAGCAGTTTCGTCAGACGCGCTCCAACGGTCTGGTGACGCTGGAAGAGGATGTGCGTGTGACGACGGATTTGCGGGAGGCGCTCCAAAGCGAGTTGATCTGCATTTCCATCCGTTCGCAGAATCTGCCGGAGCTGATGGCGCAGATCGCCGCTCAGGGCGTGAGCGGGAAGACGTTCGCGCTGTGCATGAAAGGCATCGAGGTGACGACGCTCCGCCGCCTTTCCGAAATTGCGGAGGAGGCCGTCGGCGGCAGCAACGACGTTGCCGTGTGGCTCGGGCCGGGGCATGTGCAGGAATTTCTCGCCGGGGTGCCCAACTGCATGGTGATTGATTCGAGCAGCGAGGCGGTCAAGGAACGGCTGATTTCGCAGCTTTCCGGCGGCCTGATCCGCTTCTATTACGGAACGGATTTGATCGGCAACGAGGTCGGGGCGGCGGCCAAAAATGTGATCGGCATTGCGGCGGGTATGCTGGACGGCATGGGGCTCTCCTCGCTCAAGGGCGCGCTGATGAGCCGCGGCACGCGGGAGGTTTCCCGGCTGATTGCAGCGATGGGCGGCAATGGGTTTTCCGCCTACGGGCTCTGCCATCTGGGCGATTACGAAGCGACGGTTTTTTCACAATACAGCCACAACCGGCGCTTTGGCGAGATGTTTGTGCGCGGCGAGCCGTATACCGAGCTGGCGGAAGGCTATGACACGGTGAAGGCGCTTTGCGCGCTGGCGGACAGGTATCATGTGGATCTGCCGATTGGCCGCGCGGTGTACGCGGTGCTCTATGACGGCGCGCAGCCGAAGGAGCAGATGAATCAGTTATTCACGCGCAGCCTCAAACGGGAGTTCGATATCTAAAGGGTGAACGATAGCCGGAAGCCGTTTGATACTGTCCGGAAACATTGATAAAAAGCATTGAAAAACGCAGGCTGTGAGCAACTTTTCCTTGCACAAGCTGCGTAATACTGATATACTAAATAAGAAAGACTACGTTTTTCTGATTGCATTGAAGAGGTGAGTACACATGGCTTACAAATCAAGGGTTTCTGACGCTGTGGTGCGTAGGTTGCCGATGTATTACCGCCATCTGCGTGAGCTTGAAAAGGCGGGCGTTGTGCGCATTTCCTCCCAAGAGCTGGGCGAGCGCATGAACCTGACCGCTTCGCAGATCCGGCAGGATATCAACTGCTTCGGCGGCTTTGGCCAGCAGGGATACGGGTATCATGTGGCCAATCTGAAGGAGCGCATCGGCGAGATTCTGGGCTTGAACCACGAATACCATGTCATTATCATCGGCGCGGGCAACATCGGCCGCGCAGTGGCGAATTATACCGGCTTTGCGAAGGAAGGCTTTAACGTGCAGGCGATGTTCGACGTATCGCCCGCGCTGGTCGGCATTGATGTGCACGGGATTCTCGTGCAGCCGATGGAAAAGCTGGATGCGTGGATGGAGACCCACAAGGTCGATATCGCGGTGCTGGCCGTTCCGTCCGCCTATGCGCAGACGACCTGCGATACGCTGGTTCGCGGCGGGGTTCGCGCGATCTGGAATTTTGCGCCGGTCGATCTGGTGCTGCCGGAGGGCGTGGCCGTCAACAACGTGCATCTGTCCGACAGCCTGCACATCCTTTCGTATCGCATGAACGAGAAGGAGCTGTTTTCCGCCATTGACGCGAGCAAGCAGCAGCGCGACTAATCAACCGAAAAGGAGAGCGCTTTATGGCTTTTGATCCGCGCACCAAAGAGGAAAGAAAACTGTTCCCGTTTTGGACGCTGATCGTGATCGCAGGGTGTGCGGCTCTGTGGGTTTTCGGCGCGAAAATTTATCAGGAAAGCATGGCGGCATATCAATCATATGCCGCCATCACTCAAAATGTGGCGCAAAACACCTATTATCCGGGCGTCACGGTGGATGGCGTTGAGCTGGGCGGCATGACCCGCGAAGAGGCCGGCGCGCTTTTCGGCAGCCGCCAGCAGGAAACGAGCAGCGCGTTTTCGCTGGTCGTTCAGGCGGGCGAGCGCAAATGGCGCATCACCTCCGACGAGGTGCCGATGACGTTTGACGCGCAGACGGTGCTCGACGAGGCATACAACATCGGGCGGTATGGCACACTGGAAGAGCGGCTTGCGGCGATTGACGACGCGAAGACAAACGGTGCGGCGTTTACAACGGGCTTTTCCTATGATCGAACGGCGATTGACAGGCTGGTGGAGATCATCGCCGACAGCCTTGAATACGACGCGACGGACGCGACCCTTGCGGCGTTTGACGTGCAGACGCGCACATTTACGTTTTCGGAGGCGAAACCCGGCTACCGCGTGAACCGAACGGCGCTTCAGGAGGATATCCTTGCGGCGCTGGATGAAGGCGCATATGACCGTGTGATTGTGCCGAAGGGCGAACAGGTTGAGCCGACGATCACGAAAAGCCAGCTGGTCGGGCAGTTTGGCCTGATTTCCTCGTTCACGACGACGACGACCAAGGACAAGGATCGCAACAACAACATCGAAATTTCGGCTGCGGCGCTGAACGGGCGCATGGTTAAGCCGGGGGACACGATGTCCTTCAACGACTGCACCGGCCAGCGAACGGGCGAAAAGGGCTATCGTGAGGCGGGCGCAATCGCGGGCGGCATGTTGGTGGATGACACCGGCGGCGGCGTATGCCAGACGTCCTCCACGCTGTTCAACGCCGTGGTTCGCGCGGATCTGGAAATCGTCAAGCGGAGCGCGCATAGCTGGCCGTCGTCCTATGTCAATAAGGGCGAGGACGCGACCGTCAACTGGCCGTCTCTGGATTTTGTTTTCCGCAACAACGGGGATTATCCGGTGTTCGTCATCGCGTGGTATGAGAACCAGACGGTGACGGTGCAGATTTACGGCAAGCTTCTGCCGAACGGGCAGACGGTCGATCTCGAATCCGAAGTGATCAAAACGATCAAGCCGGACGACGCGGTGCTCTATACGCTGGATGCTTCGCTGCCCGTGGGGACGAGGAAAGCCGGACGCAAGAAGCGCACGGGCTACGTTGTCGATACCTACAAGGTCTACAAGGATGCAAGCGGCAACGTGACGGAGAAAAAGAAACTCTGGACGACGACATACCGCGCCATGCAGGATGAAATTCTGTATAACGACGGTTCCGGCGCCGCGTCGAACGAATAAACCAAAGAGAAACGGGAGGAATGGGCTTGAAAAAGGGGGATGCGCGGCGCGGCGAGCTGTTGGCTGCGAGTGAAAAGCTGTTCTATACGAAGGGCTACGAAAACACCTCCGTTCAGGACATTCTGGATGCGGTCGGCTTTTCCAAAGGCGGATTTTATCACCATTTTGACAGCAAGCTCGCCGTTCTGGAGGCGATCTGCCAGCAGCGGGCGGAGGAACTTTGCCAAAGCGCGACGACGGCCGCTGATCAGCCCAATCTGACCGCGAGCGAAAAGCTCAACATCCTGCTCGCGTCATCGACGCTCTGGCAGAGCGATAACCCCGGCTTTGTGATGCTGCTGATTCAGGCAGCATATTGCGAGAGCGGGGCGCTGATGCGGGAAAAAATGAAAGCCTGTCAGCTTTCCGGAATGAAGGGCGTGTTGGAGCGGGTGCTGCGCGAGGGCGTTCGGAGCAGCGAATTTTTTATCAGCGATATCGAAACGGCGGCGGAGCTGGTGCTGCGGCTGTACATGCAATTTGCGGATGAAATCGCGTTTCTGCTGGCGGGCGACGACAGCGAGCAGCAGCTTTGCGAAAAGGCGATCATCAAAACGCGCGCCTATCGAACGGCTATCGAGCGGATGCTGCTTGCGCCTTACGGTTCCATTACGCTCATCGAAACGAAGACCCTGCAGATGCTCGCGCAGCGCGTTTCCAGAGAAAAACTGCGCAAGCGCGCGGATGATCTATTGGCAAAATAAGCGGGTTCAGCCCGCTTTTGACTGTAGACAAAAAGCTATTCTCCCCCCGAAGGGGGAGAATAGCCCTTTCTGCAAATGAAAGAATAGCTGAATTTCTTGATTTTGCTATCCAAGCCAAATTTGCTTATGTCAACAAGCTCAAGCGGGTTCAGCCCGCTTTTTTTGACGTAAAAAACGCCTGCGCGAGCCGAGAATCGACGGATTGCAGACGTAAAAGTTGACAAAAGAAAAACTTTGGTTCATAATAGAAACGCTAATCGGTTCATAAAATAGGGAAAACCGAATCGAAGCGGTCGGCCGGTCTGGCCGGGAAAGGTGCAGATTTATGGGCAAATATTTCGGAACAGACGGTTTTCGCGGCGAGGCGAATGTCGATTTAACCAGCGAACATGCGTATCGGATCGGTAAGTTTATCGGCTGGTATTACGGCGCGCGCAAGGGCAGAAAGGCGCGCGTGGTCATCGGCAAGGATACCCGCCGTTCCAGCTATATGTTTGAATATGCGATTGTTGCGGGCTTGACCGCGACCGGCGCGGATGCGTATATGCTTCACGTGACGACGACGCCGAGCGTCGCATATGTCACCCGTGTGGATAATTTTGATTGCGGCGTGATGATTTCCGCGTCGCATAACCCGTTTTATGACAACGGCATCAAGCTCATCAACAGCCGCGGCGAGAAGATGGACGACCAGACCATCGCCGATATCGAGGCATATCTGGATGGAAATCTGGCCGCACTGGGGATCGAGGGCGATGTGCCGTCGGCCAAGCGCGAAGAGCTGGGCGAAATCGTGGATTATGTTTCCGGCCGCAACCGCTATGTCGGCTATCTGATTTCGCTGGCGGCACATTCTTATAAAAACATGCGCGTCGGTCTGGATTGCGCCAACGGAAGCGCGTGGAATATTGCCAAGACCGTCTTTGAAGCGCTGGGCGCGAAAACCTTTGTCATCAACGCCGAGCCGGACGGCGTGAACATCAACCGCGGCGCAGGGTCTACGCACATCGACGGGCTGCGGCGGTTTGTCGTGGAAAACCATCTGGACGTCGGTTTTGCCTACGACGGCGACGCGGATCGCTGTCTGGCGGTGGATGAAAACGGCGAGGTTGTGGATGGGGACAAGATCATCTACATCTTCGGCTGCCAGATGAAGCGGGAAGGCAAGTTGGCGGGCAACAAGGTCGTCACCACCGTGATGAGCAATTTCGGTTTGTATAAGGCGCTCGACGAAGTGGGCGTCGGTTATGAAAAAACCGCCGTCGGTGACCGCTTTGTCTATGAAAACATGGCGCAGAACGGCTATTGCGTCGGCGGAGAGCAATCCGGCCATATTATTTTGAGCAAATACGCGACGACGGGCGACGGCATATTGACCTCCATCGAGCTGATGGAGGCGATGCTGGACAGCAAGCAGACGCTCTCTCGTCTGGCCGCGCCGGTGGCCGTATACCCGCAGGTGCTCAAAAACGTTCGCGTCAGCGACAAGGCCGCCGTGCGCGAAAACGCGCATGTGCAGCAGGTCGTGAAGGCTGTTGGTGAGAGGTTGGGCGATACGGGCCGCGTTCTGCTGCGCGAGAGCGGCACGGAGCCAGTGATTCGCGTGATGGCAGAGGCGCAGGAACTGCGCACGGCGGAGGCCTGCGTGAACGAAATGATCGAGGCTATCAAGGCGGAAGGGTTGGCTTGATATGGACGCGATTAAAGTCTGCGATTTGTTTGACCTGACGCATACCCGCGCGGCAAAGATGCTTGCCGCGTGCGAATATCCGTGGGAAGCGCTCTCTAAAATCGGCGAAACGGTGCTGGCCATCGGTCAGGGGCTGGATCTGAGCGATTACGATCACCCGGCTGAGGATGTGTGGATCGCCAAAACCGCGACGGTCGCGGCGACGGCCAGCATCGCCGGTCCGTGCGTCATCGGTGAAAAAACCGAGGTGCGCCCCGGAGCGTTCATCCGCGGCAATGTGCTCGTCGGCGATGGTGCGGTGGTTGGTAACTCCTGCGAACTGAAAAATTGTATTCTCTTTGATGAGGTGCAGACCCCGCATTATAACTATGTCGGCGATTCCGTGCTGGGCTACAAAGCGCACATGGGCGCGGGCGCGGTGACCAGCAACGTGAAGGGCGACAAGAAGAACGTTGTCGTCCACGGAGAGCGGGATTATGAAACCGGGCGGAAGAAATTCGGCGCGATGCTCGGCGACTTTGCGGAGATCGGCTGCAACAGCGTGCTCAATCCCGGCACGATCATCGGCAGGGATTCGCAGGTCTATCCGCTCTCCAGCGTGCGCGGCGTGGTCAAGGCGCGGCATATCGTCAAGGGCGCGCGCGGCGCGTTTGCCAAGGACTAAACGAAAAAACGGGCTGCATCGAACAGCCCGTTTTTCTGTATAGAGGTCGGAAGCGCCGCACGGCTCAGGCGGCATGGTTCGCCTTATATTCCTCCAGCGCGGTGGCGAGCTGATCCGGGCAGCTCGTGCCGTTGCGGCACTGGATGCCCTTCAGGCGGCGGATGGCCTCGTCAACGGTCATGCCGACGACGAGCGCGGCGACGCCCTGCGTATTGCCCGCACAGCCGCCGTTGAATTTGCAGGCGGTGATGATGTTGTTTTCCACCTCAAATTCGATCGAACGGCTGCAAACGTTGTGCGTTTTATAAATGTTCATGGTCAATCCTCCTCATATGCGTATATGCGTAAAATGGAACGTGACAGACATCATTCGACGCAAATCCCGTTTTTCCTGCTTGTGACGCGCGGCTGCTTTGCTTCATAGGCTTGAGGAGAAGGGGTGTGGCGGCGATGGAGGAGCGGATGATCGTCTCGGGCGGCGACGAGGTGCGCGTGTTTGCGCCGCCTAAACGCGAGCCGCAGGAGCAAATCCGGCTGGAAGGCGCGGGAGTGCTCTGCGTGTCGCACGGGACTGTGTTCTGCGCAAGCGATTGGGGCGATACGGTTTGGCGGCTGGACGCCGAGCGCCTTGTGCCGACCGGGCTTTTTGCGGGCGGGCCGGGGATGAAGCGAATTCTGTCGTCGCCGGATGGAACGCGCCTTTTGCTGCTTTGCGCGGAAGCGGACAGCGTTCTTCTGCTTGACGCGGGATGCGGCCTGCCGCTCGTGCTGGCGAGGGCGGGGCTGAATCCGCAAAACATAGCGCTTGACGAGACGGGCGACGTGCTGGCGGTTGCGGCGGGCGAGAGCGGCGAAGTGCTGCTGATGAGCGCGCGGTCGCTGACGTTGCTGCGCCGCCTGTCCATGCCGGGAATGGTATTCGATGTGACGCTGTGCGGCGGCGCTGTGCATGCGCTCTGCCTGAATGACGCACTGGATGCGACGCTGGTAACGGTTCCGCAGATCGGCGCGCGGCAGATTCTCCCGCTTCCGGGCATGCCGGGACGGGTTACGGCGGACGGAGGACGGCTGCTCTGCGCGACAGAGGGGTTTTTGCACGCGGTTTCGCGAGACGGCATGCGGCTTTTGCATACGGAGCACGCGCCCGGACGGGCGGGTGGCTGCCAGCGGTACGCGGGCGCTATGCTTCTTTTCGACGGGCTCAGTGAACGGATTTTTGCGCGGAGCAGCGGCGGATGCTGGAATCTGTTTTGCGGGTGCGCGCGGGATATGCAGCGCCTTTCCGGGAAAGAATAAAACCGGGAGGCGGGAAGATGGCGAAAAGATGGCGGCGGCGAATGGGCGTTATGATCCTCTGCTCGATGGCGGGGACGACGCTCATGCTGGCTCTGCAGGGGCGGATTCGGGAGGCTGTTCCGCTGCATCTGTGCAGCGTATCGGCGCTGGCGGCGGCGGCGCTCGCGTTTTCTCCCGCGCCCTTCGTCGTGGATTTTCTTTGGCTGCTCGGCATGCCGGGGGCGGTTCTGGCGCTTGTGTTTCCCGCGCCGGCCGTCAGCCGCTGGCAGACGGCGTTTACGGCCTGCTATGTGCTGACACACGCGCTCATTGTGCTCATCGGCCTGAGCGCACTGGCGATGGGAGAACGGCCGCGCGTCGGCCGTGCGCCGCAGGTGCTGCTGGCCTTGCAGGCGCTGGCTGTTGCGGCGTTTTTTGCCAACCGCGCGCTCGGAACGGATTTTCTGTTTCTGGCCGCGCCGCCGGTCAGAACGCCGCTGGAGGGAATCTACCGCCTGAGTTACGGCGCATATATTGCGTTTTTGCAGGGAATGATGGCGCTGCTTGCCTGGGGCATGGACGCCGCGGGAAGGCGGCTTTTCGGCAGGGATGATCGACCTGCCGATTTTTTCGCTATACAAAATTCGCCGAATGCGGTATAATAAACTGAAATGACGACATCTTTTGCGGATCATGTTCGCCTGCGATGTTAAAAAAGAAGGGGTTCACATTGGAAAACAAGAATATATCCTTGCTTCGCCGCTCAAACCGATGGGGATGGACGGCGTTGAGCATTGCGCTGTGCATGCTCCTTTCGCCGCTGCTGGCGGTTTCCGTGTTTATACCGCAGGGCATGACGCTGGTGCCGATCGCGCTGCTGCTGCTTGTGGGATATGTCGGCCCGGTCAGTGCGGCGGCGTGCACGGCGATTCTTGTGACGCTCAGCACAGTGTTTTTTGGCTTCTGGGGCGCGGCGCTTTCCGCGGTGCTGCTCGTGCCGATTCTGGTTGTTTCGAGCTACATGGTTGAGCACGAACAGAGCTTCTGGCAGAGCGCGGCGGGTTCCGGTGTGACCATGTTTGCGTCCATCGGTCTGGCGATGCTGCTTGTCAGCGCGCTGGCGGGGGCGGACGTGGTTACGGCGCTGTCCAATATGATGCGTCAGGCGTTCTCGGTTTCGCAGACGTTCAGCGACATGGTGCTGACGATGATGATGCAGCTCGGCGCGATCACGTCGGCGAGCGGCGGCGCGGTGGATATCGCGACGCTGGATGCGGCGGCGCGCGGGCAGCTGATTGAGCAGCTCGTGCTGATTCTGGATACCCTGATGCGGCTGGAAATCCCGATGCAGGTGGCGACGGGCTCCGTGGCGGCGGGCGTACTGGGGCAGGCCGCGCTGCGCAAGGGCGTGCTCTCTCGTGGGGATAAGGTGGATTATCCGCCGCTGCGCACATGGACCGTGCCGAAAGGCTGGGGGCGCGTGCTGGGCGCGACGCTGGCGGCACTGTATGTGCTGACGCTGATTGTGCCGAGCTTTACGAGCAGCATGTTTTACGTCTTTACCGGCGTATTTGAACAGATTTTCGCCTTGCAGGGCATAGCTGCCGTGTGCTATTATCTGAATGAAAAGGGCAAGGGGCGCGTGGCGCAGGGGATTGTCTTTGCGCTGGGCTATTTCGCGATTCGACCCGCCGCGATTTTGATCGGCATTGCGGATCAGACGTTCGACGTCGTCCATCGCCGCGAAAAAATGGAGGAGGAAACACCGAATCCGTTTGATCCGCGCACACACGATGATAAATAAGATTTCGGGAGGATAAAGCTATGAAAGTGATTTTGCTCAAGGATATCAAGGGAACCGGCAAGAAGGATCAGATCATCGAGGCTTCCGACGGATTTGCCCGCAACTTCCTCTTCCCCAAGGGGCTGGCGCGCGAGGCGAGCGCGACGAATCTGAACGCCATCGAGAACGCGAAGGCCGCGCAGAAGCACCGCGAGGACGTTGAGCGCGCCAAGGCGGAGGAAACCCGCAAGGCGCTTTCCGGCAAGGCCATCAAGATCGTGGCGCGCGGCGCGGAGGGCGGCAGGCTTTACGGCTCCGTCACCGCGCAGGAGATTGCCGACGAGCTGTTTAAGCAGTATGGCGTGAAGGTGGAAAAGCGCCGCATTGATGTGGCCAACATCCGCAACGCGGGCGATTTTACGGTCAGCGTGTGGCTCTATGCGGGCATTACGGCGGAAATGACCGCCAAGGTTGAGGTTGGCTGATCCATACAACGCACTGGGTTTTCCTCCTGAAACGGGGGAAAGCCCTATCTTTTGTTAAAAGGGGAGAACATTGTGGACGAGGCAGTTATGCGTGTACCGCCCAACAATGCCGATGCGGAAAAAAGCGTGCTGGGCTGCATGATGCAGGACAGAGAGGCGCTGTCGCTGGCCTTTGAGCTGCTTACGGCGGATGATTTTTATCAGCCCGCAAACCGGGAAATTTTCGACGCGATGCATGTGCTCAATACGCAGGGCATGCCCATTGATCTGGTGACGGTGGATGACGAGCTGACCCGGCGTGGCACGCTGGAGGGCGTCGGCGGCACGAACTATCTCATCGAATTGAGCCAGTGCATGCCGTCTACGGTCAACGCGCGCGCTTATGTGCAGATTGTGGATGAAAAGGCGACGCTGCGCCGCATGATTAAGGCGACGGGGGACATCGCCTCCGCATGCTATCAGCAGACCGAAGCAGTGAGCGACATCCTCGGCGTGGCGGAAAAGTCGATTTTTGATATCATCATGCGCCGCCATGAGGAAAGCACGCTGACGCATATTGCGGACGTTCTGCCGGATACCTATCTGCGCATCGAGCAGCTGACCGAGCTGAAGGGCGGCATCGACGGTGTGCCGACGGGCTTTGTGGATTTGGATAACCTGCTGACCGGCCTGCACGGAGGCGAACTGGTGATTGTCGGCGCGCGCCCTTCGATGGGCAAGACGAGCTTTGGCATGAACCTGATCGGCTACGCGGCGACGATGGCGGGCAAGACGACGGCGGTTTTCTCGCTGGAAATGCCGAAGGATCAGCTCGCGATGCGCCTTCTGTGCGCGGATGCGCGCGTGGACATGCAGTCCGTTCGTCATGGCTCGCTGCGCGACGACGACTGGATTTCGCTGTCCTCCGCGCTCGGCCCGCTGGCGGCCTCCAATATCTATATCGACGATACGTCCGGCATCACGCCGTCGCAGCTCCGTTCCCGCTGCCGAAGGCTGAAAATGGAGCACGGGCTGGATATGATTATGGTCGACTATTTGCAACTGATGAGCGCGGACGGCCATGTCGAAAACCGCCAGAACGAGGTCAGCGAGATTTCGCGCAACCTCAAGAGCATCGCCAAGGAGCTGAACGTGCCGCTGGTTGCGCTGGCGCAGCTTTCCCGTGCGGGCGCACAGCGAAGCGACAAGCGGCCGATTCTATCCGACCTGCGCGATTCCGGCGCTATCGAGCAGGACGCCGACGTCATCATGTTCCTGCATCGAGAGGAATATTACGATCCCAACACCGAGGACAAGAACATCGCCGAGGTGATTGTGGCCAAACAGCGCAATGGCCCGCTGGGCACGGTGAAACTGGCCTGGCTGGGGCAATACACGCGCTTTGCCAGCCTCCAGCAGGGCGGCGCGGCGCAGTAAAAGACATGAGGTGAAGCCATGCATACGCTCGTCGTTGCCGAAAAACCCTCCGTCGCGCGGGACATTGCCCGCGTGCTGGGTGCAAAGGACAGGGGCGAAAACAGCCTGATCGGCGGCGGCTATGTGGTTACATGGGCGCTCGGCCATCTGGTTACGCTCAAGGAGCCGCAGGAGCTGGACGAGCGGTATACCCGATGGCGCGCGGAGGATCTGCCGATTCTGCCGGAAAAGATGGAGACAAAGGTGATTAAAAAGACGAGAAGCCAGTTTCTCTCCGTCAAAAAATGGATGAACGACAAGGAAACGCAGGATATCATCTGCGCGACAGACTCCGGGCGCGAGGGCGAGCTGATCTTCCGCTATATTTACGAGCAGGCGGGGTGCAGAAAGCCGGTGAAGCGGCTGTGGATATCCTCCATGACGGACGAAGCCATCCGCGCCGGGTTTGACAGCCTTCGGCCGTCGGCGGATTACGATGCGCTCTATGCCAGCGCGCGCTGTCGGGCGGACGCGGACTGGCTCATCGGCATGAACGCGACGCGCGCCTATACGATCCGCTACAATGTGCTGCTCTCTATCGGCCGTGTGCAAACGCCGACGCTGAGCATGCTCGTCAAGCGGAGACGGGAAATCGACGCATTTGTGCCCAAGCCGTTTTACACGGTGCGCGCGGATTTCGGCGACTATCAGGGCGTGTACATCGACAAAAAAGGCGAGCGCAAGCTTGAAAACGAGGAGGCCGCACAGCAGATCGCGCAGCGCGTTTCCGGCCGGTCGGCACGGGTGACGCAGGCCGAGCGGGAACACAAGAGCATGTGGTCGCCGCTCCTGTATGATTTGACGACGCTCCAACGCGAAGCGAACGCGCAACTGGGCTTTACCGCGAAAAAGACGCTGGCGACAGCGCAAAAGCTCTACGAACAGCACAAGCTGCTGACCTATCCGAGGACGGACAGCCGCTATCTGTCGCACGATATGCTCGGCAAGGTGCAGACGACGCTGGGCAGCTATGACGGCGCGCTGCAGCCCATCGGCGAGCAGGCGCTTTCCTATGGCGTTCGGATGACCAAGCGCGTGTTTGACGACGCGAAGCTGACCGACCACCACGCAATCATTCCGACGGGCAAGCGCGCGGATCGCGTGAATCTGACTGCGGATGAGCGCAGGTTGTACGAGATGGTCGCCAAGCGATTGGCGGCGGCGTTCTATCCGAATTACGAATACGACGCGCTGCGCGTGGTCACGACCTGCGGCGAGGATGATTTTCTCAGCACGGGAAAAGCCGTCACGCAGGAAGGATGGAAGGCCGTCTACGGCGCAGACGAGGGCAAAAGAAAAAAGAAGGAGGATGACGACGAACAGCGGCTTCCGGCGCTGGCCGTCGGGGACGAGCGGCTCTGCAAGCGCGCACAGGTGACGCGCGACCAGACCAAGCCGCCGAAGGAATATAGCGACGCGAGTATCCTGCTGGATATGGAACACGCAGGGCGGCAGATTGCGGACGAAGAAATTCGCGAGCAGATGAAGGGTTGCGCGCTGGGCACACCGGCAACGCGCGCGGCCATCATTGAGCGGCTGATCGACGTGGGATATGTGCGGCGCAGCGGCAAAAACCTCGTGGCGACGGAAAAGGGCGTGCACCTGATAGAAGCGGTGCCGCCGGAGATCGCTTCGCCGGAGACGACGGGCCGCTGGGAACGGGCGCTGGCGGAAATTGCCCGAGGCAGCGATGGCGAAGCACGCTTCCGTCAGGGCATTGCGCGGCTGGCGGCTTTCCTTGTTGAAAACGCGGCTGGCGCGCCGGATGTGGCCTTTGCCAAGGAGGAGCGCCGAGGGAAAAAACGCATACCGACGCTCGGTGTGGCCTGCCCCGTCTGCGGTCAGGGCAAGGTGGCGGAAAACAGCAAGGGCTTTTACTGCACCCGATTCCGCGAGGGATGCAGATTCACCATCTGGAAGGATGCGCTGACCCGCGCGGGCGGACCGATGCTGACCGCCAAGCTGCTCAAGCTGTGCATGGAGAAGAAGGACGTGCGCGGCTCGACCGGCACCATTCACTACGACGCGGGACAGATCCGTTTTGAAGCGAGAGAACGGTAAAGGAGCGACGGCCATGTTTTATACGGAAAAACGAACGGAAGAAAACAAACGGCGTCTGCGGCGGGACGTTTTCAAAATGCTGCTGGCGATGCTGCCGTTTTTTGCGCTCTGCGCCGCGGGCTTTGCGGTGCGCAACCAGACGCTGTGCACGGCTGGGCTGATTCTGACCTGTGCGGCGGCGATTTTTGTCGGAGATTTGTTTGTGATGCCGTCGATTCGATACGGCCGCTTTCTGCGCGAGCTGACCAGCGGCCTGACGCGCAAGACGGCGGGAACGCTGGTGCGCGTCGGCGATGAAGAGGTTTATGAAAACGGCGTGCATTTTCACGAGATGATCGTCAATGTCTATGAGGATATGGCGCCGGAGGGCGAGCGGCGCTTTTTGATCGAGCCGGGCATGCCCTTTGACGCGGCGCTGATTGGGCGCGACGTTGCGGTGACGAGCCACGATAAAGTCGTGCTGGCCGTTGAGCCGCTGGGGGGAAACGCATGAACCGCGCACGGGATTTTCTGGCCGGAATGGAAGAAAAGACGGCGTTTCGCGCCTGCGTCTTTGCGGCGATTCTCGTGCTGATGGCGGCGACCATGTTCCTGTTGAACGTGCATACGCCGCTGCAAATGGACGATTATGATTATTCCTTCAGTTGGAGCACGGGCAAGCCGCTTGCCGGGGTGGCGGACGTGCTCGCCTCTCAGGCGGCGCATTACCGTCTCTGGGGCGGGCGCAGCGTGGTTCACACGCTGGCGCAGCTCTTCCTTTATTGGGGAAAGCGCGTTTTCAACATCGCCAATACGGCGGCGTATATGCTGCTCGTGCTTGAACTGTATGCGCTGGCCAAGCCGAAGGGCAGACGGTTTTGCTGGACGGTTCTGCTGGTCATCCACGCGGCGCTGTTCACGCTGGTTCCGTTCTTCGGCACGGTCTTTTTGTGGCTGGACGGCGCGTGCAACTATCTGTGGGGCACGGCGCTGGCGCTTTTGCCGCTGCTGATCATCCCGCGGCTGCTGGAAAAAGAATGTGCGGCGCTCGGCGTGATCGGCGTTCCGCTCTGCTTTTTGAGCGGCTGGACGAATGAGAACGCGGCCTGCGGCATGCTGGCGGTGGCGCTCTTGCTGCTGGCGGACAGCGCATACCGCGGGAAAAGAACGCCGGTTTCCGCGTGGCTCTGTCTGGCGGCGCAGGCGGCGGGCGCGGCGATGATGATTCTTGCGCCGGGGAATTTTGCGCGCGCATCTGTCTATGCCTACGATTCGATGGCGCGGGAGATCGTGAAGCGGCTGCTCCGCATTACGCTTTATACGGGCGTGTATGCGGGCGCGGAATTGCTGGCCATGCCGATTGTCCATGGAATGGGGCGGGCGCTTCACGTGCCGATGCGAAACCGGCAAGCGGCACTTTTGCTGCTGGCGGCGCTGCTGAGCGCGTATGCGATGGTCGCCTCGCCGGAATTGTCGGATCGGTCGTATACCTGCGTGATTGCGCTGACGCTCTGCGCGCTGGCGACGCTGCTCGGCGACATGGAGGCGCATGTCCGCGCGCTGGACGCGGCCAGGCTGTGCGCGCTGCCGCTGGTGCTGTTTTTGCTTGTTTACGGCGGGTATCAGGCTGTCAGGGAAGTCGGCGCGCATGAGGCGGCGTGGGAAGCACAGACTCAAAAAATCGAAACAGCGGTGCAGAGCGGGGCGGACGAGGTGAAAATCGCCTCGGTGGAAAGCCGCTCGCGCTTTACCATGAACATTGCGCTGGAAAATGACGCGGAAAGCTGGCCGAACAGCACGCTCTCCAAGTGGTTCGGAATTCGGGTGTGCGGCGAGTGAAATGTGTTCTTTTTGTGAATTTGAACAAAAAGAGCGAACATTTGAGCCGCAGGGCGACACACGCGCTTGACAAGTCGATGACAGCTTATTATAATAAATCGTATATTGCCGAGTAGAGGCTGAAAGGAAGAGAACGAACATGAATAAGAGATTCGCGCTGATTGCGTTGCTGCTTGCGGCTTTGATGCTGCTCTCCGGCTGCAACCTGATCGGCCACGACGACGAGCTTGACGGCGCGCAGGTTGTGGCGAAGGTGGAGACCAGCCAGGATACCACCGAGATCACCAAGGCGGAGTGGGAGGCTTACCGGGATTATCTGGCCAGCTACTACCAGCAGTATTTCCAGCAGAACTTCGGCGTGTCGATGCAGCTCACGGACGACGATATCGCCTCCTACGGCGAGGCTGCTGTCGAGCAGCTGATTGAGAGCGTCGTGCTTGAAGGCAAGATGAAGGAGCTTGGCTTCGAGCCGCTGCCCGAAGAGGATGCCTCCGACGTGGAAAGCTACGCCGACAACATGTTTAACTTCTACAAGATGATGATCCGCTACCAGAACTATCCGGATCTGGAGACGGTGGAAGAGGAAGAAGCGCGTCTGGCCGCCCTCGAAGAGGCGACCGGCAGCGAGGCGACCCCGGCTGAGGCGACCGGCAGCGAGGCGACCCCGGCCGAGGCCGTTGATACGGAGCGCAAGGCGACCGTCACCAACGATCAGCTCGACGAGATGCTCGTCAACGACCTGAACACCGTCGGCTATACGCGCGATTATTTCGTGCAGAACCAGACCGCCAGCGTGCAGCGCGAAAAAATTCGCGAATATGCCGCCAAGGACGTCGCGGTGACGGACGAGCAGGTGAAGGAAGAATTTGACAAGCGCGTGGCCGCCCAGAAGGAAAGCTATGACGCGGCTCCGGCCGGTTATGTGACCGCCGAGAACAACGGCACGACGAATTACTATGTGCCGGAAGGCTACCGCGGTGTGAAGAACCTGCTCATCAAGTTCAGCGACGAGAAGCAGAGCGAAATCAGCGATCTGAACAGCGCGATTTCCACCGCGAACACCACGCTGAGCGACGCGCAGAAGCAGCTTGACGATCTGAAGGCGGAGGATACCTCTTCCTATGACGAGGCGACCAAGGTCGGCTATGACGAGCAGGTTGCGGCGCTCGAAGAGACCGTGGCGACCGCTCAAGCGACGCTGGATGAATCCAGCGCGAAGCTGGAGACCGTGACCGCCGAGGCGTATGACGAGATTCTGCCGACGGCGCAGGACGTGCTCGCCCGTGCGCAGGCCGGTGAGGACTTTGACAGCCTGATTGAGACCTATGGTCAGGACACCGGCATGAACAACGAGCCGAACAAGAGCCGCGGCTATCTGGTCTGCGACGGTCTGTCCGTCTATGAGCAGAGCTTCCAGGATGCGGCGATGGCGCTTGAAAAGGTCGGCGACGTGTCCGCCGAGCTGGTCAAGACGAGCTATGGCTATCACATTCTTCAGTATGCGACCGACATCGCTGCGGGCGAGGTTGAGTATACCGACGAGATCAAGAGCAATATCTATGATACCATGCTCTCCGACGCGAAGGATGCGGCTTATGAAGCGGCTGTGACCCAGTGGGTTTCCGAAGCGAAGGTTACGACCTATCCGAAGGTTATGAAGTAATTCGGTTTGTTTGAAAACGAAGGACGTCGTATTGAATGCGGCGTCCTTTTTTGATATATGGGAAAAGGCGCAAAATTGCCTCCATGCGCAGAAATAGAATAACGGCGAGGGCTTTTGCTCAAAATAGGGGCAAATCAAGCGGAGGCGTTCGCATGAAGAGAAAACAAAAAGCGCGTTGCGCCGCCTCCGGGTCTGCGGAGGTGGGCGGATGAGCAAACGAATCGGTGCGCAAACGACGGCGCTGCCGTCGTGCCCCGGCTTGATCGGCTGGGCGGGGATTGCGGGACAAAAGGAAAAAGAAGGCCCGTATGGCGCGAAATTCGATTGGATTATACCGGACGAGCTGAACGGGGAGCAATCCTTTGAAAGCGCTGAACGCGCGATGCTCGAACAGGCGGTTGTGCTCTGCGCGGAAAAAGCGGGAACGCGGCTGAACGAAATTCAAATGCTGCTCGCGGGCGATCTGCTCAACCAGATCATTTCCGCCGGATTTGCGGCGCGTAACCTCGGAATCCCGTTTTACGGTCTGTACGGGGCGTGTTCCACCATGTCTGAATCCCTGTCCGTCGGCGGTATGCTGGCGGACGGAGGCTTTGCGGATCGGCTGATCTGCGCGACGTGCAGCCACTTCTGCACGGCGGAGCGGCAGTATCGCGCGCCGTTGGAATTGGGCAATCAGCGCACGCCGACGGCGCAGTGGACGGTGACCGGCGCGGGCGCGGTGATGATTTCCGGTTCGAAGCACGCGCCGGTGGTCTTGACGCATACGACATGCGGGCGCGTGGTGGATCTGGGCATTACGGATGCGAACAACATGGGAGCGGCCATGACGCCAGCGGCTTTCGATACACTTGCGGCGCATTTCAGGGATCTGGGGCGCGGCTTTGCGGATTACGATTTGGTGGTGACGGGCGATTTGGGGCGCTTGGGTCGAGAGCTTCTCATTGAGCTGCTGCGCGAAAAGAAAATCGATGTGGACGAGGGCAAGCTGTTTGACTGCGGATGCGAAATCTTTTCCGAAAGGCAGGATGTTCATTCGGGCGGGAGCGGGTGCGGCTGTGCGGCGAGTATGTTGTGCGCGCATCTGCTGCCCGAGCTCGCGGCAGGCCGATTGAAGCGCGTTTTGTTTATGGCGACGGGCGCGCTGCTCAGCCCGACAAGCAGCATGCAGGGCGAGAGCGTGCCCGGTATCGCGCATGCCGTCGCGATGGAGCATCGAAAGGAGAAGGGCGCGTGATAGAGATTTTGTGGATGCTGGTGAAGTCGTTCCTCGTGGGCGGCCTGCTCTGTGCCATCGGTCAGGTGTTGATTATGAAGACGCAGTTGACCAGCGCGCGGATTTTGGTCGGCTATGTGACGGCGGGCGTTATTCTCGGCGCGCTGGGGCTGTATAAACCGATTGTTGATTTTGCGGGCGCGGGCGCGACCGTTCCGCTGCTGGGCTTTGGGTATGCGCTGGCGCGCGGCGCAATCGAGGGCGTGAAGGAAACGGGGATTCTCGGCGCGTTCACCGGCGGCGTGACGGCTGCGGCGGGCGGCATTGCGGCGGCGGGGTTTTTCGGCTACCTGGCCGCAGTCCTGTTTAAGCCCAAGATGAAAAGCTGAACCGAAACAGACCGGAAGTCCAAACAGACTTTTGGTCTGTTTTTCTGATTTCGAGCGTCGGCCTGTTTTCAAACGGACAACATGACATATTGCGCACAGGCGTGAAGATGCGGTATAATAGGCTCATTCTGCGGGACGAGGAGCGTGAGGAGGATGACAAATCGGCTGATGGAAACGGCGTGCGCCAGATTGTGCCTGCTTACGCCCATCGCATGGGACGAATCCATGCCGCCGCTGTTTTCCCGCATGGCTGTGCGGCGAATGATGGAATGCGGCGCGCTCTCCGGGCTCGTCCTGCGCCGGACGGACATGCTGCCGCAGGCGACATTTGAACGCGCGGAAATGCTTCTCACCCGGACGAGTGACGCGCTTTTGTGTTTGGAAGCCTATGAAAAGCAGGGATATCGGCTGATTCTGCCGGAAAGCAGGGAATGGCCGAAGGCGCTGCGCGCGCTCGGCGGTCGGGAACCGCTCTTCCTCTTTATGAAGGGAAATGCGGCGCTGCTGGAGCGGCGAACCGTTGCGGTGGCGGGCAGCAGGGAGATTGCGCCCGCGACAAACGACATGGCGGCGCGGCTTGGCGCCATGCTGGCCGAAGAAGGAATAACGATGGTCTGCGGCGGTGCGCGCGGCGTGGATCGCGCGGCGCAGGATGCGCTGTTGGACGCCGACGGTTCGTTGATTCTCGTTCCGGCGGTTTCTGCGGAGCAGGCCTGCGCGCGGGAAAAGGAAGCGGCGGCGCTGCAAACGGGCAGGCTGCTGCTGCTCAGCGAGACGCTGCCGGATGCGCCGTTTTCTGCCGCGAGGGCGTTGGCGCGCAACCATACCATTTATGCGTTGGGGAAAAACGCGATTGTCGTTGCGGCCAGAAACGGCGTTGGCGGGAGCTGGCGAGGGGCGACGGCGGGGCTGTGCGGCAATTTTTCGTCGGTCTACGTGCCGGACGGAGACGGCGCGGATTTCGAAGGAAACCGCGCGCTGTTTGAATACGGCGCGCGAAGGATTGATTTGAGCGGAAAACGGACGATCGGCGAGCAGCTGTGCGTCGAGGAACAGATATCTTTTCTCTAAACCTGCGAAGGAGGCGTGAACGCCGTGCATGTGACGCTGTCGCCAATTCCCATGCGGGAAATCCTGCATTTTCTGGGCTGGCACGGAACGCCGGTCGAGCCGCCGCTGATGGAGCAGATCAGGCGAATCAGAGGCGAGGCGCTTGAACAGGTGAAGCCGCGGGCGGTCATGCGGCGCTTTGTCCGCCTGCCGGACGGAACGCTCGAGGGAACGCGCTTTTTTCCGCAGGGGAAGGATGTGCGCGAAATGCTGTCTGCCTGCCATGAAACGGTTTTGCTGGCGGCAACGCTGGGCGCGGACAGCGAGCGCATGCTTCTGCGGGCGCAGACAAAGAGCGCCGCGGACGCGCTGATTCTGGACGCGGTGCTCAGCGCGGCGATTGAGGCGGTCTGCGACCGGATGGAGGAGACGCTGAGGGAGAAGCTGGCAGCGCAGGCGCTGTATTTGACGGATCGGTTCAGCCCTGGCTACGGCGACATGCCGCTTGCGCAATCCGGGCAAATCTGCGAGGTGCTGAACGCCGGACGCTCCATCGGGCTGACGGTCAGCCAAAGCGGGATTTTGATACCGCGAAAATCGGTGACGGCCGTGCTGGGGATCAGCCGAACGCAGGTTTCGCGAAGACCGAAGGGATGCGAGGGGTGTTCGGCGCGCCAAACCTGCGCATTTGCAAGACGCGAAGACATAACGGAGGAATGACGATGGCCTATACGAAAGCGATTACGCTGCTCGACGGCGCGATGGGAACGATGCTCCAGAAAGCGGGGATGAAGCTCGGCGACCGCCCGGAGACGCTTTCCATCACGGCGGCGGACGTTGTGGAGGGCATACAGCGGCAGTATGTGCAGGCGGGAACGCGGCTGCTGCTGGCGAACACGTTCTGCGCGAACGCGCACAAGCTGGCCGGAACGGGCTTTGGGGTGGAAGATGTTATTCGCGCGTCTGTCTCCGTGGCAAAGCGCGCCTGTGCGGGAACGGCTGCGAAGGTTTTGCTCGATGTCGGCCCCATCGGCGAACTGCTTGAGCCGCTGGGAACGCTCAAATTTGACGAGGCCTACGCGCTGTATGCGCAAATGATTCGCGCGGGCGCGGCGGCGGGCGCAGAGGGCGTTTTTTTTGAAACGTTTTCCGATTTGAACGAGCTCCGCGCGGGCATCCTGGCGGCCAAGGAGTGTTCCGATTTGCCGGTGTTTGCCTCGATGACGTTCGAGGCTTCCGGCCGGACGTTCCTCGGCTGCCGTGCGGACGCGGCGGCGATGGCGCTGGACGCGCTGGGCGTGGATGCGCTGGGCGTGAATTGCTCCCTTGGACCGAAGGAGATCGCGCCGATTCTTCAAGCCATGCGTACATGCACCGATCTGCCGCTGATTCTTAAACCGAACGCCGGTCTGCCCGACCCGGAAACGGGCGCGTATCATACCGCGCCGGATGAATTTGCGCGGGATTGCGCGGCGCTTACGGACGTCGGCGCGGCGTATATCGGCGGTTGCTGCGGCACGACCCCCGCGTTCATCGAGGCGCTTGGCCGGGCGCTGGAAGGAAAGTCGGCGAGGTGGGATGAAAAAACCGTGCGGGGAATCTGTTCGGCGGGCGAAATCTGTCCGTTCGGACAGGGCGTTCGCGTGATCGGCGAGCGAATCAACCCGACGGGAAAAAAGCGCTTTCAGCAGGCGCTCCGCGAGGGCGACATGAATTACATCGTCGCGCAGGCGATTGAGCAGGCCGAAGCCGGTGCGCAGATTCTGGACGTCAACGTGGGGCTGCCCGATATCGACGAGCCGGAAACCATGCGCCGCGTGGTAACGGCAATCAGCGGCGCAGTGAGCCTTCCGTTGCAGATTGATTCCTCCAGTCCGAAGGCGATTGAAGCAGGTCTGCGCGCCGCGCCGGGAAAGTGCATGGTCAACAGCGTAAACGCATCCCGCACGTCGCTGGAAGCGGTGCTTCCGATTGCAAAAAAATACGGCGCGGCGGTCGTCGGACTTGCGCTGGGCGAAAACGGACTGCCGACGACCTGCGAGGCGCGCATGGGTTTTGCGCGCACGATTCTGAACGCGGCGCTCGAAGCGGGCATTGCGCGGGAAAATGTGGCGATTGACTGCCTGACGCTGACGGTTTCCGCGCAGCAGGATCAGGTGAAGCAGACGCTTGAAGCCGTTGCACGGGTTCGCGGTGAATTGGGGCTTGAAACGGTGCTCGGCGTATCCAACATTTCTTTCGGTCTGCCGCAGAGGACGCTGGTTGCACAGGCATTTTTGACGCAGGCCATTCAAAGCGGCCTGACGCTGCCCATCATCAACCCCAATCAGAAGGAAATGATGGACGCGGTAGACGCCTGCCGGGTGCTCAGCGGAGAAGATGCGCACTGCGCGGCCTATATCGAGCGCCACGCGGCGCAGACCAAGCCGCAGGCGCAGCAAAAACCCGGCGTGAAGCTCTCTATTGCGGATGCAATCGCCAAGGGGCTTTGCGACGAAGCCGCCGCAGCGGCGCGAGAGCTGCTGGAGACCATGCCCCCGCTTGACGTGGTGGAAAAGGAGCTGATTCCGGCGCTCGACGCGGTGGGCGAACAATACGAAAAGCAGATCATCTTTCTGCCCCAGCTTATGAACGCGGCGGCCGCCTCCGGCGCGGCGTTTGACGAGGTGCGCCGGGTTATCGGGCAAAGCAGCGCGGCGGGCGAAGGGAAAGGCCCGATTGTGCTGGCCACGGTGGAAGGCGACATTCACGATATCGGAAAAAACATCGTCAGAACCGTGCTGGAAAACTACGGTTTTCGAGTTGTCGATCTGGGGCGAGACGTACCGGCGGAGCGCGTGGTCGAGGCAGTTCGGCAATACGGTGCGAAGATCGTCGGCCTTTCCGCGCTGATGACGACGACCGTGCCCAGCATGGAAAAGACGATTGCGCGTCTGCATGAAAACGGGCTGCATGTGCCGGTGATTGTCGGCGGCGCGGTGCTCACGCCGGACTATGCCAAAAAGATCGGCGCGGATTACTACGCGAAGGACGCCAAGCAATCCGCCGACATCGCCAAATCAATTCTCGGCTGACGCAGATGGAGAGGAAATATGGAATACAGAGATTCGGCACGTGTGCGCGAGCTGCTGGCGCAGGGCGTTTTGCTTTTTGACGGCGCGACGGGCACGGCGCTCTGTGCGCAGAGCGGAGAGGGCGAAGCCGTAGAACGTCTGTGCCTGACCCAGCCGCAGCGCGTTCTGGCGCTGCATCGCGCCTATCTGGCAGCGGGATGCAAGGCGATCAAGACGAATACGTTTGCAGCGCACGTTTCGCTGGCGTGTGAAAATAAGGACGATCAGAAAACGCTGATTCGGGCGGCATACGATTTGGCTCGTCGGGCAGGCGATGCGTATGACGCGGCTGTGTTTGCGGATATCGGCCCTGCGCCGACGGACGCGGACAGCGCCGCCGCATGCTATATCGCAATGGCCGAACAATATTTGAACGTTGGCGCGACGTGCTTTCTGTTTGAAACCATGCAAAGCGGCGAAGGGCTTGCGGAGGCTGCGGCGTACATCAAAGCATCCTGTCCGGATGCGTGGATCATGGTTTCCTTCGCGGCGGATGCGGATGGATTCACGCGGGCGGGCGAGCAGGCGAGCGCACTTGCGCTGCAAATGTCCGCCTGCGGCGCGGTAGATGCCATCGGCTTGAACTGCATCTGCGGGGCGTATCACATTCGGCAGCTTCTTTCTACGCTGGACGTCGGGGATAAATTGATGAGCGCCATGCCCAACGCAGGCTATCCCCATGTGGAGGAAGGACGCACCTATTACGACAGCGCACCGGCGTATTACGCCCAGCAGGTCATGGAATGTGTGAAGGCGGGGGCGCGGATTGTCGGCGGCTGCTGCGGCACAACGCCCGAGCATATCCGGCAGATTGCCCGCCTGCTGGGGACGCCGATGCCGCCGCGCGTGCGGATGGGCGATGAAAAGGCGGCGCAGCCGCCGGAAAAAGGCTGTCGAAGCCGGATTCTGCGTCGGCTTGAGCAGGGGCGGCGCATCACGCTGGTTGAGCTCGATCCGCCGCGGAGCGCGGATATCGGCGGCTTTATGGAGGGCGCGCGTCAGCTTGAGCAGGCGGGCGCGGACGCGATCACGATTGCGGATTGCCCGATTGGCCGAGCGAGGATGGATTCCAGCCTGCTGGCCTGCAAATTGTCGCGCGAGCTTGGCATTGAGGCGTTGCCGCATATGACCTGCCGCGACCGCAACGTGAACGCAACCAAGGCGCTGCTGCTGGGGCTTTCGATGGAGAATGTGCACAACGTGCTGGCGGTGACGGGCGACCCGATTCCGACCGGCGACCGGGGCAGCGTCAAGAGCGTATATCAATTCAATTCCCGCGTGTTGGCGAAATTCATTCGCGGGCTGGGCGAGAGCGGCGAGGCGGAACCTTTTTTTGTCTGCGGCGGCCTGAACATCAACGCGGTGCGCTTTGACTCGGAATTGGATCGGGCAAAGGAAAAGATGGATTGCGGCGTGTCGGCCTTTTTGACGCAGCCGGTGCTCAGCGAGCAGGCGGCGCTCCATTTGGAGCGGGCGAGGGACGAATTGCGCGGCGCGAAGCTCATTGGCGGCTTGTTTCCGGTGGTCAGCGAGAAAAACGCCCGGTTTTTGCAGAGCGAAGTGCACGGCATCACGGTGGATGAAGCCGTTGTGCGCGCCTATGCGGGGCTTGATCGCGCGCAGGGCGAGGACATGGCCGTTCGGTTGTGCAGGGAGGCGGCAAGCCGGATTTCGCCCTTTGTTGACGGCTATTATATGATGACGCCGTTTCAGCGGGTGGAGCTGGTGTGCCGCGTGATTCGCGCGACCCGGAATTTGGCGGAATAAGGGCTTGAAGAAAAGCTGATTTTATGCGATAATAAAAGATGTATGTAAACTTTGGAATGTGGAGCAGAAAAAAGGAGAACCTGGTCACATGATCGCAACCCAAAATATTTCCCTTTCTTACAGCGGAAAGCCGCTCTTTAAGAACGTCAACATTAAATTCACCGCCGGTAACTGCTACGGCATCATCGGCGCAAACGGAACGGGCAAATCGACTTTCCTGAAGGTGCTCTCCGGCGAGCTGGAGCCGACCACGGGCGAAGTGGTCATCACCCCCGGCGAGCGCATGGCCGTCCTGCGCCAGAATCACTTTGAGTTTGACAGCTATGAAGTGCTGCAAACGGTCATCATGGGGCACAAGCGCCTCTATGAGATTATGAAGGAAAAGGACGAGCTTTACGCCAAAGAGGATTTCACCGACGCGGACGGCGAGCGCGCCAGCGAGCTGGAGGGCGAGTTCGCCGAGCTGGACGGCTGGAGCGCCGAGAGCAACGCGGAAACGATTCTCACGGGTCTGGGCATCAGCCTCGACCTTGAGCATAAGCTGATGAGCGAGCTGGACGGCAGCCAGAAGGTCAAGGTGCTGCTGGCGCAGGCGCTGTTTGGAAATCCGGACATCCTGCTGCTGGACGAACCGACGAACTATCTGGATATCCAATCCGTCCGCTGGCTGGAAAACTTCCTGCTGGATTTCCCGAATACGGTCATCGTCGTCAGCCACGACCGTCACTTCCTCAACAAGGTCTGTACGCACATCTGCGACATCGACTTCGGCAAGATCCAGATGTATGTCGGCAACTACGACTTCTGGTATGAATACACCCAGATGGTGGCGCGCCAGCAGAAGGATATCGACAAGAAGAACGAGCAGAAGATCAAGGAATTGCAGACGTTTATTCAGCGCTTCTCCGCCAACGCCAGCAAGCACAAGCAGGCGACGAGCCGCAAGAAGCTGCTGGATAACCTGCAAATGGAAAACTACTATACGCCTTCCTCCCGCCGCTATCCGTATATCGCGTGGAAGCCGGATCGCGATATCGGCAACGATTTGCTGACCGTGACCAACCTCTCCAAGACCGTCAACGGCCGCAAGGTGCTCAACAACATCTCCTTCGTGCTGACCCCCGGCGACAAGGTGGCCTTCGTCGGCACGGACGAGCTGGCGCGCACCACGCTGTTCCAGATTCTCATGGGCGAGATGGAGCCGGACGAGGGCAGCTTCAAGTGGGGCGTGACCACCAGCCGGAGCTATTTCCCCAAGGACAACGGCAAATACTTTGACAACTGCGAATATAACCTGATTGACTGGCTGCGCCAGTTCTCCCAGAGCCAGTATGAAAGCGATATCCGCGGCTGGCTGGGCCGCATGCTCTTTTCCGGCGAGGAGGCGCTCAAGCCCGCGCGCGTGCTCTCCGGCGGCGAGAAGGTGCGCTGCATGCTGGCGCGCACGATGCTCTCCGGCGCGAACGTGCTGATTCTCGACGAGCCGACGAACCACCTCGATCTGGAATCCATCACGGCGCTGAACAAGGGCATGATCGAATTTACCGGCTCGATGCTCTTTGCGACGCAGGATCACGAATGTATTCAGACCGTCGCCAACCGCATCATGGAGATCCTGCCGGGCGGCCTTGTTGATCGCCGCGAGAGCTACGACGATTATATCGAAAGCGAAATCGCCGCGCAGCAGCGTGCCGCGCTCATGCAGGCGTAAACAAAGACCGGCTTTCATCCCCGCTGAAGTTTGCAAAGCATCAAGGCTCTGCTCACGCGGGCGGTTTGACGCAATTTTCCATACGTTAAAAAAGTTGTCTGGTCAACGGCACACGGCACCGTTTTTATGGTATACTGAGACAGCAGGAAGAAGGGACATGCCGTGGAGCATATTAAACAGGATCAAATCATCAACATTCCGAACGCCCTGACGGTGGTGCGGATTTTGCTTCTGCCCGTCGTCGTCTGGCGGTTCGTGATCGGGGACGCGACCGGTGCGCTGATCGCTTATCTGGCCGCGATGCTGACCGACGCGCTGGACGGCATTATCGCCCGCAGGTTCAACCAGATCACCGCGCTGGGCAAGCTGCTTGATCCGCTGGCAGATAAGCTGTCTCTGGTGACGCTGCTCGGTCTGTTTGTTTCCGACGGGCAGATTCCGCTTTGGGTGCTGGCCATCATCCTCGTCAAGGAAGTGACGATGGTGATCGGCGGCGGCGTGGCGCTCAAGCGCGGCGTCGTTGTCTACGCGCTGCCCATCGGCAAGGTGACGACGGTGGTTTTCGTGCTGTCCATCATCGCGCGTTTTCTGGCGCTGACGCAGATCGCCGATACGCTGCTGTGGATTTCCGTCGCGCTGTCGATGGTTGCGCTGATTTGGTACGCCGTCGATTTGATGAAAAAACTCGGAATCAAAGCAGATTCAACAAAATAGTTCGATGACTTATGGCGGCTCGCGGCCTTGACAAGAGGACGCGAGCCGTTTATAATAGTTCAAATCCCATTTTTGAGTGGCTTTTCCGAACATTTCGCTTCAAAAAGCCCGCACAGTTCAGGAAGACAACAGGAGGAAGAAAGCATGCTGCCGAAAGTGATTCGTGAGGGACTGACTTTTGATGATGTTCTGCTGGTTCCGCGCCGCAGCGAGGTGCTGCCCAAGGAAGTAAAGCTGGAAACGTATTTGACCGATAAGATCAAGCTGAATATTCCGTTCCTGTCTGCGGCCATGGATACGGTGACGGAGTCTAAGACGGCCATCGCCATGGCGCGCGAAGGCGGTCTGGGCATCATCCACAAGAACATGTCCATCGAGCAGCAGGCGCAGGAGGTTGACCGCGTGAAGCGCTCGGAGAACGGCGTTATTTCCGATCCGTTCCACCTCGGCCCGAACAACCTAGTTTCCGACGCGGAAGAGCTGATGGCGCGCTACCGCATCTCCGGCGTGCCGATTACCGATGATGCGGGCAAGCTGGTCGGCATTCTGACCAACCGCGATCTCCGCTTTGAAACCAACTATTCCCGCCCGATCTACGAGGTCATGACGAGCGAGAATCTGATCACCGCGCCGGTGGGCACGACCCACGACCAGGCGCGCCAGATTCTGGCCAAGCATCGCATCGAGAAGCTCCCGTTGGTGGATGAAGAGGGTCATCTGCGTGGCCTGATTACCATCAAGGATATTCAGAAGGCGCAGAAGTATCCGAATTCCGCGAAGGACGCCTCCGGCCGTCTGCTCTGCGGCGCGGCGGTCGGCGTGAGCCACGATGTGTTCGAGCGCATCCCGGCGCTGATCGCGGCGGGCGTGGATATCATCTGCATTGATACGGCGCACGGCCACAGCGCCGGCGTGCTCCGCCAGATCGAGAAGATCCGCGCGACGTTCCCGAGCGTTCAGCTTGTTGCGGGCAACGTGGCGACTGCCGCCGCGACGCGCGCGCTGTTTGAGGCGGGCGCGGATTGCGTGAAGGTCGGCATCGGCCCGGGCTCTATCTGCACCACCCGCGTGGTTGCGGGCATCGGCGTGCCGCAGGTGACGGCGATCAGCGATTGCGCCGAGGAGGCCGAGAAGATGGGCAAGCGCATCATTGCCGACGGCGGCATCAAGTATTCCGGCGACGTGGTGAAGGCGATTGCGGCGGGCGGCTCTGCCGTCATGCTGGGCAGCCTGCTGGCAGGCACCGAGGAAGCGCCGGGCGCGCTGGAAATCTATCAGGGTCGTCAGTTCAAGGTCTATCGCGGCATGGGCTCCCTCGCGGCGATGGAGAAGGGCAGCAAGGATCGCTACTTCCAGGAGGATGCGAAGAAGCTCGTGCCCGAAGGCGTTGAAGGCCGCGTGGCCTACAAGGGCGCGCTGAGCGACACCATCTTCCAGCTTCTGGGCGGCCTGCGCTCCGGCATGGGTTACTGCGGAACGCCGGATATCGAATCTCTGCGCCATGACGCGGACTTCATCCGCATCACCAACGCGGGTCTGGTGGAGAGCCATCCGCACGACATCAACATCACCAAGGAAGCGCCGAACTACACCCGCGGCGGCATGTAATCTCTCTAATAACAATAGAGCCGGACGACACAAAATCGTCCGGCTTTTGCATTGCCTATGAGAGCAAACGGGCGTCGAGCAGCGCCTGCTTCAACCGGCTGCGATACGGTTCATCCATCTGCGCGAGCGGCAGACGCAGCTCGTCGTGAATCAGCCCCATCATGGCGAGCGCCGCCTTGACGGGAATCGGGCTGACCTGTAGAAACAGCGCGCGAATCAGCGGCATCAGCTCAAGCTGGAGCGCCTGCGCGTCATCCATGCGCCGCTCAAGACAGGCGCGGGTCAGCGCGCGCGTTTTATCGGGCAGAATGTTGGAAACGACGCTGATTGCGCCGCAGCTTCCCTGTGCCATCATCGGGAGAATCTGGTCGTCGTTGCCGCAGTAGATCGGCAGTTCACTGCGCGTTTTTTCCAGAATTTCGCCGGTCAATGTCGAGTTTCCGCTGGCTTCCTTGAGGCCGACGACGGAGGGATGGCGGCTCAGGGCGGCGGCGGTATCGGCGCTGAGCCCCATGCCGGTGCGCCCCGGCACGTTGTAGAGGATCATCGGCAGGGGGCAGACGTCAAGAATCGCGTGATAGTGCTGAATCAGGCCGGACTGCGTGGTTTTGTTGTAATACGGCGTGACGCTGAGCTGACCGGCAGCGCCGAGCCTTTGCGCCTGACGGGCATATTCAATGGCGCGGCGCGTGTCGTTGGAGCCGGTGCCGACGATGACAGGGATCGAGCCGCCCGTACATTCAAGGCCGATTTCAATGATGCGTTCGCGCTCATCCATCGAAAGCGTGCATGGCTCGCCCGTTGTGCCCAGCAGAACAAGCGCGTCCATCTTCGCCGCCGTCTGCATTGCGAGCAGGCGGCGAAGCGCGGGCTCATCCAACCTGCCATCCGGCAAAAACGGCGTAATCAGCGCGGTGGCGCAGCCGGTAAACAGAGGAAAATTCATCAGGCATACCTCCCGACGTTTCAAAGACAGAGAAAAGCCGCTTTGGCAAACAACTGCATCCTCAGTGTCTTCCAAAGCGGCAAAAACCATGCGTATTGTTTTGTAAAGCGGGCGACGCGCCCAACGCGCGTTTGCGGCGAAGAACGGCCGCAAAGCCCTTATTTTTTCGGAATGTAGCCCTGCGCACAGAGCAGCTCGGCAATCAGCACAGCGCCGCCGGCCGCGCCGCGCAGCGTGTTGTGAGAAAGGCCGACGAAGCGCCAGTCGAACAGCGAATCCCCGCGCAGACGACCGAGCGAAATGCCCATGCCGCGCTCAAAATCGCGGTCAAGACGGGTCTGCGGCCGATTGTCCTCCTCAAAATACTGAAGGAACGGATGCGGGGCGCTCGGCAGATTCATTTTCTGCGGCAGGCCTTCGAAGGTGCGCCAGCGCTCGATGATTTCTTCCTTTGTTGCGGGCTTTTCAAAGCTCGCCCAGCAGGTCGCCAGATGGCCGTCCGCCACGGCGACGCGGACGCAGTGCGCGCTGATAATCGGCGCTTTTGCGGGCACGATCACGCCGTTTTCCAAATGACCCCAGATTTTAAGCGGCTCCTGCTCGCTTTTTTCTTCCTCGCCGCCGATGTATGGGATGACGTTATCCACCATCTCCGGCCAGCGCTTGAAGGTCTTTCCGGCGCCGGAAATCGCCTGATAGGTGGAAACAACCACGCGCGAGGGCTTGAGATCATACAGCGCCGTCAGCGCGGGCACATAGCTCTGGATGGAGCAGTTGGGCTTGACGGTGACGAAACCGACCTTTGTACCCAGCCGCCTGCGCTGATATTCGATCACATCTGCGTGCTGCGGGTTCAGTTCTGGCACGATCATCGGCACATCCGGCGTACCGCGGTGAGCGGAATTGTTGGAAACGACGGGCGTTTCGCTCTTGGCATAGGCGTCCTCCAGCGCGCGGATTTCGTCCTTCTTCATATCCACGGCGCAGAAGACGAAATCGACCTCGCCGGTGACGGCCGCCACATCGGAGGCGTCGCGCACGACGAGCGGACGGACGTTCTGCGGAATCGGCCAATCAAACGCCCAGCGGTCGGAAACGGCTTCTTCATACGTTTTCCCGGCGCTGCGCGCGGAAGCGGCGACGACGGCGATTTCAAACCACGGGTGATCGGCCAGAAGAGAAACAAAACGTTGCCCCACCATGCCGGTGGCGCCGACAACGGCAACACGCCATTTACGCTCCATGACGAATCCATCCTTTCAAAAATCAGAAATATATCCCGTAAAAACGAGAAAAAAGGAATGACCTGCTCATCATAGCACCATAAGCGGCGCTTTGTCAACCCTGCCATGGCAGAATTTGGGTGTATCGGCTGACCGCCCTGATAAAAAATACGCTGCATGCGGAGGAAATGTGCGCCCCTGCTTTTCATTTTGCCGCAATTATGCTAAAATATAAACTTGAGAAAGTGGATGTTAAAATGAAGAGAACGGAAAGCGAGGAATCGAGCATGGATTTCAGCGCCCTTGAAAAAGAGGCGAGCCGATACGAAAATCAACTGCGCGCGCATCGACGCGCGCTGCATCAAATTCCAGAAGTGGGCTACGAAGAGCATGAAACGCATGCGTATCTGATGGAGCAGCTTCGCGCGCTTGCGCCGGACGATTTGAAGACGTATGCGGAGACGGGGATTCGCGCCGTGTTTCGCGGGGACGGGACGGGGCGCGTGATCGCTTTCCGGTCGGATATCGACGCGCTTCCGATTTCCGAAAAAACAGGGTGCGCGTTTGCTTCGAGCCATCCGGGAAAGATGCATGCCTGCGGCCACGACGGGCACATGGCCAATCTGCTGACGTTTGCCCAGTGGCTGAGCGAGCACAGGGCGAGCCTGCGCGATGACGTGGTGCTTCTTTTTCAGCCTGCGGAGGAAACCATCGGCGGCGCGAAGGACATGATCGAGGAAGGCGCGCTGGAAAACCCGCACGTCGAGGTCGTCTACGGCATGCATATGATGCCGGACGTGCCGATCGGCAGGATTTCCGCCTGTGCGGGGCCGATGATGGCGCAGACGTGCGAAATGGATATCGTCATTCACGGGCTCGCGTCACATGGCGCAATGCCGCATCTCGGGCGCGACGCGGTGATGGCGATGGCGCATCTGCTGACGCTGCTGCAAACGACTGTCGCGCGCAGCATTGATCCGGCGCAGCCTGCGCTGCTGACCATCGGCCGCGTTGAGGCGGGGCACCAGCGCAACATTCTCGCCGAGGAAGCGAAGATGGAGGGAATCATCCGCACGTTTTCCAACGCCGTCTATGCAAAGCTGGAAGAAAAAATCCTTCAGAACATGGCGAGCGTGGACGCGGCTTTCGGCACAAAAACCGAGATGTTCAAGCGTGTGTTTTACCCGTGCGTGGAGAATGATCCGGCGGAGGTGGAGCGCGTCCGCGCGCTGCTGGGCGATCGCTTTGTGACGGAAAAGCCGCGCATGATCGCGGAGGATTTTGCCTATTACCAGTTGAACGTACCGGGCGTATTCGTCTTCTGCGGCTGCATGGATGAAGAACACCGGAGTCCGCTGCATGCGGATACGTTTGATTTTGACGAGCGCGCGCTGATTACCGGCCTCGCGCTGTTTATCGGCCTGACCGCCAGAAAGGATAAAGAAAATGGGCTTGTTTGACAGATTATATTACGGCAAAGCGGGCAAACGGGATTACAGCGAGATGGATATGCCGAAAAACCGCATTTCGCTGTTCTTCATGGTGCTCAAGGATCACGTCTTTGATTTGATTAAGGTCAATCTGATGCAGTTGATCTTCTGGATTCCGTTCCTGCTGTGGACATATATCAATCTGGCGGCGGTGCAGAGCATTGACACCGAGACGGTGCTTTCGCACACGGACGGCGCGGCGGAGCTGCTGAGCGCGATTTCCGGCTATCTGATGATGTGGCTGATCGGCCTCATCCCGTGCATCGCCATCACAGGCCCGTCGTCGGCGGGCGCGGCGTATGTGATGCGCAACTGGGCGCGCGACCAGCATGCGTTTCTGTTTTCGGATTTCAAGGATGCGTTCAAATCCAACTGGAAGCAGGCGCTGGGCGTTTCCGCGCTGACCTCCGTTGTGCCGCTTGTGGCATATACGGCGGTTTCGTATTACGGCGAGATGACAAAGGGCAGCGCGGTCATGTTTGTACCGCTGATGCTCGTGCTTTCCGCCACGCTGATTTATATTGTCATGCTTCCGCTGCTCTATCCGATGATGGTCGGCTACGAGCTGAGCTTTGGGAATCTGATCAAAAATGCGTTTCTGATGGGCGCGGCGCGTCTTCCGCAAATGCTGCTGGCGAGGCTCATCACTGCCGTTCCGGTTATTGCGCTGCTGATGGGGATTTACGCGGGAAACGGCATCGTGCTGATGATCGTTTCGCTGTATTATCTGCTGTTCGGCTTCGCACTGTCCCGTCTGGTGTATGCGTCGTTTGCCAACGGCGTGTTTGACAAGTATCTCAACCCGCACATCGAAGGCGCGCAGGTCGGTCAGGGTCTGCGCCCGCAAGGCGAGGACGACGAGCTGCCTGACGAGGACGACGAGGACGAGGAAGACGAGTAAATCCACATGAAACGACGCCTTTGCGGCCACAATGTGGCCGGGGAGGTGAAGAAATGAAGGGATTTACACCGCCGACTCAGCGCGAACGCGATAAATATCGCGCGGCGCAGGAGGCAGGCCTTCTTGAACGGGTGCTGGAGGTCGGCTGGGCCGGGCTGACCGCGAAGGAAAGCGGTCGGATCGGCGGGCTGCTTGCACACAAAAACAGAGAGTAGAAAAAGCGATGTACGACGATTTTGCAAGCGTATATGATACGCTGATGGATGATTTTGATTACGACGAATGGAGCCGACACTATCTGCGGCTGATTCGCCTTGCGACGGGCGAGCTGCCCCGGCGCGCGGCCGAATGTGCCTGCGGAACGGGCAGCCTGACCGTGCGTCTGGCGCAAAGCGGCATGGCGATGACGGGCGTGGATTTATCTGCCGCGATGCTGCGGCAGGCGGAAAAAAAGGCGCGCGATTACGGCGTGGAGGCCGCGTTTGTTCGGCAGGATATGAAGAAACTGACCCTTCCGCGCCGCGTTGGCGCTGTGCTGGCAACCTGCGACGGCGTAAACTACCTGACAACGCCGGAAGATGTGCGCGCGTTTTTCAGCGCGGCATATCGCAATTTGCTGCCGGGCGGCGCGCTGTGCTTTGATTGCTCGACCCGGCATAAGCTGGAGGACGTCATGGGCGACGCTTTTTTCGGCGAGGAACGGGACGGCGCGGCGGTGCTTTGGCAGAATAAACTCAATCAGGCGGAACATCTGCTTGCCATGGACGTGACGTTCTTCGTTCGCGAGGAGGATGGGCGATACCGACGCTTCCGCGAGCAGCATCATCAGCGCGCGCACAGCGAAGAGGAGCTGACGCAATGGCTTGGCGAGGCCGGCTTTGAAGACGTGTGCACCTACGGCGAAATGCGGATGGACGCGCCGAAAAAAGACGATTTGCGCATCCACATCACGGCAAAAAAACCTGAAATAGACGGATAATTCGGAGGAATCAACGATATGGAACAGAAGAAATCCAGAATGCTGCGGCTGACGCTGATGGGCGGTCAGGCGCGCGTGTTTATTTGCGATACGGCCGAGTTGGCGCAGCAGGCGCGCGACATCCACAATGCGAGCAACACGTGCAGCGCCGCGATGGGGCGCATGCTGGCCGCGACGGCAATCATGGGCGCAAACCTCAAGAGCGAGGGCGACCGGATTACGGCGACGATCAACGGCGGCGGCCCTGCTGGCCCGATCTGCGCGATTGCAGGGCCGGACGGCACGGTGAAGGTGACCATCGAACACCCGGAGGTTGAGCTGCCGCTCAAGGAAAACGGTAAGCTGAACGTCGGCGGCGCGCTGGGCAAGGACGGCCAGTTGACCGTCATGCGTTCGTTTGGCTTCGGCGAGCCGTATGTCGGCCGTGTGGCGCTGGTCTCCGGCGAAATTGCCGAAGATTTCGCCATGTATTATCTGGAATCCGAACAGACGCCGTCCCTGTGCGCGCTGGGCACACTGGTGGGTGAAAACATCATTTCCTCCGGCGGTATTTTGATTCAGGCCATGCCGGATTGCTCGGAAGAGCTGCTTGACGCGCTGGAAATCCGCGCGGAACTGTTCAGCTCGATTTCCCAGCTCCTTTCCGAGATGACGCTGGAGGAGATCGTCGAGGGCTGCTTCCGCGGGCTGAACCCGGAAATTCTGGAGGAAATGCCGCTGCGGCTGCAATGCGACTGTTCGCGTGAATATATCGAGCGTGTGCTGCTGTCGATGGGCGAAAATGAAATCCGCAACATGATCGAAAAGCAGAACGGCTGCGAGGTGGAGTGTCATTTCTGCCGCAAGCACTACCGTTTCAGCGGCGAGGAGCTTGAGGCACTGCTGGCACAGGCGCACAAGGAGAACGACGGAGACGAGTGAACAGGAGGAGTGTCATGACCAAGGTGGTTTCCATGGCGCGCACAAGTGAATATTGGATCAGCCGCGCGCGGAAGCACCGCCTTGCCGGGCGATATGACGAGGCCATGGCACTGCTGGCAAAAACGCGGGAGCAATACGGCACGGGCGAAGCGCTTGAACGAGAGCTTGCGCAGACGTATGACGAAATGGGCTGCGAAGAAGAAGCGGCGCGGGCGTATCTGCGTGTGGCGCGCATGAAAGGCGAATACCGGGCAGAAGCACTGTTCCAGCTGGCGCTTTCAGCGGCGCAGCGCGCGGAGCTGGTGCGTGCGGCTTCTTATTTCGATCAGTTTGAAAAGAGCGACCGCCGCCACGTATCTCCGGATCTGGTCGCGCTGCTGGGTCAGCAGCTCAGGCAGGCGCTTGAAAAGCCCACGCCGCAGACGCGGCGGGAACGTGCGAAGGCGTTGGAACGCCGCGCCGTAGAGCGCTTGCAGGGAGGTCGGGTTTACGCGGCGCGCCGAACGATGCTGCATGCCATTGATCTGTGGGAAAACGCGCAGAGGCTGACGCTGCTCGCCTGTTGTGAGCTGATTCTCGGACGGTTGGACGAGGCGCAGACCCACGCCGAGCAGGCGCATGCGCTTGCGCCCGCCAGAGTGCAGACGCTCTGCGTGTTGGTCGATGTGCTGTATGCGACGGGAAAGACGGAACAGGCGCGCCGTATGCTGCATATCGCGGTGCTGCGCGCACAAAGCGTGGACGAACGGCTGAACGTAGCCGTTGAATCTGCCAAGCACGGAGAAGACGGCCTGACGCTCAGGCTGACGCGCTCGCTGCTTCGGCGCGATCCATATTGTATGCGCGGCATGATGCTTCGAGGCTGTGCGCTGATGAACCTGCGCCGGTTCGATGAGGCTAAGCGCGTCTTTGGCCGTCTCTGCGTCCTGCTGCCGGAGGATACGGTTTGTCAGGCGTATTACGCGATGGCCAGAAACGAGCAGCCGCCGGAGGGGCGGCTGACGCTTGGGCTTGATGTGCCGCCGGAGGAGGCGGTCAACCGCGCCATGCGTATCATTTCCGCGATGGCGGAAACGCCGCTGCAGGGAACGCGGGAGCTGTACGAATTGAGCGCGTGGGCGCTGCGCTCGGCCATCGCCGGAACCGATACGGCGCTGCTTGCGATGATGCTGATGAGCGCGTTGGAAACGCCGGAGGCGCTTGACGTGCTGCTGGATGCGCTGACCGATCCGCAGGTGAGCGACGGTGTGAAGCGGGCGATTCTTCAGGCGCTGACGGCTTCACGCGGGTTTCAACCGTATGACGTGGATATCGGCGGGCGTTATGTTCGCCTTGCGGCAGGCGCTTTGTCCGGACGGACGATGGACGGAGAGGCGGCGCGAACGGTTGTGCAGGCGGCCTGCGACGCGCTGTCGCCCGATTTTCCGCAGGCGCCGAAAATGCTGCTGCCGATGTACATCGCGTTTCTGGAGCAAAACGGTGTGCCGAAGAGGCGTGAACAGCCTGCCTGCGCGGCGGCGCTCGAGTATCTGTTTCACAGGCTATCCGGCAGAAAGGTCGGTTTGAACCGAATTACAGCCAAATACGGCGTATCGCCCAGACTCTGCCGGACGAAAGCAAATAGAATTCTGCGGGCGGTTCGAAAGCAGGCGGAAAACAACACAAAAGGGAGTGTCGATGATGAAATGCATCAACTTTGATCGCGCCTTTGAGCGCTATATGGCCGAATGGATCAAGGAAAACAGCGAGAAATACAAGGATGACATGGATGTGATCGAAGATATGATGCCGGACGTCTATCTGGAATTTCTCAAAAAACCGGCCGATTTTCTGGATGGCGTTGCGCCGCAGGATTATTTTGAGCAGTTTGACAACGCCGATATGCTCGTCAACTGGCTCTGCGATTACATCGCGCAGGGAGTACCGGTGCCGGATCTTCTGCTGGAGCGGGTGACGGCGCTGGGCAACCCGGCTGAAAAGAGCCTGCTGGCGCTGGTAGCCCGCGATGATTTGCCGGAAGAGACGCAGATGACGGCCATTTCCTTGCTCCGCGAGATGGAAAGCAAAGCGCCGATGCAGCGCTACATTGATTATATCGCTTCGCTGGAGGAACCGAGCGACAAGGGCGATCTCTGCGCCGAGGCACTGATGAGCATGGGCGAATCGGTTGTCGAGCCGATTCTGGCCACCCTTTCCGGCGCGGGACAGACCGGACGCGATATTTTTGCGGATGTTTTGAGCAATTATCCCGGCGACGAGCGCATTTATGAGCTGATGATCGAGCGCTTTGTTACGCGAGACGAGCGGCGCGCGCTGTTTGCCTCCTATTTGGCAAAGCTGGGTGACGAACGCGCGATTCCGATGCTCAAGGAGGCCGCACAAAGCCCGGACATCAACTATCTGGATTATGTGGAGGTCGTTAACGCCATTGAGGCGCTGGGCGGTGAGCGTCCGCCGGAGCGCGAATTTTCTGGCGACCCGTATTATGAATCTCTCAGGCAGGTGTAACGGCCTGAACGCGCATGTTTTGCCCTTAAAGGAGGAGCTGCTTTCGTGATTTGTCCAAATTGTGGTCGTGAACTGCCGGATACGGCGCGCGTGTGCCCGGGCTGTAACGCCGTACAGCGCGCATACAGGCGCAGACAGGCGGAAGCCGACGTTGAATCGGAAAGACCGCGCGCGCATGTGGCGCGCAGGGTAACGCCCGAAGCCGAACCCGCGCACAAGAGAGAACAGACGAGAGCACAGAATATCGGCACGGTATCCACCCCGAAACGGGTTCCCGCGGGCGGAAAAACGCACGCACAAACGGGATCGGGGAGCAAGGTGCCCATCGGGCTGGAAAAACAGAAAGCCTACGAACAGGCAAAGGTGCGGCATGTCCGCCACGCGCCGGACAACCTGCGGCGAAAGGTCGATGCAAAGCCGGAGACCATGAATCCGCCGATCTACCAGCGGTCGCACAAGAAGCTGCTCCGCATCATGGTGATTATTCTGCTGCTGCTGCTCTTCGTCGGTTCGGCTGGCGGCTACATGCTGCTGAAAACCGAAAGCGGCCAGCAGCTGATGGCGCAGTGGGGATGGAGCATCGCCAGAACGGACGCTTACGTTACGCTGGGCAAGGAGCTGCTGGATCAGGCGTATTACACCCGCGCCATTCAAACGCTGCAAATCGCGATTGACCGCGAGCCGGAAAACGTCGATGCGCTCATTCTGATGGCGCAGGCCTATACGGAGCTTGACCGTGTTGACGAAGCCAAGGCGATTTATGAATCTCTGATTAACGATATCGCGCCTGCGCATCCGAGCGCATACCGAAACCTGATTAAGATCTATCAGGATGAGGGTTATAACGCCGAGGCGCTTGCGCTGATGAGGCAGGCGGCGGAAAAGGCCAACAGTACGCAGGAATTTGATGTGATGCTGCGCGAATACACGCCGACCGCGCCGGTGCTTTCTAAAACAGCAGGGCGATACACCGAGGAACTTGACGTGACCATCAGCATCCCGGAGGGAGAGACGGTGTATTATACCACGGATGGCACCGATCCCTCCGAATCCGGCCTGATATACACGGAAGGGACGAGCCTGCATGTGGCCGAAGGCAAGATGACCATCAAGGCCATCGGTTTTACGGAGAACGGAACGCCGAGCGATCAGGTTTCGGCGGATTATACCGTCATCATTCCGACCCCGGCCGCGCCGAAAGCCAACTATGCATCCGGCAAATACAAAAAAGCGCCGAAGGTCAGCCTGCGGCCGGGCGATGAGGACGACAAGAACGCATCGCCGATTGTCGCGATTTATTATACCATCGACGGTCGGCAGGCTACGACGGAATCGACCCTGTATAACGACGCGGAACCCATTCAGCTTCCGACGGGCAAAAGTACCCTGCGCGCCATCGCGGTGGCGGCAAACGGAAAGATCAGCTATGAAATGAACGTGACCTACGATGTGGAGGGCAATCTCAAGCGGATGTTCACATCGGAGGATACGTTTAAAAATCTAACGCTATACAAGACGGGATATACCACGTTCACGAAGACGTGGGGAACGCCGAGCAGCTACGAGATACTGCCGGAGGAGGAATGGTACAGCCCGGATATGGAGAGCTATGAAGCGGTATACGAGTGGGGAACGGCGCGGTTCTGCATCAAAAAGGCAGGCAGTACGCCGGTGCTTTATGCGCTGGACACGACAAGCAGCAAAATGACCGGACCGCGTTCCACCAAGGTCGGCATGAGCAGCGACGAAGTGCTCGGCAAATTCCGCGATTTGGGGCAGGCCGCACTGGATAAAGAAGGAAACCGGCTACTGTATAATTACAACTCTGCCAACACGCAGTTCGGCACCTATCGCAGCAATGGGGACGGCACCTACGTGATTCATTATTACGACCCGGTGGATGAAAAAGCGACGATTTTTGTCGAGCTTTCCTATTACTTGGATGCAAGCGGCAATGTGGCGCGCATCGTCTGGCAGCGATATCTGTCCGAAATGTGATTTTTGCTTGACAAATCGGCCTTTTTTCCATATAATGAACAAGTAATGCCGCCATGCGATTGCGATTGGTGCGGCCCCTGTCAAGGGTTGATTGCATAAGCAATCGCCCCTCGCGCATGCGGGGGGCGTTTTTTTGAAGGAGAGATGAGGATGAGCGAAAAACCTACGTTCTACATCACAACGCCGATTTATTATCCGAGCGATAATCTGCATATCGGCCATAGCTATTGTTCCACTGCGGCGGACACGATGGCTCGATTCAAGAAGATGACGGGCTACGATGTGTTCTTCCTGACCGGCACGGATGAGCATGGCCAGAAGATCGAGCGCAAGGCGCGCGAGGCTGGCGTGACCCCGAAGGAATACGTGGATCACATTGTAGACGGCATCAAAAAGCTCTGGAAGCTGATGGATATCGACTACAGCGACTTCATCCGCACGACGGATGAGCGCCATGTGAAGTCTGTGCAGCAGATTTTCCGCAAACTGCACGATCAGGGCGATATCTATAAGAGCGAATACGAGGGCTGGTACTGCACCCCGTGCGAATCCTTCTGGACGGAGCTTCAGCTCAAGGACGGCTGCTGCCCGGACTGCGGCCGCCCGGTGGAAAAGACCCGCGAGGAGAGCTATTTCTTCCGCCTTTCGAAGTATCAGGATTGGCTGATTGATTACATCAAGACCCATCCCGATTTCATCCAGCCGCCGACGCGCACGGCTGAAATGCTCAATAACTTCCTGATCCCCGGCCTGCAGGATCTGTGCGTTTCGCGCACGTCGCTCAAGTGGGGAATTCCGGTGGACTTCGATCCGAAACACACCGTCTATGTCTGGGTGGACGCGCTGACCAATTACATCAACGCGCTGGGCTACGGCTCGGATGACGATTCGCTGTTTCAGAAGTATTGGCCGGCCGATATCCATCTGGTTGGCAAGGAAATCGTGCGTTTCCACACGATCATCTGGCCGATTATGCTGCATGCGCTCGGCCTTCCGCTGCCCAAGCAGGTGTTTGGCCACGGATGGCTGGTCATGGGCGGCGGCAAGATGAGCAAATCCAAGGGCAACGTCGTTGACCCGGTGAAGCTCTGCGAGCGGTATTCGTCCGACGCGGTGCGCTATTTCCTCATGCGTGAAATGCCCTTCGGCGCAGACGGCGAGTTCTCCAACGAAGCGCTGATTAAGCGCATCAACGCCGATTTGGCGAACGACTTGGGCAATCTGGTCAGCCGCAGCGTGGCAATGATCGAGAAGTATTTTGACGGCGTGGTGCCCGCGCCCGCCGAGTATACCGAGCTGGATCACAAGCTGATCGAGCAGGCGCAGGGGCTGTGGGTGAACGTTGAGAAGAGCATGAACGCGCTGCAATTCAGCAACGCGCTGACCGAAATCTGGAAGCTCATCGGCGAGTGCAACCGCTATATTGATCTGACGACGCCGTGGGTGCTGGCCAAGAACGAGGCGGATCGGCCTCGGCTGGGCACGGTGCTCTACGTGCTGCTGGAATGCGCGCGCATCGTGGCGGTGCTCATCGCGCCGACCATGCCGCGCACGCCGGAGCGCATCTTTGCGCAGATCGGCGTGACCGACGAGGCGCTGAAAACATGGGCATCCGTCAAGGTGTTCGGCGGCGTTGTGCCGGGCAGCAAGGTGCACAAGGGCGAGGCGCTCTTCCCGCGCATTGACGTGGCCAAGGAGCTGGAGCTGCTGGAGGCGGAAAAGCAGGCGGCGCTTGACCGTGCCAAGGAAATGGCGGAGAAGGACGCGAAGCAGAATGAGCTTCCCGCGCCGGCTGACGAGGAGAAGACGGTCTTCACGCAGCGCGATTTGATTCAGTTTGAGGATTTTGAAAAGGTTCAACTGGTCGTCGCGAAGGTGCTCAAGTGCGAAAAGGTTCCGAAGGCCGACAAACTGCTCATGTCTACGCTCAAGGTGGGCGATACGGAGCACGTCGTCGTTTCGGGCATCGCCAAGTTCTACACGCCGGAAGAGATGGTGGGCAAGAAGGTTGTGCTGCTGGCGAACCTCGCGCCGCGCAAGATCCGCGGCGTGGAATCCCACGGCATGCTGCTGTGTGCCGCGAACGCGGACGACAGCAAGCTGAGCCTGCTGACGGTTGATTCCGATATGGAAGACGGCTGCGAAATCGGCTGATGAATCATAAAAGCGCGTCGGCTCCTGCGAGTCGGCGCGTCTTTTGAATGGAGAAGAATGATGACAGAGGAATTGATCGGCCTGTTTGATACGCATGCTCATCCTACGGACGAACGCTTCAATGAGGATCGCGAGCAGGTGCTTGCGCACATGCGTGAAGCCGGGATGCTCTGCATGTGCGTGGGCGCGGATATGGCGTCAAGCGCGCAGAGCGTGGCGCTGGCCAATGAAAATGAGAATATCTATGCGGCGGTCGGCGTACATCCGCACGACGCAAAGGATTTCACCGAGGCGGATATTCCGCAGCTAACCCGTTGGCTGACGCAGGAGAAAAAGGTGAAGGCGCTGGGGGAGATCGGGCTGGATTATTACTACGATCTTTCGCCGAGAGAGATTCAAAAGACCGTGTTTGAGCGCCAGCTTGATCTGGCGTATGAACTGAAAAAGCCGGTCATCCTGCATATCCGCGACGCGCACGGCGACACCATCGAAATTCTGCGCGCGCACAGGGATAGGCTGCCGCATTGCGTCGTCCATTGCTGCTCGGCCAGTTGGGAGAGCGCGAAGATCTACCTGTCGCTTGATTGTATGATTTCTTTTGCAGGGCCGGTGACGTTTAAGAAATCGGTCAACTTGCAGGAGGTTGCAAAAAACGTGCCGCTGGATCGCCTGATGATCGAAACGGACAGCCCGTATCTGGCGCCGGAACCCGTTCGGGGGCACCGCAACGAACCGCTGAACGTGGGGCATATCTGCCGCCTGATTGCAGCGCTTCGGCAGATGGATGCGCAGCAGCTCTGCGATATTACGCGGGAAAACGGCAGACGCTTTTACGGAATAGGCTGAAGATAGCGAAGCAGCCGCAGCAAACGGAGAATCATCCGTGCTGCGGCTGCTTTTTTTAATTAAAGGGGGAGAAATCAGCGCTCCTCGCGGAAATACGCAAGACCCAGGCTTGCCGGAGGCTGGTTTTCGCGCTTCTTGCGCAGTGAGGTGACGACCAGAACAACGATGGTCACTAGATAGGGAACCATCTGAATGAGGTCGGTCACATAGCCGGGCACGGAGATGTGCAGCAGCGTCGGCAAAAATTGATAGAGCCAATAGAGCAGACCGAACAGGTAAGAACCCCAGATGGCGTTGAGCGGCTTCCAGGTCGTGAAGATGACCAACGCGACGGCCAGCCAGCCGAGCGCTTCAATCTGCGTGGTGGTTGCCCAAATGCCCTGATTGTAATCCAGCACATAATAAAGGCCGCCGAGGCCGGAAATGCCCGCACCGAGGCAGGTGGCCAGATATTTGTACTTTGTGACGCTGATACCGGCGGCATCCGCAGTCGCGGGGTTTTCGCCAACTGCGCGCAGATTCAGACCGATTCGCGTATGATTCAGGATTCGATGCAGGATGACGGCCAGAATGATGGCGGCGTAGACCATGAAACCGTAGTTGAAGATCGTTTGGCCGACAATGCCCAAACCGGGAAGCACGGGCAGCTTGGTCTGAAAGGTTTTGTAGACCATGCTCTGCGTGGCGGTGCTTCCGTTGAGAATGTATACGCCGAAAAAGTTTGCCACGCCCATGCCAAACGTGGTCAGCGCAAGGCCGGTCACGTTTTGATTGGCGCGCAGGCTGATGGTTAAAAAGCTGTAAATCAGGCCGCCCAGCATCGACGCGGCGAAGGCGCAGAGCAGCGAAATCACGACGCAGAGCGCCATGTTCGGATTGGCGGCGGTGTTCTCATACAGATAAGCGCTTGCGAAACCGGCGAATCCGCCCAGATACATGATGCCCGGCACGCCGAGGTTCAGGTTGCCGCATTTTTCGGTGACAATTTCACCCATTGCGCCGTACATGATGATGGTGCCGAAGGGAATGGCGCGCATGATCCATGCGATAAGCGTATCCATCAGCAAACCTCCTTGCCCGCGTGGCCGCGGAAAATCGCCTTGTAGTTGATGAAAAACTCGCTGCCGAGGATGAAGAAGAGGATAACGCCCGCGATGATATCGCTGGCAAAGTCGTTGAGGTTGTATGCGGAGGCGATTTCCGCCGCGCCCTTTTCAAGGAAGATCAGCAGGAAGGAAATCAGCGCCATCGTAAACGTGTTGAATTTAGCCAGCCATGCGACAATGATGGCTGTGAAGCCGTTTCCGCCCGCTGTGCCGGTGGAAATCGCCTGATCGCGCCCGCCGACAATCAAAAAGCCCGTCAGGCCGCACAGCGCGCCGGAGAGGATCATGGTGCGGATAATCACCTTGCCGACGTTAATGCCCGCGTAGCGCGCGGTGTTTTCGCTCTCGCCGACGACGGAAATTTCATAGCCCTGTTTGGAATAGCGCAGATAGCAATACATGATGATTGTCAGCGCGACGACGACGATCAAATTGATGGTATAACGCTGACCCATGATCTGTGGGAACCAACCGGCCTTGGATTTCATGTTCAGCTTGCCCAAGCTGGAAGCCTGACCGCGCCAGATGTTGACGCAGCAGGCGACAATTTGAATTGCGACGTAATTCATCATCAGCGTGAAGAGGGTTTCGTTTGTGGAGAAGCGTGCTTTGAACCACGCGGGGATGAAGCCCCACAGCGCGCCGGCCAGAACGCTGGCGACGAGCATCGCCGTATACAGCAGCGCATTCGGGACTTTTCCGCCGTAATAGACCATCACGGCGGCGGTGGCCAGCGCCCCCATCAGAACCTGCCCCTCCGCGCCCGTGTTCCAGAAACGCATTTTGAAGGCCGGAGCCAGCGCGATGCCGATCAGCAGGAGAGAGGCGAGGTCGCGCATCGCCCATGAAAAGCGCATGGACGTGCTGAACGTGCCCTGGATCATCGCCTTGTAAACGTCAATCGGGTTCAGCCCGGTCACAAAGAAGATGAACAGCGCATCCGCCACCAAGGCGAGCGCGACGGCGGCGAGGCGAACGAACACCTTCTTTTTCATGGGCATTTCACCTCGCTTGACGACGCGAACAAACGGCTCATGCATGGTTTTGCTTTGCATCAGGCGACGCCTCCTTTTTCCTGCGGCTCGCAGAGTTTGGTCATCATCAAGCCGATTTCTTCCTTATTGGTCTTGCGCCCTTCCACAATACCGTTGTTTTTGCCGCCACAGAGCACGAGTACGCGGTCGCACAGGTCGATCAGCACGTCCAGATCCTCGCCGACATAGATGATGGCGACGCCCTTCTTTTTCTGTTCATTGAGCAGATGATAGATGGTGTAGCTCGTGTTGATGTCGAGGCCACGAACGGCGTAAGCGGTCATCAGCACGGACGGGCTCGCCGCAATCTCGCGGCCGACGAGCACCTTCTGGACATTGCCGCCGGAGAGGCGGGAAACGGGCGTGGTGACCGACGGCGTAACCACGCCGAGCGAATCCTTGATTTCTTCGGCCAGGTGGCGCGGCGCGCGGCGGTCGGCAATGGGGGAATGTCCCTGACCGTAGCTCTTGAGCATCATGTTGTCAATCATGCCCATGGAGCCGACCAGCCCCATGCCCAGACGATCCTCCGGCACGAAGGAGAGATGAACGCCCATATCGCGGATATCCTTCGGGGATTTGCCGATGAGCTGTTCCGCCGTGGAATCGCGATCATCGTCAGGATAATAGACGACGCTGGAATGGGGATCGGTCTGCTGCAAACCGGCGATGGCCTCCAGCAATTCCTTCTGGCCGTTGCCGGAGATGCCCGCAATGCCCAGAATTTCGCCGCTGAACGCCTCGAAGGAGATATTATCCAGCACACGCACGCCTTCGGCATTGGTCACACTGAGGTTGTGAACGCTCAGACGGAGATGTGGATTGACCGGTTCGGGCCGCTCGATGTTCAATTCAACCTTTTTGCCGACCATCATTTCGGTCAGCGACGCCTCGCTTGCGCCTGCGGTTTCCACCGTGCCGACGTATTCGCCCTTGCGCAGGATGGCCACTCGGTCGGAAATCTCCAGCACCTCGTGCAGCTTGTGGGTGATGATGATGATGGATTTTCCATCCTGACGCATGTTGCGCATGACGCGGAACAGCTTCTCCGTTTCCTGTGGCGTGAGCACGGCGGTCGGTTCGTCCAGAATCAGAATCTGCGCGCCGCGATAGAGCATTTTGATGATTTCAAGCGTCTGCTTCTGGCTGACGCTCATTTCATAGACCTTCTGATCCAGATCAATATCAAATGCGTAGCGGTCACAGATCTCGCGCGCCTTTTGACGGATGGCCTTGAGGTCATATTTTTCGTGCTGATCCATCACGAGCGCGATGTTTTCCACCGCCGTGAACACGTCGATGAGCTTGAAATGCTGATGAACCATGCCGATTCCCAGCGCGTAAGCGTCCTTGGGGCTGCGGATCTCCGCAGGCTTTTCATCGACCTGAATTTCGCCGCTGTCCGGGTAATAGATACCGGCGATCATGTTCATCAGGGTGGTTTTGCCGCTTCCGTTTTCGCCCAGCAGGGAGAGAATTTCGCCGCGGCGGACGGTCAGAAAAACGTCTTTGTTGGCAACGACGCTGCCGAAAGTCTTGGTGATATGGCGCAATTCAATGGCGTTTTGCATAAGCTGCCGCTCACTCCTTCAAGTAGATAAACAGCGAAAAGGGAAGCGAATGGCTTCCCTTTTCGTTTTAGACTCGGATGGGGATTACTGGGCGTCCTCCACGATGCCGTCGATGCGGAGGGTGAAGTACGGAGCGCTGCGGAAGGTAGATTCCTCAAACGCGCCGTCCACAATGCCTTCGTAGGTCTCGCCCTGATAGGCAACGGTGCCGGTCGCCCAGTCCATGATGGTCATGTCGCAGGGCGCGGAGGTAACGGTCTCGCCGTTCACGGTGAAGGTGGCGGTGTCGAAGACCTTCAGGCTGCCGTCGCGCAGAGCGGCTTCAACCTCGGCGACCTTCTCAGCGGTACCGGCGGCGCAGGACGGGCCAAATCCGGTGACGGCAACCGCGCCGTCGTCATAGCCCTTCGCCCAGTCGGGCGCGATCTCCTCGCCGTTGAGCGCGGCTTCGAACAGCTCCTTGTAGAACACGGACCAAACGTTGGTGGCGGAGGTCAGCGCAGCGGTCGGAGCGGTCGGGAGCATATCAATGTTGTAGCCGATAGAGTAGCAGACGGTGCCGGCATCCTGAAGCTTCTGAACCGCAGCCGGAGCGCCGGTGGAGTCGGCATGCTGGCCGATGATGACGCAGCCCTTCGCGACGAGCGCCTCGGCGGCAGCGCCTTCCTTGTCGATATCAAACCAGGAGTTGGTATACATGACCTCCATGGTCACGTTCGGAACGATGGAGCGAACGCCCAGGAAGAAAGCGGTATAGCCGGAGATAACCTCGGCGTAGTTATAAGCGCCGACGTAGCCGATCTTCACGTTGCCGTCCGCGTCGAAAGAGTTGGGCTGCTTTTCAGCGGAAAGGGTGCCGTCGCCGAGCATTTCGGCGATCTTCATGCCGGCCACAACGCCGGACACATAGCGGGACTGATACACCTTGGTGAAGGCGTTCTTGAAGTTATCAAGGCCGGAAAGCGCGGCGAAGTCGCCGGTCATGGCAACGAAGGTCACGTCCGGGTATTCCTCGGCGGCCAGCGCCATGTAGCTCTGATGGCCGTAGGAGTTGGAGATGATCAGGTTGCAGCCCTGACCCACAAGGTCGAGCGCGCTGTCGTAGCAGGTCTGATCTTCGGGAACCTTGTACTTCCAAACGATGCTGTCGGAAAGACCCAGCTCGGCGGCAGCCTGCTTAATGCCCTCCATGTGGGCGAGGGTGTAGCCCTCGGTCTCATCACCGAGCATCACAGCGCCAATCTTCAGGTCGGCGGCCAGCGCGATGCAGGCGGTCATGCACAGCATAGCGGCGAGCACCAGAGCAATCAGCTTCTTCATGCGTGTTTCCTCCTTGAATTGAACCGATAAACGAAATTTTGATGACGCAGACATGATACATCTTTTTCGTCCCGTTGTAAAGAGAAAAATGAAAAATAACAAGAAGAATATCGAATAAAACATGGGATACATAATCGAATGTTCGGAATTATACGAACATTGATATTGGAAAACACTGCAAGAGGGCGGATCAGGATCAGCGAGTGGGGACAATTTCCAGCCAATAGCCGTCGGGATCTTCGATGAAATAGATGCCCATCGCTTTGTTTTCAAAGCAGATGCAGCCCATCTGGCTGTGTTTTTCGTGCGCGGCGGCGAAATCATCCGTGCGGAAGGCCAGATGGAATTCACATTCGCCCAGATCATATTTCTGCGGATGGTCGCGCAGCCACGTCAGCTCCAATTCAAAGGTTTCGGTGTCGTCGGCCATGTAGACAATGACGAACGAACCGTCCGCCGCGTTCTTGCGCCGCACCTCGTGCAGCCCCAACGCCTTTTCATAAAAGGAGATGGATACGTCGAGGTTGCTGACGTTGTAGTTTTCGTGAATCATGGTGAAAGCCATAGGGATTCCTCCTTTTTAGGTTGGTGTTACAGACAGTATACCATAACGCTAGGCGAAAAGAAAAGCGCAATTTGTCTTCGCCTTCATTTACAAAACGGAAAGGATATGATATAGTAAACCCGTCGCGGCTTTTCGCGATGCGGGAGTGGTATTTGAAAGAATCGAGCGTCACGCTGCTTTCAAATGGATGTTTTCGCAGAAAGGCGGTTTTATCAGTTATGAAACTTGGTTTTATCGGCGCGGGCAACATGGGCTCGGCCATTATAAGCGGTATTTTGAATAAAGGGGCGCTTCCGGCCGATTGCATTTACGTCAGCCGCAAACACCCGGAAAAAGGCGCGGAATTGGCGCGAAAGGGTGTTCATATTATGAAGGACAACCTTTCGCTGGTTCAAGCTGTCGATTGCGTTCTGCTGGCCGTCAAGCCCGTTTACGCTGCGGATGTCATTCGAGAGGTTTACGATGCGTTGAATGGCAAATTCGTCATTTCCATCATTGCCGGGTGGACATATGAAATGCTGAAGGATGCGCTGCCTGACGCCGCGCGTTTTGTGCGCGTCATGCCTAATACGCCGCTCGCGGTCGGAGAGGGTATGAGCCTGATTTCCAGCCTGTGCACCTGTACGGATGAGGAATTTGATTTTGCGAAATCCGTCTTTGCCGCAGCCGGAAAGGTCGCTGTGGTGGAGGATCACGTCTATACGCCCGCAAACGGCATCAGCGGCTGCGGCCCGGCCTTTGTATATGCCTTTATCGAGGCCATGGCGGATGGCGGCGTTCGCTACGGGGTGCCGCGTGCGCTGGCGTATGAATTGGCCGCGCAAACGCTTGTCGGCGCGGCAAAAATGGTGCTTGAGACAGGCGAACATCCCGGCCGATTGAAGGACGCGGTCTGTTCTCCGGGCGGCACGACGATAGAGGGAATGTATGCACTTGAAAAGGGCGGCATGCGCGCCGCCGTCATGGACGCTGTCGGCGCGACTGTCGAAAAGACCATGCGCATGGCGAAAAAATAAAGGACATTTGTATTTAGTGCTGATGTTATGTATTGAAACGACGAGGTTTTTGTGAAAGAGATCATCATGTATACCGACGGAGCCTGTTCCGGAAATCCGGGCCCCGGCGGCTGGGGAACCGTGCTCATGTTCGGCGAGCACAAAAAAGAAATTTCCGGCTTTATGCCGGATACCACGAACAACCGGATGGAGCTGTTCGCCGCTGTGCAGGGGTTCACGGCGCTCAAACAGCCGTGCGCCGTGACGCTGTATTCGGATTCGGCCTATCTGGTCAATGCGTTTAAGCAGAACTGGATCGACGGCTGGCAGCGAAACGGCTGGAAAACAGCAGCCAAGAAGCCCGTTGAAAATCAGGATCTTTGGAAATGGCTGCTGACGGTCATGCAGCCGCATCAGGTTACGATCATCAAGGTGAAGGGACATGCGGATAATCCGTGGAACAACCGCTGCGATGAATTGGCGACCGGGCAGATTCGCAGCCATCGAAACGGCTGAAAGCGGTGCCGATTTTCAAAGGAACGCCTTTTCCAACGCAGAGGGAAGGAATTATAAGACTTCGCGAAACGCCGGTTTTACGAAGTTTATGGCGAGGTGAAGCGATTTTATGCCCAACGATTACCACACGCAGGCTCAGTTGACCCGGACGCGACGTTTGCGCGAGTTTCAACGCGAACTGCCGGATTTCTGCTCCGATTACTTTATGGCCATCGAACAACAGACCAGCGTTTTGACTCGGCTTAGCTATGCCTACGATCTCAAGCTCTTTTTTCAATATCTGTCTGACGAGCTGCCCAAATTTGGCGGAAAGCCCGTTGTGTCGTTTACCGCTGCGGACATTCAGCAGGTTACCAAGCAGGATTTGGAGCGCTACGCGCGCTATTTGACGCTCTACGTCAAGAATGAAACGCTTGAAGACGGCGAAATCGCTTCCCGCGAAATGACCAACCATGAATACGGCATCAAGCGCAAATACGCTTCCCTCCGCGCCTTTTATAAATATCTGTTTGCGGAAGGCTTGATTGAAAGCAACACGGCTTCGCTGATCCCGCTGCCCAAGCTTCACGAGCATGCCATTATTCGCCTTGACGTGGACGAAGTCGCGCGTATTCTGGATGTCGCTGAAAGCGGACAGTCCCTGCCGAAAGCCTGTCAGAAATACCACCATGTGACCCGGAAACGCGACGTGGCCATGCTGTCGCTGTTCCTGGGCACGGGTATTCGAATCAGCGAATGTGTCGGGCTGAATATCGACGATTTTGACTTTGAGCAAAATGCCTTCGTCGTCACCCGAAAAGGCGGCAAGGAAGTTATTTTATACCTTTCCGACGAGGTCGCGGACGCGCTCAAGGACTATTTGGCGGAGCGCAAGGAAATCGAGGCGCTTCCCGGCCATGAAAACGCCTTCTTTTTGTCGATTCAGCGGCGGCGGATCACGCAGCGCGCCGTTGAAAACATGGTCAAAAAATATGCGGCGATTGCCGCGCCGCTCAAGAAAAAAATCAGTCCGCATAAGCTCCGCAGCACCTTCGGTACCAATCTTTACCGTGAAACCGGAGATATTTATCTCGTTGCCGACGTACTGGGACATTCGGACGTCAACACGACGCGCAAACACTACGCGGCCATCGCTGAGGATCATCGCCGTATTGCCGCGCAGAAAACCGTCTTACGCGAAGAGCCCGTCCATCCCAAATCGCCCGAATAAGAATCGTTTCGTTTTTCAGACAAATTCGTTTCAAACAAAACCCCGAACAGCGCGAAGCAGACTTCGCAAAACTGTTCGGGGTTCATATTTATCTTTGATTGCCTCGTACAAACGGAAAAAGATCGTCCCCGAAGATATCGTCGTCCTCGTCGGGCGCATCGAGTGTCTCTTCGTCGTACAGATAATCGCTGGGATTCATCGTTTCATCAATGATGCCATCCACTTTAATGGCTCGATACTCCGGGCTTTTATCGGTATGATCCAGCCCGATGCACTTTCCGCAGTTGTCGCAAACCTTCGTTGGATCGAGATCGCACATGTTGCATTCGCCGCACTCGATGCACACCCGATCATATAAAACACAGCGCTTTGTTTCCAATGCCCTATCCCCTCTTCCTGTCGGCTCATTATAGCACCGTTTTGAAGCGCAATCAAGCATTTTTCGGCGGAAACGCGAACATATGTTTGATGTTTCTTGCTTTTTTTCGATTTGATATGGTATAATGTTCAAAAGATTGACAACGGAAGGAATGTGGAAGCGATGACCGATCGGAAGCCACGTGGAGACATGCAGGCTCGAATTCTGGCCTACATCGAACAGGAAATCAGAACGCGCGGATACGCGCCCTCTGTCCGGGAAATCGGTGAGGCCGTCGGCTTGAAATCCACCTCGACGGTGCACGGCCATCTGACGCGGATGGAAAAGAAAGGGCTTCTTCGCCGCGACGCCATGAAGCCGCGCGCGATTGGTTTATCCGCCGCGTTTTCGCCCTTTGATGAAAACGCTTCGCTTCGCGAAATCCCTGTGGTCGGCCGCGTTGCGGCGGGAACCCCCATCCTTGCGGAAGAAAACATCGAGGAAACCATGACCCTGCCGGAGGAAATGGTTGGAAGCGGCGAGCTGTTCATTTTGCGCGTTCGCGGGGAAAGTATGATTCAAGCAGGCATTATGAACGACGATTATATCGTCGTTCACAGGCAGATGAATGCCAATAACGGCGAAATTGTCGTTGCCATGATCGACGACGAAGCGACTGTGAAGCGCTTTTATAAGGAAAACGGACGCATTCGCCTTCAGCCCGAAAATGACGCCATGGAGCCCATCATCGTGCCGGAGGTTATGATCTTGGGAAAGGTTGTCAGCCTGATCCGGAAATTTTAAGAGCGCACCCGCTTAGGATGCGCTCTTCATGCGTTTAGTCAGTTTATTCGTCGAAATCAAACTCGTCGCCGGCCTGCTCCTTGAAGATATCAAACACCTTCTGGAGCACGTCCTCGTCATCCACGCCGACATAGGTGACCTCGTCCTCGTCGTCCGATTCCGCATCCTCCATCACCTGAAGGATGACAACCTCGCCGTCGTCGTCATCGGTCGGCAGCAGCACGACATACTCGTTGCCTTCGTACTCGATGGACGCACAGAACTCAAACTCCACATCGGTGCCGTCTTCATCGGTCAGAACGATGATGTTATCATTCTCCATCTTTTCCATATCATCCATGGTTAAAACCCTCGCTTTCGTCATACGATACAAACCGAAGTCTGTATCTGTATATAAGAATATCACAGAAAAAGATATTATGCAATGCTTTCCTTAAAATTTTGTCATGCAACGGAGGTAAAAGCGTGGCCTATTGTCAATCCTTGCTGCTCTACGGCTCGGCGGACGCCCGAGACCGTGCGCGCGCCCTGCTGGAAAATCTGCCGCAGGTGCGCCGTGTCGATGCGAAAGGCGGCCAACTTCTGCTGCTGCTCCATTCGCCGATTACCGAAAGAGAGTATTTGACTCTGCTCGAAAAAAGCGGCGTCAGCGGCTTTTCTCTCTGCCGCTGACGCCTGTTTTATGCGTTTTCAAGGAAAGGCGTTCCGTCTTCCTTATAGCAAAGCGTTCCAAAGTCATCAAAGACAAGCGAAATCGGCTTGCTGTCGATGTATTTCAGAATTTCATCCATGCGGATGCTGTCGCGGAAACTGACGAACGAAAAGCTCACGCCCGCGCGCCTGGCGCGCCCCGTGCGGCCGATTCGGTGGACGTAAAACTCCTGCTTATCCGGCAGGTCGTAGTTGAACACTGCCTCCACATCGTCCACGTCAATGCCGCGCGCTGCAACGTCCGTCGCCACCAGAATTTCAAATTCGCCTTTTCTGAAGCCGGACATCACCTTGTCCCGGAAGGACTGGCGCACATCGCCATGGAGACATTCCGCCTGATAGCCCGCTTTTTTCAGCCGGTCACAGAGTCTGGCCGTCATATCCTTGGTGTTGCAGAAAATCATCACGCGCTTATATTGATCCGAATCGAGCAGATACAGCAGATGCTCATACTTTTGTTTCTGATCGGATTCGATGATGTATTGCGTGATGTTCGGCTTGTTTTCCGCCTCGGCCTGCACGACAATTTCAATCGGATCGTGCTGATATTTCCACGAAACGGTCAGCACGTCCTGATTGGTCGTCGCGCTGAACATGACAAGCTGACGGTTGGGATCTGCGCTCTCGATGATCTTTTCAACATCTTGCACAAAGCCCATTTTCAGCATCTCGTCCGCCTCGTCCAGCACCATCGTGTGCACCGTACCCAGACGGATATTGCCCCGCTGCATGTGATCCAGCAAACGCCCCGGCGTGGCGACAAGCACCTGCGGCTTTCGGCTCAGCGCGCTCATCTGCTTGCCAAACGGCTGACCGCCATAGATGACGGCAATTTTCAGCCCCTTGATAAAATGCGCCAGATGGGTCAGCTCGTCGGCGATCTGCTGCGCCAATTCGCGGGTCGGCGCGAGCACAACCTCCTGAATATTGCTGTCGTCCAGATTGACGTATTCCAGCATCGGGATGCCGAATCCCAGCGTTTTACCGGTTCCCGTCGGCGCAATCGCAATGATATCGTGCCCGTCCATCATAAGCGGAATACACTTCTGCTGGATGGCCGTCAGGTTTTGAAAACCCATCCAATCAAAGGCCTGAACAACCTCCCGGCTGATCCCCATCTCTTCAAGCGGATGGACTGCTGCTGTCTGTGTCTCGTTCAAGATTCTATCCTCTCACTTCTTATCCATTCTCTCGTATTATTGTATCTCACAGCGGTTGATGTTGCAAGCACTTCCCATCATTTTCGTGAAAGTTATCCGCTTTTTCAAGCGTTTCCGCGGCGATTGCGCGGGGATTTTGCATCAGGGCGCGAATCACTTGTTCTTCATCCACCCATTCTTCGCCGATTCGAAAAAGCGTTGCGCGGCTGTCTGCGATGGCGTCGACGAACGACAGCAGCGCAGCCTCCGGCGCAGCCGCATACAGCTTGAGCGAAACCGGCGCTTTTTTATCCGGCTGGCGCTCCTGCAAAAGCGCATACAGATTTTCAAGCTGCAAGGCCGAGCGATTTTGATGCGCGTAGACGATGAGATATCCCCCGACGAGCAGCAGCGAAAGATTCAGCTTTTCCCACAGAATCGCGCCGTAAAGGCCGAACACAATCAGCGTCGCGCCGACGACCATGCCGCCCAGAGACAGCGCCTTCGTCAGCGCGGCAATCGGGAACACGTAATACCCCACACAAAAGATCATCCGGCCGCCGTCCAGCGGCAGAACGGGCAGAAGGTTGAGAAACAGCGTGCCCGCATGCATGAAAAGCGTCTGCTGCAAAAAGGGTTGCGGCAGGCGCTCGGCCCAGGGCATGGACAGCAGCCAAAGCATCGTGTAATTCGCAAGCGGCCCCGCCCCGGCAACGGCCAGTCCCCGAAGCCCCTTCATGGCGCTTACGCCGAAGGGATAACGAATCACCCCGCCGAACGGCGTAAATTCAACGGATTCCGCTTTTTCGCCCAGCCAGTATCCCGCCAGCAGATGCGCCAGCTCGTGAATCAGCAGCGCGAGAAACGCGCCCACACATGTCCAGATCGAGCTGAAAACCGCAATGCTCAGGAAATAGAACACGCAGAGCGGCTGTATTTTGAGCTTCACGGGGCGAACACGGGCATTACGGATAGCCCGTCTTTCCGTAGTTCAAAGGCGGCCATGCCCGACATGGTGCCGACGGCCGCGCCGGAGGCGACGCTTTCCCCTTCCTGAACGCAAACGTCGCTCAGGCCGCTGTAAACCGATTCAAAGCCGTTTGGGTGCAGAATACGCACCGTATACTCGTTTTGCCGGTTTCGGACGGTATTCATCACCTCACCGGCCATGCAGCAGCTCATTTCGCCGTTCCCCTCGTATTCCATCCACGGTTCATCCGCGCTCCATGCATGAAGCAGTTTTGTTTCCGTCGGCAGAATCGACGCGCATGTTTGTGCATCGTCGCCGCCTTCGAGAAAAACCATGGCGCTTTCCGGCAATATATTGCTGACAAATTGCAGCCGCCCCAGTGTTTCATCATATTCAAAACCCGCCGTCACATGGCTCATGACGGCCTGAACGTCGCCGCCGAAAAGCGCTGTTGTAACGGCGGCCGCCCCTATGCAGAGAAAAACGGCTGCCAAAGGCACAGACCTTCTCAGCAGCCGCTTATCCCATTTGAACCGCCTGCGATGAGGCGTTTTCGCTGTCCATTCATGCCGCTCACGCGGCTTCATCTGCGCCATGACCACTTTACGCTTGCCGTTGTCCATGCCGCTTCGCCCTCCTTCACATTTCTGCTCAACCCTATGCGGAGGGACTTTTTATCAGAACTACGAGCGCTTGGTCTTCAAATCGACCGAGCTCTTATGCTGGGTTACGTTGAGCACCAAGCCCACGCCGGCCATATTCACTACCAGGTTGGTTCCACCGTAGCTGATGAACGGAAGCGGGATTCCCGTGATGGGCATGACGCCGATGCACATGCCGATGTTTTCATATACGTGGAAAACCAGCATGGCCATCACGCCGATGATGATGAGCTGACCGAATTTATCGTTGGTGTGAAATGCCAGAACCAGCATGCGGTAGATGACGAACGCATAGAGCGCCAGAAGCACCAGCGAGCCGAAAAACCCCAGCGTTTCCCCGACAACCGAGAAAATAAAGTCGGTGTGATTTTCGGGCACGTAGTTGAGGTGGGTCAGCGTGCCTTCCGCCCATGCGCCCTTGCCGTATAATCCGCCGGAACCGATGGTGATCTTGGAATTTACAATCTGATAACTGCTGCCGGTCGGGTCGGATTCCGGGTTTATAAACGCAACCAGCCGCAGCCAGCGGAAGTTATTGGTGGAAGCCAGATAGAAAATAATCGGTGTAATTCCAGCCGCGACAATGCCGCCCAGCAGAAACATCCATTTCAGCTCAAAGCCCGAGACAAACAGAAGCGCGATGAAGATGATACAGAAAACCATCAGCGTACCAATGTCCGGCTGCGCGGCGATCAGGAGCGCCGGAATGCCGAAATGCATACAGATATAAACAAAGTATCGGAAATTCGGGATGGGTCTGTCCGGATAGCGCGTCAGCGCCTTTGAAAGGGTGATAATCAGCGCCAATTTGGCCAGCTCGGAGGGCTGGAAGGTGCGATCCAGAAACTGGAACCAGCCGCGGACGCCGTTGATCTTGGATGTTGTCAGCACCAGACCGAGCAGAAGCACATCTACAAAATAGATCACCGGCCACAGCCGCCCGATGATGTTATAGTTGATCGACATGATGATCGCCACGACCACCATGCTCACCACAACCCACATCAACTGAAGACGGCCGTTGTTTGCGTCCATAATCAGATCCTGCAAAGAGCGGTCTGAGCCGAGGGACGGATTGAAGTTTGCAATGGTGATCGCCAACACACCGTACAGCGCAAGCAGATAGCTTGTTACCAGCAGTGGCCAGTCAAAATGCGGCTTGGACAGCCTGTTGTTTTCCGAAAAGAACATGATTCGATCTCCTTGTTATTTGGCCTCGTCCAGCAACGCATCCGTTAGCTGCGCAAGCGCCCTGCGCGCAGGGCCGTCACATTCCAGCGCGATTCGTCCCTTTTGCGAGCAAGCTGCAACGGAATCGTCCTCGGGAATACACCCTGCCAACGGACAATCCAGCGTCATTTCCACTGTTTTTGCGTCATACTGCGCCTTTTTTCGAACACGCTGCGCCGTTGCACGATTGACAACGAGCCGCCTTTCCTCCGTGCCGATCCCGGCTTTGGTCATCATGCGCTCGCTGGCGCGGATGGAGGCATCGTCCGGACGGGTCACGATCACGCGAACATCGTCGCGCCCCAGCAGTTCGCGGCCCATTGCAAAATGACCCGTTTGGCAGTCGATCACCAGCACGTCGCAGAGCGAATGGAGCGCAAGCATCGTGCTCGTCAGCTCTGTGACCGGCACATCGTCGTAAAGCGACGCGCAGGCAAAGCGCAGGTTTTCGTATTTCGGCGCTTTGTACAACGCGGCTTCCAGACCAGCCTGCCGATTCGCGACGTCCGCCATGTCCAGAACGACCACGTTCTCCAGCCCGAGCGCCAAATCGCACGCGCGGCTGACGCCCGAAGCGTCGAGCAGAATCGTCCGCTTGCCCCGTTTCGCGGCGCTGACCGCCAGCGAAAGCGCGATCATCGTCTTTCCGACGCCGCCGCAGCCTGAGCACACAGCATATATTTTTGCCATCGTTGTTCTCCGATATCAATACGCGAGCGAATTGGAAGGCGGCATGGTATCTTCTCCATCCAGTCCCATGTGTTCCAAATAATAATTCAGCACTTCACGAATCGTGATGGAGCAGTAGGAGCCGCTGTAGCCGTGCGGAATATAGACGCAGACAGCGATTTGCGGATCGTCAAAAGGCGCAAACGCAACCATCCATGCGTTGTTTTCAAGGTCGATGGTCGTCTTTTCTGCCGTTCCCGTTTTTGCACCCATTTTTGCGCCGACGTCCGCATATTCGCCCTTATAGAATTTCGCAGCAGTACCGTCGTCGCCAGTAACGCCGCTCATGCCCTTTCGCAGCGCCGCCAGATATTCCTGTACCCCTTCGCCCTCGATTTCGGAAGCCAGAATCGGGGTGCTTTCGCTCAATACTTCGCCGTCCGGGGAGATGATGGAGTCGATCAGCCGCAGGTCATATACCTTGCCGCCGTTCGCAACGGCCGCCACATAGCGCGCCATCTCGACCGGCGTAACCGTGGTGATCGACTGACCGACCGCGGCCATGATCGCCTCCGAACCGCCCCACTTAATTTCGTTCAGCATGATGAAGGTATCGCCGGCTACAATCTGCAAATAGACGAGCTCGCGCGGCATATCCAATTCTTCCATCAGGATGGTTCGGATTTCCGGCAGCCAGTCATTCTGGTTGTAATCAACGGCCATATCCATCAGCCGCTTCACGCATTTGTTCAGTTTTTCCTCGTCGAAGGTCATGTTATACTTTTCACCGACGTCAACGAGGTGCTTTTTGATGTTGTTGAAGACGATCGAAGGTCTCCATGTCGATTGCTCCGCGGCGCTGATGGCCTTGTTTTTGTCATACAGCGTCGTCTGGCTGGCGACATAGCCTTGCAGCTCGCCGGGCAGATCGATTCCCGTCTTGGTCGTAAGCCCATAGAGCGCCGCTGTCTTGTAGAGCTGATCGTCCGTATGCTCATACAGGCGCGAACCGACCGTGTAGAAGAAGTAGTTGCAGGAATGGGTGATGCCTTCTACGACGGTCTGATTGGCATGCAGGCTCAGCCTGTTCTGGTTCAGCCAGCAGCGCGGCGGGTTGGTTTGATCGTATTTGTCAAACCGGCCGCCGTCGCTGATCTGCTCCGTCAGCGTAAGCTGACCGTTCAGCAGACCCGCCGTTGCCGTCACCATCTTAAAAATGGAGCCGGGCGTATCGCGGGAGCCGATGGCGTAATTGACCAGCGGGTTTCGGGAATCCAGCAGGATATTGGCCGCCGCATCGCCGCCGACGATAAACGCATTGGGATCATAGGGCGGATAGCTCGCCAGCGCCAGAACACGGCCTTCCATGTCGATGACGACGACCGCGCCCTTTTCCGCCAACTCAATCGGGTTGGTTTCAAAATCGCGCGTCGTGCCCTGAAGGTCGGCCTTGTTCTTATCCAGCCAGGAATCGCTGTTGAGCAAAGTCTCCTGCTGATCGCGGATGTAGTTGATGTTTTCTTCCAGCGCATTTTCTGCGACGCGCTGGAGGTTCGAGTCGATGGTCAGCTTGATGTTGTTGCCATCCGTCGCCTCTGTCGAGGAGAGCGTCCTGCTGACCGCGCCATATCGGTCAATTTCCACCACGCGCTTGCCTACGCGCTGCGTTGTGCAGGCGGAAAGCCAATCTTCCATGGTCTTTTCCACACCATCGAGGCCGATCAAATCCGACAGCGCGTAGCCCTTGTCCTTGTAGGACGTGTAATACGTGTCGTAGTTCTGAATCTTGCCGATGTAGCCGACTACATGGCAGGCCAGCGTGCCGTTCGGATACACGCGCTGCGTGCTCACGGAAACGCTGATGCCTTCCATCGTCAGCGCCTTTGCCTCGATTTCGATGACGGTCTCCCAACTGACGTTGGAGGCGATTGTGATCGGCTGAGACAGGAAGGCGTTATTCTGCATCGTTTCCCAGACGCTGAGCACCTGAATCTTCTTTTCCGTGCTCAGTTCCTCGGGAATTCTATACTTGCTGCACAGCTTTTCAAAAAGCTGCTGCTGCGGGTAAGCCGTGGTGCTGCTGACGTAAAAGTTGCTGCGCCACATCTTCTCGCGCGCGTCCTGCTGCGCCTGCGTATACTTGTTGTTGTTCCACGTGAAGACCCAGAGCCCCGTCATTTCATCCTGCACGAGGGAGAACGAGGTATTCAGCGTGCCGCCGTTTTTCTCGATGATATCGATGACGTTGATGATCGCGTTCGTATAAACCTTGTATTGGCTGATTGTTTTGCCCGTCGTCTCGTCAATGTCGGTCGGCGTGTAATTGGGATCGCGGTAGAACTGCACGTTGTAAATCTGCTTATCATAGGCAAGCGTCAGCGAGTTGACGTCCATGATGGTGCCGCGCGAACCCTGACTGGTGATGGTCTTGGTCTTCTTGCTTTCCGCGCTGGAAAGGTTATCGTCATAGCCGGCAATCTGCAGATTAAACAGCCGCGTGATCAAAACGCCGAAGAGCAGCGCCACCACGCAGGCAATCGTCCGATATCGCCCCAGATACTTTTTATTCACAGAACACAAAACCTCCGAAAGTGTTTAACGATTGTTTCCCATGACGTCTGAATCTCCCGTCAAATCATCGCCATGCTTCCTCTTAAACGGATGGACGCTCATAATTTTATGCACGACGAACGAGCCGGGCAGAATCATGGCCGAGCTGTATGCCGCGCAGAGCAGCGCGCGCAGAATCGTCGCCATGCTCTGTTCTGCGCCGATGAGGAACAGATAGCCGATATAGACGATCTCCCGCATCAGCGTCAGGAAAAAGCAGATGAGCATCAATTCCAGATAGCTTTTGTGTTTTACTTTTCTGAGCTTCACGTTCATTGCGCGGCGCAGCATCGGCGACGCCCACCCGATGAACGTGTAGCAAACCAGATTGATCGCCAGAACGTAGCCCACGCTCGCGTCGTACAGCATGGCGAGCAGGCTGCCGGCGCAAAACCCCCCATATGCGCCGGTATAGCCTGTCAGCAGCACGAGAAAGACCGTCAGCATGTCCGGCGCAATCGTCGCGATTCGGATGTACTTGACCAAATCCGTCTGACATATGCACGCCAGAATCACCGTTATGACAATCCGTATTGCTCTTGACATCTTCTCACCTCATGCCGTCGGCTCACAGATCATCCGGGAAAGGCGCGTCAACCTCGGGATCATCGTAAATCGGCTCGGGCGTCATTTCCGGCGCAGGCGTCGGCGTTGCGATGCGCTCCGTCAGATCGCCCATGGCCTCCTCGTCAATCATAATGTCCAGCGTTTCGGGCGTCGGGGTCGGCGTTACGCGCCCCGGTGCATCCGGCAGCGGAACAGGCGTGGAATTCGTCAGGCGCTCCTCTTCGATCACAGCCTGCGGTCTGGCCGTCGCGACAGGCGCGATGATGACCTCCGTGTTGTCGTAGTTGTCCGGCATTTCCTCAACGTCGGCATAGTACCGCAGGACAAGCACATTTTCGATATGCTCAAAGTCCGCGGCAGGCTCCACGACAATGTAATGCTTGTTATCTTCGATGGCACGGGTACTCTCGCGGACATATCCGATCAACAGACCCTTCGGGAAGGATACGCCTACGCCGGAAGTAATCACCCGGTCGCCTGGCCGGGGTACGCTGTCTGCGGAGAGATAGTACATGCGGCAGAGCGGCTCGCCCGTGCTGCCCAGCGTGCCCTTGACAGCGCCTTGGTCGCGGCTGCTTTCAATCAGCGCGGCAAGGCTGGCCTGATCGTCGATAATCGTGATGACCTTCGACGTGGTATCAAAGACCTCGTATGTGTAGCCCACCAGACCTTCGGATGTGATGACGGCCATCTGCGTATCTACGCCGTCTTTTTTGCCTTTGTTGATGGTAAACGTAGAGAAATAGTTGCCCGTTTCACTGGCGATGACGCGCGCGAGCATCGGGTTCATCGTCGAACGTGTCTCATATTCGCCAAGCAGGGCGCGAAACTGCGCGTTTTCCTGCTCAAGCTCCTCGTATAGGATGCTGCGCAGCGTAAGCTCGTCGTTTTGCGCCTTGAGCTGATTGTATTCGTACTCGATATTGCTTCTCAGCTTCACACGATACAGATAACTGGAGATATTCTGACTGGCCTGAGACACGAAGCCCTGAACCGGCGTGATGATTTTCGCCAGAAAGCCCTCCGGTGAAACGAGAGATCCGGTGGATTGGTTGTAGGCCGTCAGCACCATCATCGCCAGCAGAATCACCACGATGGATCTGCGGATGACGTTGTATAAAAAAGGATGTTTTTTCTTCATCGCTTGCCTTCCCCTGCAGATGAGCCTTAATCGTTTTTGCCGCTCACGCCGCCCAGCATGTCAAAGTGGTCCGCCATATAGCCTGCGCCGAGCGTCGTGCATTCGCCCGCGTCTCTGGCGACAGATACCGGTACGCCAAATTCCGTCGCGATCATGGTATCCAGATTCGGCAGCGCCGCCGAACCGCCCGTCAGATAGATGCCATTTTGCAGGATATCCGAGCAAAGCTCCGGCGGAACGCGCCCCAGCACCCATTTGATGGCGCCAAGGATTTCCTGAAGCGGTTCCCGGATGGCCTCGCTGACGTTCGCCATATTCACATCCACCGTCAGCGGCATGCCGGTTGCGATGTCGCGGCCGCGAACGACAGCGATATGCTCCATCTTCTTTTCGCTGCGAACGTCAGCCAAGTCGAACTTGATCTGCTCCGCTACGCGATCCGTCACCAGAATCGCATGCTGTTTTTTCAAAAAGCCCGCGATGGCTTCGTCAATCTTGTTGCCTGCGACGCGAACCGAGTGGGACAGCACAACGCCGCCCATCGAAACCAGCGCAACCTCGGTCGTGCCACCGCCGATATCCACAACAAAGCTGCCTTGCGGCTCATACACGGGCAGACCGGTTCCCAGCGCGGCGGCAAACGCCTGCTCAACTACGAAAATCTGCCGCGCGCCGATTTTTTCCATCGTGTTGATCACCGCGCGCCGCTCGACCTTGCTGACGTCGCCCGGCATGGTCACTACCACGCGCGGACGCACAAAGCGCCGCGTTCCAATCGCCTTGCTGACAAAGTAGTGGATCATGATCTGCGCCATCTCGTAATCGACGATCACGCCGTCCCTCAAGGGGTGAATAATGCGGATATTTCCGCCCGCGCGGCCGATCATCTCCTCCGCGCTGTCGCCTACGGCAACGATATTGCGCGGCCCCTCTCCCCGCGTGATGACCACGGAAGGCTCGTTGACGACGATGCCCTTGTCCTTGACGTAAACGCGGGTATTATCCGTGCCGATATCCACCGCGATATCCGGCAAAACAAATTGAAAACCTGCCATTAAATAACTCCTCGTTCATCCACGCCGCCGACCTGCGCCAGCATGATGCGCAGCATCGACATCGGAAGCCCAACAACATTGGAATAGGATCCGTCGATTCGATCCACAAACATGCCGCCCATGCCTTGGATTCCGTATGCGCCGGCTTTGTCCAGTGGCTCGCCGGTCGCCACATAGGCGTCAATCTCCTGCTCCGTCATGGGAACAAGATGGACGCGCGTTTTATCCACATTGCGGAGAATACGGCCGCTGCGCGTGTTAATGACCGTGATGCCGGTGTAGACGTGATGCCAGTTTCCGGCAAGGCTGCGCAGCATCTCCTTCGCTCTTTCCGGCGTATGCGGCTTGCCGAGCGCGCCGTCCGCAAAAACGAGCGTATCTGCCGCGATGATGATTGAATCGCTGTGACGAGCCGCGACTGCGGCAGCCTTGCGGCGTGAAATCTCCATAACGGTTTCCGACGGACGACCCGAGAAGCTCTCATCCACGTCCGGCGTTTCCACGGTATATGTCAGCCCCATCAAATCCAGCAATTCGCGGCGTCTGGGTGAGCCGGATGCCAGAATCAGCGGAAGCACAGGTTGAATCATATATAAAACCTCCTCGATATCCTCTCGATGCTGAAAAGTACGAACCGCGCGACAGGTGCGGGCTGTAAACCGTATGCATTTTCATTTCATTATATCATATTCTGGTGCCGCTTGCACCAGAAATTCGCCGTTTTAGCAAATTGCGCAGAAAAATAAACGGTAAACCCTTCGATTTTTTGGCAAAACAAAACGCGGCAGACCGAAATCCGCCGCGGAAGGAGTTGGGAAACTCAATCTACAAATTCGATACGATCGGCAGACATGGAGGCGATGCGCGCCAGAGAATACACGTCGATGCCCGCGTCCTCCAGACGCTTGTGGCCGCTTTGGAAGGATTTTTCAATCACGATGCCAACGCCGCTGATTTTTGCGCCGACCTGCTCAGCCAGCGTGATGACGCCGAACGCCGCTTCCCCGCTGGCCAGAAAATCATCAATCAGCAGAATGTTGTCGTCCGCATTTAAAAACTCATGCTTTACGGACAGTTGATACTCCGTGCCTTTTGTAAAGGATCGCACCGTCGTCTGAAGCAGATCGCCGTTCAAAATGCGGGAAGTCTGCTTTTTCATGATTACAAGCGGAAGCCCTAACGCCAGCGCAGTAAAGGACGCGGGCGCGATGCCGGAACTTTCGATCGTCACCACTCGCGTAATGCCCCGGTTGGCGAAATGCTCGGCAAACGTTTCGCCGACGGCCTTCATCAGCGCAACGTCGACCTGATGATTTAGAAAAGAATCCACCAACAGAATATCCTGATTGAGCGCCTTGCCTCTTTCCAGAATCGCATCCTTCAGCATCTGCATACGTATCTTTACCCCTTCATCTTGATATCAAAATTGATTTTATCATTCTACATCACTTTGCGCGTTCGTTCAACCCTTTTTTCGTTTTTTATCCCGGCCATTCGCACGAACATTCACCTTTATGCTGCGGAGGCGGCGGATAAAGCGGAAGCTGCGGGCAATTCTGCGTGCACGCTCCCTTTTGCCCCATCACGCAAAGACAGGTGATCAGCGTTTCAATCTCAATCAGCAGCTCGACGTCAAAACCGACCGAAGGACAGTATTGCGCATATTTTACGCAGACGCACGCACCTCTTCTTAGATTTTCCAGACCGACGTTCGGTCTGTTCTGCGCATTTCGGACTTCAACCTCAATCTGTGTTTGGGCTTGATATCGGCAGCCTCGCCCATCTGTGCCGAACAGCGTCAGCGTCAGGCAAAGCCGTTGCATGCCGCATGGATGGCAGCATGATGTGCAGACGGGTTTGATGTCGGTGACCTCGACGTGTCTTAGACACAGGGGCGGGCAATTGTTCTGCCCCTGTTCAAGGGTCAGATGACCGCTGTAACAGCATGATTGCCGAAACCGGTCGATGACTTTTTCAACGATGTATTCGCTGCTTCCGCATATTCGGCTTGGTTTGCCGCGTCCTTCGTCACAGCAGCTTCTGTCCATGGCATCCACCTCTCGTCTTGTTTGAGTCGGTATTAGCCTATGGCGGATTCCATCCGTATGTTCGCTTCGTCTAAAGAAACAGACCGAGGTTTTTTAGTCCCCCGGTCTGTTCTTCATGCCTGCTGTGCATAAGCGGCGCAATCCGCTTGGATGCATTGCAGCAGCGTATCTTCAAGTGATTCCCGTGTGGAGAAATCCGTGTAATCAAACCATTTTGTCTGCGCATCATGCCTGAACCACGTCCATTGGCGTTTGGCGTAGCGTCTGGAATTTTGCTTAATCAATTCCACTGCACGCTCCATGGAAATATCGCCCTGCAGCGCGCTGACGATTTCCTTATAACCAATCGCCTGCATCGCGCCGCCCTCGCAGTTCGGTTTGACGCCCTGCGTCAACAGCGCTTTGACCTCGTTTACAAGCCCGGCTTCCATCATTTCATCCACGCGCGCGTTGATTCGCGCATACATGATTTCGCGCGGCTGCGACAGCCCGTAAACCAATACATGGTATTTGCCTTCCGCGCGCGCGCTGTCCGCCTGCTCGCTCTTGGTTTTGCCGGAGGTTTCGTAGATTTCAAGCGCGCGCATGACCCGTCGCACGTCGTTGGGATGCAGCTTTTTCGCCGTCTGCGGATCCACCGCCCTCAGCATTTCGTGCAGCCGAAGCTGCCCGTCAGGTTCCTCCGCGATTTTTCTCAGGCGCAGACGGATTGCCTCGTCTGCGCCTTTTCTTCCGAGGTTCATGTCGTAGCGAATTGCGTCCAGATACAGCCCCGTTCCACCTACCAACATCGGCTGCTTTCCGCGGGATAGAATATCGTCGATGATCGGTATCGCCTGATCGCGATAATCCGCTACCGTGAATCGTTCACTCGGATCGGCAACGTCAATCATGTGGTGGGCGATCCCTCGTCTTTCTTCAAAGGATGATTTCGCCGTTCCGATATCCATGCCGCGATAAATCTGCATGGAATCCATGGATAGGATTTCCGCGTTTAACGCGCTTGCCACATCCAGCGATACCTGCGTCTTGCCAACGCCCGTCGGTCCGACAAGCGCCAATAAAATCGGTTTCATTTTTTTCTCCCGATGGAACGATTAGTCGTTGATTCGCCGAAACCGCTTTTCAATTTCCGTGCGTTCAAGCACAACGACCAGCGGGCGGCCGTGTGGACAGGTCGGCGGTGCGTTCGTGCGAAGCATATCCGCCAACAGAGGCTTGATTTCCTCCATCGTCAGCTTATCGCCGCCCTTCACCGCTTTTTTGCAGGCCATTTGCAGAATCGCGTCTCTCCGCTTCTGCGCCGTTGAAAGCACGCGCAATTCTCCGAGGCGATCTACCATATCCAGAAAAGCGCTTTTTGTTTGAGGGATACCGAGCACATTCGGCACGGCGCGAATCTGATATGCGTCGTCGCCGAACGGTTCAATGTCAAACCCGGCGGCACGGATATCTTCTCGATACGCCTCAATTTTTACTGCGTCCTGCGGCGTTACGTGCACCACTTGCGCGACCATCAGCACCTGAGAACCCGTTCCCGCGTCGATTTCCCGCATCATTTTTTCGTAAAGAATCCGTTCATGCGCGGCATGCTGATCGATCAAGATCAGTTGTTTCTGATTTTGAAGAATGATATAAGTGTCAAACGCCACACCCACCATCGAATAGCCGCTCAGCTCGTCGCCTAGGGAATTGCTTTCTGCTTTGGGCAGAAGCTCCTGCTGAACCGCTTCCTGCCGGGGAGCGGGCGCAGACGCATTTTGCGCTGTCGGCTCGTTTTCGCGGGTGCTTTCCGGTGCTTTGCGCTCCGGCAGCGCATCGTTCAGCTTGGCAAAGGCGAGCGGTTCTTTTCTGCCGGGCACGGCGTTTTCGCGAAGCGCCGCGCCGCCGAAATACTGCGTCACAAACGACGTGAATTCAGCCTGCTGCCGAGGGGTGGGCGTACTCTCCGTCTCCTCCGTCGATGGGCTTACGGTCGTTTGCTGCGGCGGGGCGATTTTGATGTTGATGGCGCGCACCGTCGGCTGCGGCGCTTCTGCCTTGAGCTGCTCGCGCGCTTGCTTGATGCCTTCCTCGGTCTGCGTATCAATCACCTGCACAACGCTGGGGCGGAGCGTCGTCTGCGGCACTTCGCGGGTCAGCGTCATATGCGGCGCGCTTTTCAGCGGCGAAACCGAAAAGCTGTCAGTTACAGCGCCGCAAACATTTTCGTAAAGCAAACGCTCGTCGCTGAAACGCACTTCCAGCTTGTTGGGGTGCACGTTGACGTCCACCATGTTCGTCGGCATCTCGATGTTCAATACGCAGATGGGATAATGTCCGATGGTCACGCGCTCGCGGCAGCCGTCCTCCAGCGCCTGCGTCAAGACCTGACTGCGGATGGTGCGCCCGTTGACGATAAACGTCTGGCGCGCGCGGTTCGATCTGGCCTGAAGCCCTACGCCGACAAGACCGCTGACCGCGACCGCGCCTTCTGATTTTACCGCGATCATCGCGCCGGCGATTTCCCGGCCGTACAGGCTGAATACTGCGCTACGCAGATCTCCGTTGCCGGAGCTGGCGTAAATTTGTTTGCCGTTGTGAATCAAACGGAAGGACACATCCGGGTGCGCGAGAATCAGCCGCGCGATCATCTCAGCGACCTTCGCGGCTTCAGTCGCCGGTTTTTTCAGAAACTTGAGGCGCACCGGCGTGTTGTAAAACAGCTCGCGCGCCACAATGGTCGTCCCCTGCGGACTGGCCGCTTCCGTGATGCTCTTGATCTCTCCGCCTTCGTTGATCGCGCGTGTTCCCGTTTCCTCGTGGATGCTGCGTGTCGTTATCGTTAATTTGGATACCGCCGCGATGGAGGCCAGCGCCTCGCCGCGGAAGCCCAGCGTGTGCAGGGCGAACAGATCGTCCGATTTTGTGATTTTGCTTGTCGCGTGGCGTTCAAAGGCCATACGGACATCACGGGCGCGGATTCCGCGTCCGTTATCCGTGACGCGCAGATAGGCAATGCCGCCGTCACGGATTTCCACGGTGACGCATGTTGCGCCCGCGTCTAGGCTGTTTTCCACCAGCTCCTTGATCGCCGAGGCGGGGCTTTCAACGACTTCGCCTGCGGCAATCTTGCCAATCAGCTCCTGATTGAGCTTGAGTATCGGTCTGTCTTCCACGGCAGCCTTCCTTTCTTTTTTATAGCGTTGATTTGAATAGAGTTACGCTTTGCGCGCCTTTTCTTTGAGCGTAAACAGCGTATTGAGCGCTTCAATCGGCGTCATGCTCATCACGTCAAGCGCTCGGATTTCTTCAACCAGATCCATGGCGGGCGCTTCGAAAAGGTTGACCTGCTTCGGTTTTTTTTCTTCCTCACCCAGAATATTCTGGCCGATGGTGCTCTGGCTGACGTCGTTCGTTTCCAGCCTCGCCAGAATTTCATGCGCGCGCATGATGACGGGTCTCGGCATTCCAGCCAGATGCGCGACGTGAATGCCAAAGCTTTTATCCGCGCCGCCGCGCTCGATTTTGCGCAGGAAGATGATGTCCTCGCCGTGTTCCTTTACGCTGATGCGATAGTTGACCACACCGCCAAGCCGCCCTTCCAGCTCGCTGAGCTCGTGGTAATGTGTCGCAAACAGTGTCTTGGCGCCGATCTTCTTTTTATCCACCAGATATTCCACAACGGCCCACGCGATGCTCAGGCCGTCAAACGTGCTGGTGCCTCGACCGATTTCATCAAGCACAATCAACGACTTTGAGGTAGCGCTTCGCAGAATGTGCGCCATTTCGTTCATTTCCACCATGAATGTGGATTGGCCGCTCGCCAAATCGTCCGACGCGCCGACGCGCGTGAAAATGCGGTCGACAGTGCTGATTTTTGCGCTTTCCGCCGGAACAAAGCTGCCCATGTGCGCCATCAGCGTGATGAGCGCCACCTGCCGCATATAGGTGCTTTTGCCCGCCATGTTCGGGCCGGTGATGATAAGCATGCGGTTATCCTCGTCATCGAGCAGCGTGCTGTTTGGCACAAACTGATCGTCACCGTGCATACCAGCCTCGACGACAGGATGACGTCCATCGACGATATCAATCACGCCGTCATCGGCAATTTCCGGGCGGACATAGCGGTTTTTGACCGCCGCAACCGCCAGAGAGACCAGCGCATCCAGCGTTTTCAGGCCGACCGCCGTATGCTGAATCCGGGGAATTTGAGCGGACAGGAAGTCGCGGATTTCGATAAACAGCCCCTGCTCCAAACGGATTGCCTTTTCCTGCGCGCCGAGCACGGTCTCCTGAATTTCATGCAGCTCCGGCGTCATGTAGCGCTCGCAGTTGGCCAGTGTCTGTTTTCGCGTGTAGCGATACGGCACCTGCTCGTAGTTGGATTTCGTCACCTCGATATAGTAGCCAAAAACGCGGTTATATTGAATTTTCAGGTTCTTGATGCCCGTCAGCTCGCGTTCCTTCGCTTCCAAATCGGCGATCCACTGATGGCCGTTTCGGGAGGCCTCCCGCAGCTTGTCCAGTTCCTCGTTATAGCCGCTTTTGATGTAATGCCCCTCGCTCATCAGCGCGGGCGCGTCCACGTCGATGGCCTGCGTCAGCTTGTCCACCACGTCGCCAAGTGGCGTCAGATGGTCGAGCAGACTGCGGAGCATGCCGTTCGGCGCGATGGAGGCCAGCGCGTCGCGAATCGCCGGAACGTGAGCAAGCGAATCGCGCAGGGCAAGACAGTCCTTCGCGTTGATGGTTTTGTATGCGATTCTGCTGAGCAGGCGTTCCACGTCGTAAACCTGCGTCAACTCCTCGCGGATCATGTCTACCGTCATATCCGCGTCGTGCAGCGCCTGCACCGCCTCCAAACGCTCGTCAATTTCGCTCTTGATGGCCAGCGGCTGCTCGATGAAGCCGCGAAGCGTTCGCGCGCCCATCGCCGTGCAGGTGTAATCCAGAATGCCCAGAAGTGAGCCCTGCTTCTGGCGGGAACGCATGGTTTCCGTCAATTCCAGATTGCGTCGCGCCGTGTGATCGAGCATCATGTATCGCTTGTCGTGATATTCGTTCAGCTCAGTGAGGTGCTCCAGCGCGTTTTTCTGTGTCTCTTCGAGATAACGCATCAGCGCGCCGGCCGCCCGAATGCCGAGTTTCATCCCGCTGACGCCGAAGGTATCCAGACTCTGCACCTTAAAATGCTCCAGCAGTGCCGCGCGCGCGCGGGCGAGCTGGAAGCGCGCGCCGTCCTGCACATCGACATGCAGCGTCGTCGCGTTCTCGGGCAGCGCTGTGTTGGCGATAATCTCCTTGGGCATCATGCGCACAATTTCGTCTTGAAGCCGAACGGAAGCCCTTTCGATTTCATATAGCTGAAATTCGCCCGTCGAAACATCCACGAAGGCCAAGCCTGCCCGATCGCCGTCCATGCAGACGGACAGCAGATAGCTGTTTCGCCGCTCGTCAAGCATGGATTGCTCGATCACGGTGCCCGGCGTAACCACACGGATGACGTCGCGCTTTACAAGGCCTTTCGCTGTCGCCGGGTCTTCCATCTGCTCGCAGATGGCCACCTTATAGCCCTTCTCGATCAACCGGTTGATGTATGTTTCCGCGCTGTGAAAGGGCACACCGCACATGGGCGCGCGTTCCTCCATGCCGCAGCTTTTCCCGGTGAGCGTCAGCTCAAGCTCTCTTGAAACCAGCTTGGCGTCATCGAAGAACATCTCGTAAAAGTCGCCCAGCCGGAAAAAGAGAATCATGCCCGGATATTTATCCTTCATTTCCAGATACTGACGCATCATCGGGGTCATGTTTGCCATTTATGTGCCTCCGTCAAGCCTTTTCTTTCGCCTTTATCCCGTTAGTGGCAGCCGCCGCAGGAAGCGCAGTTGCCCGTGCAGCCGCCGCTCTGCTCAACCTCACCCGTAATCATAAATTCAAGCACGTGGTTGACCTGATTCATCAATTCGGAAAAATTCTGGCGCGCCGTCGTCATCGCGTCAACCGCAGGCATCGCGTTCAGCGTCTGCTGCGCGTCGTCCATCTCCTGGCTGAAACGCGCAATCTCGTCCGCGTTTCCCGCGCTCATCGCGGTGTGCATGCCGTCCTTCGCTTCCAGATACCGGCTCATTGCGGCCGCCACAGCCGGGTCGTTCATCGCGGTCTTTTCGGTGATCTGCATGGCCTTGTATTCTTCAGAATCGACAATCGCCTGACCCAGCGCGCGGGCGCAATCCGTAACCTTGCTCATAATCAAAATCTCCTCTCGCCGTTTTCGGCTTATTCCACACGTTCGCCGCGCAATGTGCTTTCGCCGGCAGACGTGATCTTCACCCGGACAATCTGCCCGATCAGGCTCTTGTCGCCCGGAAAATTGACGGTGATGTTGTATTCGTTCTTGCCCGCCATCTGGTTTTCGTCCCGGCGGGACGATTCCTCCACCAACACGCTGTGCACCTGACCGATATAATTCGCGTAGCGCTTATGGGTGACGTCTTTTTGCAGCGCAATCAGCTTCTGAATCCGGCGAGAGGAAACCTCCTCGGGAATCTGATCCGGCATATCCGCCGCGCGCGTACCCACGCGGGGCGAATAGATAAAGGTGAAAGCGCTGTCATATCCGACCTGCTCAACCAGCGAACAGGTTTCCTCAAATTCTTCTTCCGTTTCGCCCGGATAGCCGACGATCAGGTCGGTCGTCAGGCTGATATCCGGCACCTTCGAGCGAATGGCTTCGACGCGCTCCAGATATTTTTCGCGCGTGTAGCGGCGATTCATGGATTGTAGAATCCGATTGTTGCCATGCTGAACCGGCAAATGAAGCGCGTGGCAGATGTGCTTGCCCGACGCCATCACGTCAATCAGCTCGTCGGAAATATCCTTCGGATGGGAGGTCATAAAGCGGATTCGCTCAATCCCCACCTTGTCCAGCTCAGAAAGAAGCTGTGCAAAGCTCAATTCGCCTTCAACGTCAAGCCCGTAGGAGTTGACGTTCTGCCCAAGCAGCATGATTTCCTTCACGCCGTCCGCCTTCAATTCGCGCGCTTCCTCGATGATGCGTGCCGACGCGCGGGAGCGTTCCCGGCCGCGCACATACGGAACGATGCAATACGAGCAGAAGTTGTTGCAGCCGTACATGATGGTGATGTAAGCGTGATACGGGCTGCTGCGGCGCACCGGCAGATCTTCCGGAATGCTGCCCTCGTCATCCTGAATCACCTCGACCACGCGGCGGCGGGACTGCACCGCCTTGAGCATCAGCTGCGCAAAACGATACAAATTATGCGTGCCGAAGGCCAGATCCACAAACGGATATTGCTTGAGAATCTGCTCGCCCATCCCCGGCTGCTGCATCATGCAACCGCAAACGCCGACCATCAGCTCCGGACGTGTCTTTTTCAGTTCCTTGAGCCAGACCACGTTACCCAGCGCGCGCCGCTGCGCATTGTCGCGGACGCAGCAGGTGTTGAAGATGACAAAATCCGCCTCTTCTCGGTTGGCGGCGGGCGTCATCCCCATCTGGGTCAGCATGCCTTCCAGCTTTTCGCTGTCGTGTGCGTTCATCTGGCAGCCGTAGGTCACCACACAATAGGTATGCGGGCGATCTTCCAGCGCGGCGAATGCCGCCATCCATTCCTTTTGCTTTGCAATCTCCTCTTCCGGGAGCTCGATAGCCTGCGTTCTTTTCATGCTTGATTCCTTTATCTGTGTTCTCACTTCTGGGTTACTTATTCGTTTGGAGCGCTGCCGCCTGCTCGGGAATTTCGCCCTCGCCCGGCTGTATGACGCTGAATTTCTCTCGGTATCCGCCTGAGGCCAGCGCGTAAACAGGCGGGCAGTTTTCCGGCTGGGGCATTGCCGCCAGAACCTTTGCCGCTTTTTCGGCCAGACAGATTACGAACGGCCCGCGCTGACCGGCAAGCGCCATTCTGCGCGCCTGACGCAGTGCCCGCCGCGCGATTTCTTCCTCGCAAAGCAGCTCGCCCGAGCCGGAACAGACGCCGCACGTTGTTCGAAGCGCGCGCCGAAGCTGCTCGCCCTTGCGTTTGCGCGTCATCTCCAACAGACCGAGCCGCGTAATGCCTTCGATCTTGACGGGCATGCGATCGCTTTTCACTGTATCCTTCAGCGCGGCGAGAACGGCCTGCCTGTTTTTGTCCTTCTCCATGTCGATCAAATCCACGATGACGATGCCGCCCACATCCCGCAGCCTGAGCTGGCGGGCAAGCTCCTTTACCGCTTCCAGATTCACCCGGAGCGCCGTTTCCTCCATGCTTTTTCCAGTGACCATCTTGCCGGAATTGACGTCGATCACCGTCAGCGCCTCCGCGAAATCGAAGATCAGATAGCCGCCGCAGGGAAGCCATACGCGCTTTTTCAGCGCTTTATCAATCGGCGTTTCCAGATTAAATGCGTCAAAAAGGAGCGTTTTCTGCTCGTCGGCATATTCGATATGCGTCTGTAGCGGCAGACGGCCATCCTTCTGCGCCTGACAGAGCGCGTCAAACTCATCGTCATCGTTGATGACCACGCGCTCCAAATTTCCCGCCAAATCCCGCGTCAGGCGCAGGGAGAGCGGTTCCGGCTTCGTCAGAACGCCCGGTTTGACCATCCCTTTTGCCCGCTGATTCGTCTCCTGCCACGATTTCAGAAGCATTTCCGCCTCGGCTTGAAGCTGTTCAGCGGATACATTTTCGGAAGCTGTCCGAATGATGATCGCGCAATCCGGCGGGCAGATTGCGCGCCCGATTGCGGCAAGTCGCGCGCGCGTTTCCGGATTTTTGACCTTCTTGGAAATGTGTACGCCGGTTTCGCCGGGAATCAGCACAAGAGCGCGCCCCGTCAGGTTGATGCGTGTGCTGACGCGAAGCCCCTTGCTCTGCGTCGTCTGCTTGGCGACGCCCTGAACGATGAGCATGTCGCCGCTTTTCAGCTTTACGCCATCTTCAAGCGGCAAAAAGGCATTCAGCTCCTGCCCGATTTCCACAAACGCCGCGTGGACGGAAGGACGAACCGCCTGAATCCGGCCATAATACAGCGTTTCCGTCTGGCGATCCGGCTCGCCACCTTCCATATGCAGCTCGACCAGTTCGCCATCCTCCAGCACCGCCGCACGCATGCCGCCGGATCTGCAATCCACAATCAGTTCTCTTTTCATCGTTTACAGATCAATCAGCGGCACGCTCTGGCCGTCCTTTTCGCCAAGCAGGCAGGTTCGGCGAATTTCGCAGCGCTCCGGCTGCGCACCCGCGAACGTGCACAGCGATTCCACCAGCAAATCCGGCTTGAGCGTCGCGGCCTCCACAAAGGAGACGCGAGCCGTCAGTACCGCCGTGTTTTTCTCTTCGTCCGTCCGCGCTGTCAGTGCATGGATCATCGGGCGGATGTTGACCATCGTTTCCGAACGTTTCGTCTTGCGCAGCGCCACGATCTCATCCTGCGCCAGAAATGCCGGCAGAGCGGACGCAATCGCGCATGCGCCGCCGCCCCGCAGTGTGATCGTATATTCCGCTTGACGGAGCGCCGCGCTGACCTTCGGGAAGCGGTCGTCCACCATGCGGACGCGGGACACCTGCAGCGCCGGAGGCAGAACGCGATTCATGGCCGCCATGCATTCCGCCGCCGTCGCTTCGCCCTTGAGCGAAACATCCAGCAATTCCGCGTCGCCGGGAATGCCCGAGGACAGCGCGGAAGCAAAGGACATCACGATATGCGGATTAAAGCCGTTGGAATACGCGATCGGCAGTCCGCTTCTGCGCAGCGCGCGCTGCATGGTGCGCTGCAAATCCAGCAGGCCGAGATGACGAACGATGTCGCCTTTTTGAAACTGCAAAAGCATTCTCATCGTCCTTCACACGCTCCTTCAAATCGCTTGAGGCCGCAGCCCTGACAGCCTTGTCTGCAATCCGGCGTCACTTCCGCGCGCATTGCGCGCTCGTGTTCGCGCCAGAGATACGCCTCCGTCACGCCGGCGTCGATAAACGCCCACGGCAGCAGCTCGCCCTTCTCGCGGCGGCGGTTGGCGTAAAACGCCGGATCTACGCCGCACTGTTCGAATGCCTTCATCCAGTTTTCAAAGCTGAATTGATCTGTCCAGCCGTCAAACCGGCAGCCTAGACGCCATGCGGCTTCCAGCACATCGGCCATCTTTCGGTCGCCGCGTGCGAAACACGCCTCCAGGAAGGAAACCTGCGGCGTATGCCAGTTGAATTCCACACCCTTGATGTGCATGATCTGGCACAGATGCTTCTGTTTCTCTTCAAATTGCTCAATCGTGTCCTGCGGTTCCCATTGGAACGGCGTAAACGGCTTGGGCACGAAGCAGCTCGCCGAGCAGTTGACGCGCAGACCGCGCGCACGAACGTTCTTCGGCGTTTCAAAATACTTGCGAACCACTTTGGAAGCCAGATCCGCAATACCGTTGAGATCCTCCGTCGTCTCCGTCGGCAGGCCAAACATGAAATACAGCTTCACGCTGCTCCAGCCGCCCGCAAACGCATCGCTCACCGAGCTCATCAGGTTTTCTTCGGTGATGCCCTTGTTGATGACGTCGCGCAGTCTCTGCGTGCCGGCCTCCATCGCGTAGGTCAGGCTGGTTTTACGCACCTTCTGCGTCTCTTCGAGGGTTTCCTTGAGCTTGCTGTCCAGCCGCAGGCTCGGCAGAGACAGCGCGATGCGCTCCTCTTGGAATTTATCCATCAGCTTATGCGCCAGCTCAGGCAGGCAGGTGTAATCGCCCGTGGACAGGGAGGAAAGCGTGATCTCTTCATAGCCCGTGGAATCGACGAGCTTCTGCGCCAGCTCGAGCAGATGCTCCACACTGCGCTCGCGGACAGGCCGATAGATCATGCCCGCCTGACAGAAGCGGCAGCCGCGCGTACAGCCGCGCAGCACTTCGATATTGATGCGGTCGTGCACGATCTCCATAAACGGCACGATGATGCTTTCCGGGTAATCTGCCGTGTCGATGTTGGCGATCATGTTTTTGACGACGGTGCGCGGCACTCCCTCCTCCGTCGGCTCAAAGGACGCAAGCGTTCCGTCTTCGTTATACGACGCGCGATACAGGCTGGGCACATATACGCCGTGCAGGCGGGACAGGCGGCGCAGACATTCCTCGCGGGAGACGCCCTCCTGCTTGCACTGCTTTACCACGTCGATGGTTTCCAGCGTGCTGATTTCGCCGTCGCCGATGGAAAATGCGTCGATGAACGCATACAGCGGTTCCGGGTTGAACGCGCAGGGGCCGCCCGCAATCACAATCGGGTGATCCCATGTGCGATCCTCACTGCGCAACGGAATCCCAGCCAGATCGAGCATTTCCAGAATATTGGTGTAGCTCATCTCATATTGAAGGGTGACGCCCAGCATGTCAAAGCCGCCGATGGGCGAGCGTGTTTCCAGCGAAAACAGCGGAACGCCTTCCTGACGCATCAGATCGGCCATATCCACCCACGGCATAAAAACACGCTCGCAGAGCGCATCCTCCCGCTTGTTGATGATATCGTACAAAATACGCGAACCGAGATGGCTCATGCCGACCTCGTAAACATCCGGGAATGCAAAAGCGTAGCGGATATCTACGCTGTTCGGGTCTTTGAGCACGCAATTCATTTCGCCGCCCATGTATCGTGCCGGTTTCTGAACGCGGTCGAGCAGGCTGTCAATCTGTTCCTTGAGCAAAGCATTTCCTCCCCATCAGCCGTTTGAATGTATTTTAATCTGTTTTATTCGTTCGGTCAAGTCCTGCCTTTGAAAGCCTTTCCTTTGCCCAGCGCGCATGCTCGGCCACGGCTTCAAAGGGCAGATTCGCCCAGCTTTCCAGCACGGGCAGATATTTTGCGTCGCCGCTGTTGCCCGCAAGCAGCGCCGCCTGCGCGCGGACGCGCTGCGGTCTGGCGGCATTTTTCCCGATTTCGCCGGAGAGCTTCTGTATGGCGGCGGAAAAGAGCGACTGATCCTCCGTCACCAGATCGCAGAGCTTCAGTCCGAGCGTCTTTCCCGCTTCAAATTTGGGCTGCATCGGGCAGACGCGCTGACAGATATCGCATCCGATCAGCCTCATGCCCATTTTTTCGCGAAGCGCCTCCGGCGCGACGACGCCCTCCATCATAAAATTGCGGATACAGCGCTCCGGGCGGCTCAGGCCGTGCGCATCAATCGCCCCCGCAGGGCAGGCTTTGGCGCATCGTCCGCAGTGCAGACAGCCGCCGTGCTCGCCGCAATCTGACGCGGTGTGCACAATATCCGTCGCCATCAAAATGATGACAAATCTGGAACCATATTCCGGCGTAATCAGCATGCCATTTTGCCCGATTACGCCCATTCCGGCGCGCAAAGCAGCTTCTCTTGCTGGATAGGATACGTTCGCCTTGGCAAAATGCCCGGCCTCGGTCAACTGCGCCTCCAGCGCCCTTGCCGCATGATACGCGGCGTTGGACGCGAAATAATAGCCGTCCACAAAAACGCAGCCATCTTCTTCCTGTGCGGCCGGAACGTATGGCCAGAGCATTACGGCAATGCTCTTCGTCCGCGGATCGTCCGCTGTGGGATCGAACCTTAACTGCCGCCGTTCGGCGATTTCCGGCCCGCGCTCAACCGCTTTCCGCTCCGCCGTAAACGCCGCCGCGCTGCAAAAGCCCGTCCTGCCGAAACCGGCCAGACGGGCCAACTGCGCAAACGTTTTTTCGTCAATCTGCTCCATCGTCTGTTATGCGGAAATCTTTTCCTGCCGCGCCGCTTCTTCCGTCGTCAGGCGGCGGTATTGATCGCTGACCTGCTGAAGCTCAAATTCAAAATCCCGCTTGTCCTTCTCTTGAAGCGTGGAGAGAATCAGCCCCGCGATAAACAGAAGCAACGCCGCCAGCATCGTCACACAGCAGGCAATCAGCGTCGGGAAGCGCGGCACAAGCCCCGTTTTCGCAAACTCCATCAGCACGGGAATCATAAATCCGGTGGATACAAGCGCCAGAATCAGCGCCAGCAGACCGAAAAATGCAAACGGCTTGTAGTTTTTGTACAGCCGGGCGATGGTCAGCAACACCCTTGCGCCGTCCTGATACGTGTTGAGCTTGGATTCGCTTCCGTCCGGCCTGTCTCGATAGGAAACCACGATATTGCTGACCTGCATCCGCCGGTTGATGGCGTGAATGGTCATGTCGGTCTCGATTTCAAACCCTTTGGATAATACCGGATAGGTTTTGACGAACGCATAGCTGAACGCGCGGTAGCCCGTCATAATATCCTTGATGTCGCTGCCGAACAGATGGTTAATGCTCGCGCGGACAAGGCCGTTGCCCAGATTGTGAAACGGCCGCTTGTTTTCGGTGAAATAGGTGCTGGACAGTCGGTCGCCGACCACCATATCCGCCTGCTCGTCAAGCACGGCAGATACCATCGCGGGCGCGTCTTCCGCCGGATAGGTGTCGTCGCCGTCCACCATCAGATAGCAATCCGCGTCGATCTCCCGGAACATCCGGCGAATGACGCTTCCCTTGCCTTGCATCCGCTCCCTGCGAACGACGGCGCCGGCGCGGGCAGCAATCTCCCCCGTGCCGTCGCTGGAATTGTTATCGTAAACGTAGACGGTTGCTTCCGGCAAAACGCGCTTGAAATCCCGCACGACCTTTTCAATGGTTTTGCTTTCGTTGTAGCATGGCACCAGCACGGCAACATGGTCTTTCATGGCAGCTATCCCCTAAACTCATTTGATGGGGTTCATTATATCATAAAGTGCTGCGTGCCGCAACAAACAAAAGAAAAGTACGCCGTTTCCAGCGTACTTTCTGCTTTATTTGGTGCCGAAGAGGCGGTCGCCCGCGTCGCCCAGACCCGGAATGATATAGCCGTGGTCGTTGAGCTTCTCGTCCATGCCCGCCACGTAGATATCCACGTCCGGATGATCCGCCTGCACGCGCGCAACGCCTTCCGGCGCGGCGATCAGGTTGACGAGCTTGATGTTCTTGCAGCCGCGCTTCTTGAGGAAGCCGATCGCCGCGGAGGCAGAGCCGCCGGTCGCCAGCATCGGATCGACCAGCAGAATTTCGCGCTCCTGCGCATCGGCCGGAAGCTTGCAGTAGTATTCCACCGGCTCAAGGGTGTTCGGGTCGCGGTAAAGGCCGATGTGGCCGACCTTCGCGGCGGGAACAAGGCTCATAATGCCGTCCACCATACCCAAACCGGCGCGCAGAATCGGCACGATGGCCAGCTTCTTGCCTGCGATCACCTGAGTCTGCGCGCGGCAGATCGGGGTTTCGATTTCAATCGTCTTGAGCGGCAGATCGCGGGTGACTTCGTAAGCCATCAGCATGGAGATTTCGTTCAGCAGCTCGCGAAACTCCTTGGGGCCGGTCTCCTGATCGCGCATCAGGGAGAGCTTATGCTGAATCAGCGGATGATCCATAACATGAACAATAGACATGCTTCTTCCTCCTTAGCAGGCGCGCTGAAAGAACGCCTTTAACCTGCGTTTTCCTCATTATAGCATCATGTGCGCCACGGGGCAAGAGAAAATAACAAACTTTCGGTTCATGTTACGTGCGAAATGCAACCATTTCTTGACAGACGGATATCCCGGCGGTATACTACCAAAGATAGCGATATCCTACTTGATAAAAGACTTTCGGGAGGTTTTTATGCTCAGCAGACCCCTTTTAGATCGCGTTGCCTTTTTCGGTATCAGTTGGTATGCCATTTTAATCACCGGCGCCATCGTCATCGGCTATCTGCTTGCGTCGGGCGAGGCGCGCCGCCTGCATCTGCCGCAGGATACGGTGATTGATTTTCTGCTCTATGCCATTCCGCTGGGACTCATTTGCGCCCGGCTGTATTACGTCGCCTTTCGCTTCAATGATTACAGCGAAGATCTGCTTTCCGTTTTCAACATCCGGGAAGGCGGAATGGCCATTTACGGCGGCGTAATCGGCGGCCTGATCGCCGCGAGGCTGGTCAGCAGAAAGCACAAAATCTCCATGCTGACCCTGCTGGACGTCGTCGCACCTGCGCTTGTGCTCGGTCAGGGCATCGGCCGCTGGGGCAATTACATCAATATGGAAGCCTATGGCCTGCGTATCGCTGAGGAGAGCCTTCAATTCTTCCCCTTTGCCGTGGAGATTCCCGTCGGCGACGTGTGGTATTGGCACATGGCGACGTTCTTCTATGAATTTTGCTGGGATATGTTTGTCTTTGTGCTGCTGATGGTCATCCGCAACCATCGCCGCCGCAAAGGCGACGTGTTCTGCTGGTATCTGCTGCTGTATTGCTCCGGCCGGACGGTGATCGAAGGGCTGCGCAACGACAGTCTGACCTTCATCAGCGAATTTGTCCGCATTTCGCAAATCCTTTCCGCGGTGGCGGCGCTCGGCGTGGTGATCTATTTCTTCCTGCGCATCCGCGACCGCATCAGCGCCGTGACCGTCGTGCCGATGGTCAGCGCGGTGCTGTGCATTGCCGTCGTGTTCCTCGGCGAATTTGAGCGCGGCGCGTACAGCTTCCTGTTCACCTTCTCCCAAATCGGCCTCGCTGTGCTGATGATCTCCCAAATCGCCATCATCGCGCTTTGGACGATGGACAGCGGGCGATTCAGTTGGCGCATCGCCGCGCCGCTGCTGGCCGACGGCCTCTTTCTGGCCGGGCTGCTCATCGCCGGCATGGGGCGCGCCAACGCGGATAATACCTATTATGTGACTTTACGCCAGTGTGCGGCGATGATTCAGCTCATCCTCTGCGGCTGGCTGCTCTGCTATCCCCTGTACCCCAGAACCTCAGAAAGCGAGATGGATTAAATGCGCAACCTGACAATGATGACCGACCTGTATGAGCTGACGATGATGAACGGCTATCTGCGGTTCGGCATGGAAAATAACCGCGCCTGCTTTGATATCTTCTATCGCAAGCAGGGCGACATGACGGCCTATGCCGTGGCGGCCGGCCTTGAGCAGGCCGTTGAATACGTCAGGAATCTCCGTTTTTCCAAGGACGATATTGCCTATCTGCGCAGTCTGAACATCTTTGACGAGGCGTTTCTCACCCGCCTGTCCACCCTGCGGTTTACCGGCGAAATTCTGGCTGTTCCGGAGGGAACGGTCATTTTCCCCGGCGAACCGATTGTCCGCGTCATTGCGCCGATCATGGAAGCACAGCTTCTTGAAACCGCGCTGCTCAACATCATCAACCATCAGACGCTGATTGCCACCAAGGCCTCCCGCGTGGTGCAGGCGGCGCGCGGCGACGGCGTGCTGGAATTCGGTCTGCGCCGCGCGCAGGGGCCGGATGCGGGCATTTACGGTGCGCGCGCGGCGATGATCGGCGGCTGTCAGGCGACGAGCAACGTGCTTACCGGTCAGCTCTTCGGCGTGCCCGTCGGCGGCACGCACGCGCATAGCTGGGTTATGTCCTTCCCGGACGAGCTGAGCGCTTTCCGCGCATACGCCGAGGTTTTTCCGAAAAACTGCCTGCTGCTGGTGGATACCTATGACACGCTGGCCAGCGGCGTTCCGAACGCCATCACCGTGTTCGGCGAACTGCGCGCCAAGGGCTATGAACCGATGGGCATCCGTCTGGATAGCGGCGATCTCGCCTTCCTGAGCCGACAGGCGCGCAAGATGCTCGACGAGGCCGGTTTCCCGAACGCGAAAATCTTTGCTTCCGGCGACCTGGATGAAGAGGTTATCTGGGATTTGAAGGCGCAGGGCGCGGCGATCAGCGTCTGGGGTGTGGGCACGCGCATGATTACCAGCATGGATAACCCTGCGCTGGGCGGCGTGTATAAGCTCTCCGCCGAAGAGGTGAACGGCAAATTTGAGCCGCGCATCAAGATTTCCGAGAACCCGGCGAAGATCACCAATCCGGGCGTTAAGCGCCTCTATCGCTTCTACGACAGGCTCAGCGGAAAAGCGTTGGCGGATCTGATTGCGCTGGAGGACGAGGATTATTCCTCCGGCGAACCGCTTGAAATCTTCGATCCCGAAAACACGTGGAAAAAGATGACGCTCTGCGATTATGAGGTTCGCCCGCTGCTTGCGCCGATCTTTGAAAACGGCGAGATGGTTTATACGCTGCCGACGCTCTCCGAAATTTCCGAATACGCCAAGCGCGAAATGGAAACCTTCTGGGATGAATACAAGCGTCTGCACAGCCCTCACCGCTACAAGGTTGATCTGTCCAAGCCCCTTTATGAGCTCAAGCGCGGCATGCTCGAAGAGCGGCGCAGCAAGGCCTGATGATGGAAACCAAACTCATCAGCGTTCAACGCAGTCACGGGCGCGCCACCTTGGTTCTTTCCACCGGCGAAACCCTTGTGATGCCGCGCGCCATGCTCAAGGAGCGCCCCTATCGCGGCGGAACGCCGTTTGACCGCGAGGCGTTCGATTCGTTTCTGCGGGAACGGTCCTATCCGTTTGCGGTGGAAAAAGCCGTTGCGCTGCTGGCCATGCGCTCAAGAACCCAGCAGGAAATCGCGGATGCCCTGCGCAAGAACGCCTATCCGGAGCGGACGATTGCCCGCGTGATGGCGCGCCTTGACGAGGCCGGGTATATCAACGATACGGATTTCGCCGAGCAGTGGGCGGCTTCGCGCACGACAAAGGGCATGGGCGCGCGCCGCATCCGCATGGAGCTTCGCCAGAAGGGTGTAGACAGCGAGGCCATTGACGAAGCCCTGTCGGCCATCGACCACGACGATATGCTTTCCGGCGCGCTCAAAGCGGCCAGAAAGGCCGCTTCCGGCAAGAACCTCGCAGACCCCAAAGACAGGCAGAAAATTTTTGCCGCGCTTGCGCGGCGCGGCTACGGCTACGCGGAGGCGCGGCAGGCGCTGGAAGCGTTGAAGGACGAACAGGAATAAGCAAAAGCAGGAAACGACCGAACGTCGCCTCCTGCTTTTTTGATATGCGCGGTTTTATTTTTCGGCCGCTTCCTTCTCCGCTACCGGCGCAACGATGTTGTGAATCCACACGCCTTTTTTGACCAGCACAAAGCCGATGACGACCTTGATCAGCTCCAGCGCCTGCACGCAGAAATACAGCGGCACAATGCCCATGCCCGTTCGATAGGCCAGAAGCCACGCCGTCGGCACGTTGACGCACCAGGTAAATACGCTGTCAAACAAAAACGTGATGATCGTCTTGCCGCCGGAGCGGAGCGTAAAGTAGCAGCAATGCGAAAACGAATAGGCGGGCATCATCATGGCGATGACATAGAGAAGCTGCGTTGCAATCTGCCGAACGTGCGGCTCCGTATTGTAAATATGCGGGATGGAAGGCGCAAAGAGAATCAGCAGAATACTCATAAACAGGTTTGAACCGACGGCCGCCGTCATCAACCGCCATGTGCAGTTTTTTGCCCGCTCGATATCGTTCGCGCCGAGCGCCTGTCCCACCATGATGGCCACGGCGTTGCCCATCGACAGGAAGACGACCTTAAAGAGGTTGCTCACCGTCGTGGCGATGTTGCAGGCGGCCACAACGTCAAGCCCGCGCACGGAATAGCACTGAAGCAGCACCGCCATGCCGGATGACCACAAAAATTCGTTGACCAGCAGCGGCGTGCCCCGGCGCAAAATGCCGCTCATCAGGGGACTCGGAACGCGCAGACTGCGGTATGCGCCGTGAATAAAGGGAAAATATTCCTTTCGGGTATGCGTATAGACCACGATGATCGCCGTTTCGATATAGCGGGAAAGCACCGTCGCAATCGCCGCGCCGGTTACACCCATCTCCGGGAAACCGCATTTGCCGAAAATCAGGAAATAATTGAACACAAGGTTGACGAGAATCGCCGCCACGCTGGCCAGCATCGGGAGCCGCGTTTCGCCCACCTCGCGCAGCGTGCTGGCATAGACCTGCGTTACGCCGAAGGGCAGCAGCCCCCAGAGCATCACGGTCAGGTAATCCATGCCGAAACCGAGCGTTGCGGCCGCATCTGCCTGCGCCGTTTCCTCCGCCAGATACATGCCGATGAGCTGCTTGGGGAGCGCGATGAATACGGCCAGCGCGCAGGCCAGCATGGATAGCGAGATCATCCACTTTACGCGGAAGCAGTCGCGAACACCTTTGTGATCGTGCGCGCCGGCGTATTGGGTGGCAAAAATGCCAGCGCCGGCCAAACCGCCGAAAATACACAGATTGAACACGAAGAGAAGCTGATTGATAATCGCAACCGCCGACATTTGGAGCGTGCCGACGCGCCCGACCATCACGTTATCCAGCAGGCTGACGACGTTGGATACCGTGTTCTGAATGATGATCGGCACGACGACGGAGATCATCTCCGCGTAAAACGCCCGATCACCAAACATTCGTTCGCGCAGCTTTGCGCGGCGAATTTCTTTTGCAGCCATGTGTATAAAACCGCCTTTCCGCGAAGGAAACCGATGAAGGCCATGCCCCTTTTTTCTGGCACTGCCGGTTGCCTCCTGACTTGTTTCAAAACCCCAAATCCGTCAAAACTCAATTTACATACCATCTCCATTGTAACGAAAAACGGCGGTTTCGTCAATTCGAAAACCGGCGAATTTGCGCTTTCAGAGCAAAAATGCCGCCCGGCGTTTCAAACCGAGCGGCATTTTGCCCAATGACCTTATTTGTTCAGATCCGTGCGGATAATGTAAACCATATCGTGCGCCATGCCGTCGTCGATCAGGTCAAAGCTGACTTCGGCGGCAAGCTGATTCTTGGTGTTTTCGAACACGTCAAGCGCTTTCTGCACGTCGCCGTTGAGCAGCGGCAGAACGTCGGCATTCAACGTCTGCTTGAGCGCGTCAAGACCGTCGGCAAGCTGGGCTGTGCCATCGCTCAGCTGCACTGCGCCGTCGGAGAGCTGCGTGCTGCCGGCGTGCAGAGTAGTCGCTCCCTGCGCCGCCTGACTGACGCCATCCGTGTAGCTGCTCAGCCCGGTTACAAACGTATGGACGGAATCCAACTGCGTTTTGAGGGAATTGAGCGCATCATAACCGGCTTTCGCGGGCGCAATGGCCTCTTCAAGCTGCTTCTGAACGGATTCGTCCGCCAGATTCTGCTCCACAAGCGCGTCAATCTGTTCGGCAACGGCGGCTTCCAGCTTGGCCTTGACGTCGTCGCTGTTCATCATCTGTTCGACGGCCGCGCTGATTTGCTGTGCCTGTTCGTGCGTCACCTGACCGGCTTCGACCGCCTTGCCGTAATCCTCTGCCGTCATGCTCAGGCCGCTCTGCGCAAGCACACCTTCCAGCACCTGCGCCTTGACCGCCTGAGAAACGGCCTCTCGAACCGCCTTTTCCTGCTTCATCACTTCGGCCTTCACCTGTGCGCGCGCCGTTTCCTTGGCGGTTTCAAGCAGCGTTTCGGGGTTGAGCTGAGTCAGCGCCGCATCCAGAACGTCGGCGTAGTTTTCGCTCGTCAGTTCCGGCAGCGTGATTCCGGCCGCATCCAGTCCGGCCGCCGCGAGCTGCTGATTGGCTGTCGCGAGCACGGCGCTGAAAAGCTGTGCCGCGCCCTGATTCAGCGCGTCGTTGTTGGCGACAAGCGTTGTCAGACCCGTTTCCAATTCAGATGCGCCGTCATCGAGGCTCTTGGCGCCGTCGCTCAGGGATTTGGCACCGTCATTAAGCGCCGCAACGCCATCATACAGCGTGAACAGCGCGGAAAGACCATCGTGCAGCGTTCCCTCGCCCTCCGGCAGCGCTTCGCCGTCACACAGCGCGGTCAGACCCGTCTTCAGCTCATTGACGTTGTCGTTCAAATCGCCGATTCTTTCATCGGCCGCGCTGCAAAGCCAGTCGATCGGGTCGCTGGTCGCCAGCGTCATCATCCAGCTCAAGTCGGCGTGGTCGGCCGTAGCCGTCAGGGTGAAATGCGTCGGTAGATCGGCGTCGGCGTCCATGCCCGGAACAGCCCAGCCAATCAGCAGCTTATGGCTGCCGTCGCTCACGATTTTTCCGTTCTCCACGCTCACGTCGGTCAGCGTAGCGTCGTCGATGGGCATGAGAGTCAGGGCAAGATACGGAACATTTTCCGCCACCATGAAGCTGACGTCCATCGTCACAACGCCCTGACCGTTTTTAATTTCTTCCGCCGTGGCGCTTTCGCCGTTCAGCGTGAAGCTGACGTGAGGAAGAACGTCCGGGCGCTTATCGGACGTGCCCTGATAGATGATGCTGCTGCCGTCGGCCTGCCAGGTCAGCGTTTCACCGTCGAGGGTGAACGTTTCGTGGCCGCTGACGTTTTCAATATCCTTCAGCATCGTGCGATCCGAGAGCACATCCAGCGCGTCACCATTTTCAAGGTGAACGCTGTCCAGCAGGGTCTGCACCTCACCGTCGTGATTGACAACCACATAAACGCGCTCGTGCTTGGCCGTATCGGCGCTGGCCGTGCAGCCAGCCGCCACGCAAAGCGCTGTCAGCAGCGCTACCGCATGCTTTTTCATAGGTTTTCCATCCTTTCTTTCTGTCTGATCGAAATTTACGCTTTTTTCTTCATGCCAACCGTGGTGCGGACGATGAAGCCGTCGCAAAGCAGCAGCATTGCAGGCAGCAGGAACAGCACGACCGCCACCGAGCACAGCGCGCCGCGGGCAATCAGGCTGCACATCGAAGAGATGATATCCACGTTGGAATACAGGCCGACGCCGAACGTCGAAGCAAAGAAGCTGACGCCGCTGACCAGAATGGACTGCGCGGACGCGGCGACCGCCTCGCCCACCGCCACTTTTTTCTCCTTGCCCGCCATTCTGCCCTGCTTATACCGCGTGGTCATCAGAATGGCGTAATCCACCGTCGCGCCGAGCTGAATGGTCGAAATCAGGATCGGGCCGACAAACGGAAGCGTCGTTCCCGTGAAGTACGGAATACACAGGTTGAGCGCAATGGCAAGCTCGATCATGGCGACGAGCAGAATCGGCAGAGAGAACGATTTGAGCACCAACGCGATGATGACGAAAATCGCGGCGATGGAGATGACACTGACCACCTTGAAGTCGCGGTCGGTGCAGTTGATCAGATCCTTCGTGCAGGGCGCTTCGCCAATCAGCATGCCGCCCTCGTCGTATTTCTTGAGGATCGCGTTCAGCTCGTCGATCTGCTGGTTGACCGCGTCGGAAGAGATGACATAGGACGAGGAAATCAGCATCATCTGGTAGCGATCGCTCTTGAGCAGGCTGATGCCTGCATCCGGAAGGATGCTCTCGGGAATGTTGCTGCCCAGCAGGCTGTCCAGCGACAGCACATCCTGCACGCCGTCCACCTGCTTAAACTCACGGGTCATGGCGATGACATTCTTCTGAGAAACGTCGGCATCAATCAGAACCAGATGGTTGGTGGAAACGTCGAAGGATTCGGAGAGCTTTTCGTTGGCCTTCACGGACAGGAGATCCTCCGGCAGGCACGAACTCATATCATAGTATACGTTTACGTTGCTGTAACCGTAGAACGCCGGGATGCACAGCACGACGGCCAGCGCGCAAAGCGCCTTGTAATGCTTGACGATGAAACGGCTGATGCTCGCTACGCTGGGCAGGAGCGGCTTGTGAGAGGTCTTTGTAATCAGGTTATCCATCATGCGGATGACACACGGGAGCAGCGTCACCGTGCCCAGAACGCCGAGGATAACGCCCTTGCTCATGACGATGCCGAGATCGCGGCCGAGCGTGAAGCTCATAAAGCAAATCGCGACGAAGCCCGCAACCGTCGTCAGGCTGCTGCCGACAATCGAGGAGAACGTCTGCCCGATTGCGGCGGCCATCGCATCATCGCGGTCGCTGCAAAGCGTCTTCTGTTCCTTATAGCTGTGCCAAAGGAAGATGGAATAATCCAGCGTTACGGCCAACTGAAGCACCGCCGCAACCGCCTTGGTGATATAAGAAATTTCCCCCATCAGGTAATTGCTGCCCATGTTCCAGAGGATGGAAACGCCGATGCAGCACAGGAAGATCAGCGGCAGCAGGAACGAATCCATCGTCAGCATCAGCACGACGCAGCAAAGCGCGACGGCGATGGCGACGTAAATGCCTTCCTGCTCCTCCACCAGCGCCTTGGTATCCGTAACCACGGCGGACAGGCCTGAAACGAAGCACTTTTCCCCCGCCACTCTGCGGATTTCGGTGATGGCCTCCATCGTTCCTTCTGCGGAGGACGTATCGTCGAAGAAGACGGCGATAATGCGGTCGTTTCCGTTTTCAAAGCGTCCGCGGATATCGTCCGGCAGAATTTCGGAGGGAATGGAGCCGTTCAGCGCAGAAGCGTAGCCGACGACCGTATCGACATGCGGGATCCCGCGAATGGATTCTTCCAGATCGGCTTGATCGACTTCGTTTAATCCCTCGGTGATACAGAGCGAAAAAGCGCCCTTGCCAAAGTCCTCCATCAGGATGTTCTGCCCCTTGATGGTATCCAGCTCCTCCGGCAGATAATACAAAAGGTCGTATTTGACCCGAGTGGATGCCATGCCGAATATGGACGGAATCATCAGCGCCAAACAGATGATGACGACGACGACACGGTGCTTGACCACCCACCTTGCAAATCGGTTCACAAGAGTTCCTCCTTTTGAACTGTATTTGATTATTGAACACTATGTTGACTTTATCAACGTGTGATAGTATAATGGGATTGATGACGAAAATCAATAAACAGTTTTTGAAGGTCAGTTTATTCATCGAACAGAAAATGGAAAAACGGCTAAAAACAAACACAAATCAAAAATGTGTTGAAAAAGAGGCGCTTATGAACATGAAAGAAATGAAAACGGAAAACGGAACGGAGAAAAAAGAGGATCGTCGGGTTCGACGCACAAAAAAGCTGCTCAGTCAGGGGTTGATTGAATTGATGCAGCATAAACAGGTGAAGGATATCACTGTGCGCGAGTTGGCCGAACGGGTTGACGTCAATCGCGGAACTTTTTATCTCTACTATCGGGATATATTTGATCTGCTCGAACGTCTGGAGGAAGACCTTTTCGAACAGCTCAACGAAGTCATCCTCGCGCACAAGGGCGAGCCGGTTCTGGCTCACATCCGCCCCATGCTGACGGACGTGTTTCACATCGTAGCCGAAAATAAGGAAATCTGCCGGGTTTTGCTGAGCGACAACGGCGATATCAAGTTTTTGCAGCGGCTCAGCGATGTGATTCAGGAGAAACTGCGCACGGAATGGCTCAACGGCTATGTGGATAATGAAACGGAATTCGAATACCGCTATGCGTTCGGTGCGCTGGGCTTTGTCGGCCTGCTCAGAACATGGCTTCACCGGGATTGCGCGGAATCTGCCGAGGGTATGGCGGTTTTAGCCGACTCCCTGATTCGACAGGGAATTATGAACGGTATTCCGAATCTGAAATGAAGCGGCATGAACGCGCGCAAAACCAGAGGCGCGCGAAACAAACGATAAAACGCGAAACAAGCGGAATCCGCATCGGTTTGAACGGATTCCGCTTGTTTTGTTATATTCCGGCATAAAAAGCGGGTAGACCCGCCCTCACCTCCGCCGAAGTCTGCAAAGCGTAAAAGCATTGCTCACGCGGACGATTTCATGCACTTTCCTATAGAAAAAAACCGAAATCTTTCGACTTCGGTTTCAAAACTGGTGCACCTTCAGGGGCTCGAACCCTGGGCACCCTGATTAAGAGTCAGGAAGCCCGAAAAAGTGCCCGTCAATGAAGCAACGCAACGCGACGAATTTCGGCTTGTGCGGCTTCGACGGTGATGTGGCTGTATACCTGCAAGGTTAATTCTAGGCTGCTATGCCCCGCCAGATACTGAACGACGCGGGGATTGATTCCGGCCAGAATCGCTCTGGTGACGTATGTGTGCCGCAGATCGTGCAGACGGTAGCGCCGGGACAGGGACAGGCCGTCTTGAACGCGCACCCAGCGGCGGTCAAGAGCTTCGGGCGCGACATCGACGCAGTAGGCCGACGGCGTGAGCCGGTAGAAGCGGCGCAGGATCGGGAGCAGCTCGGGCGCGATGGGAATATCGCGCACACCTGCGGCGGATTTCGGCGCGGCGGCGACAAGCTCACCGCCGACGCGGTGACGGATGCGGCGCACATGGAGCACATCGGCCACGAGGTCAACGTCTCCCCACCTCAACCCGGTTATTTCGGCGCGGCGCAGACCGGCGAAAAGAGCCAGCGACAAAGCCAGATCGTCGGCAATCTCCGGCACGGCGGCCAGATAGTCGGATTCGGTCAAAGCGCTGCCGGCTTCCGGACGGTGCTTTGGCCGGTCTACCGCGTCCATTGGTGACCAGCAGAGGCGGCGGGAGCGCACGGCGCGCCGGAACGTGGCGCGCAGAAGCGCGAAAACCGCCTGAGAAATGCGTTCACCTTTGGCCGCTGCGGCGTTGATGATGGCTTGGCAGTCCTCCGGCGTAACAGCCTCTAGCGGCTGCGCGCCGATGATGGGCGCGATGTAGACGCGATATTGCCGGACGTATTCCTCGCGGGTGCGGGGTTTGATATCCCGCTTGTAGGTGGACAGATACAGGTCGAACCAGTCTTGAAAATTCATGCCTTTTCCCCTTTGCTTTTGCAGATTCTCCCCCAATCCACTATGGCAAAATGGAACATGATACCCAGCGCCGAAGGGCCTTTTTCCGGCCTCGATGCGATGGCCCGGTATTGCTTCGGGCTGCTGTATGATCGCTATCGGCTATCCCTGCGCTCGGTGGGTGAATACCACTCGGAGAAGTTTCTGGGCGCGCGCGTGGTGAAGCTGAGCAAGCTCAACCCCCGAAAGTTTGCCGGGGATGAGCGGACAACAACGACCTACGAGACGTATTGCGTATACAAGCAAAAAGACCTTGCCGCGCTGATGGGCTGCACAGAAAGAACCGTTCGGCGCTGCATGGAGACACTTCGGGATGCCGGAGTGATCGAGACGGAACGCGCGGGCTTTAACGGCGCGAACCGCTTTTACATTCCCAGCCAGATACAGGCCTATTTTAGCACAGACGAGGCCGTGGCCGCTTCTGACCGGAAATAATTTCCTGACCGGAAAATTTTTCCGGTCAGTTTCTTTTTTCCCCTGACCGGAAGATTCTTCCGGTGAGACCGGAAATATTTTCCGGTCGGATAGGAAAAATTTTCCGCCTATAACTCTTATACAAGACTAAGAGCATATATACAGCTGCTCTATGTATCAGCCACGCGCGCGCGCGTGTATGCGCGTGTACGCGCGCGAGAACGGCTTTGAAAGATGCAGGATGGCGCGCCAGACTTGCACCTTTTCGCTACGCTGCGGCGCGGATCGGCGCGCCGCGGGGCTGTTTTTTGCAGGGTTTTGACGGAGATGCGGCGAACAGATAAGCCCGACACGGTGGCGCATATGGCCTTGAAGGATGGCAAAAGGGGCGGTTTTCCGGGGTCGTGCGCCTGACCGCGATTTTATGCGGCGAAAAAAACGCCGGGAAAGGGGAACACATGTACACCAGACCGCTTTTCACTCGTCGCCCGGTGGCCAATTATCGGGAGATCATCAAGAGCAGGCTCAAGCACTGGCGCAAGCTGGCCAACATGTCGCAGGCGCAGGCCGCGAAGCTGGCCGGGGTCGCCCGGTCAACATGGCAGGCATGGGAAGACCCAGCGCGCGGCGCGCTGCCGGATCTGGCCGCGCTGGCTGCCGTCGCGGACGGCTGCCGCATCGAGCCGGGGGCGGCTTTAGAATGGCTGGTCACCGAGCACCGAGCGCAGGAGACGGCGCCCGCTGCCGCGCCGATGATCGGCGGCGGCGGGCTGAGGATCGAGGCGAACGGTTTTTAAGGGCAAAGAAAGACAAAAAGTCCTTGCTCCCCCACCCTCTGCCGGTGTATACTGGTTGTGGCTGATAGCTCAAGCTCGAAGCGGGTGGGAGGGATGGACATGGGCGCAGGTCAGCGGCGCGCAACTGCGCCCATTCCGAGCATGTACAGGCTTGCCCTGATGATACTTGCGGACGAGTGCCCGCCGGACGGGGCGTATTATCTGTGTCGTATGGGCTGCCAAGGGGAGCTTGAAGACGTTTGCGCCGATTGCTGGCGGCGGTATCTCTATCATGCGGTCAGTGATGGCACAATAGACCCATACCGCACCGAGCGCGGCACACCATAGCCCATTTTCGGCCGTTCTGCTGGCCGTTTGGGAGTTGGGAATCTCCCTATCCCCCCGCTTTTGGTCAGAGCGGGGGCTTTTTTGCGTGGTTTCGGCCAAATCGCCGCCTATTGGCGGCGATCTGAGCGCCGGAGGCGCGTGCCCATCCCCTTATGCTCACGCTGGAGGATTGAGAACCCCTTCAGCGCCCGAACCTGACCACCAGACGACGGGGGCGACGCGCGCCGCAGGGCGCGGACGGCGCACACGGCATCATAGAACACTCCGAGCAGAAAGCCGATGCCGAGCGAATGCAGAAAGACGGATATCTGGCCGTCCAGCCCCTGGATATACTCCATCAGCGGAACACGCGGCTGAAAAATCCGCCTTTTCCGGGCTGTTCATCGGAATAGGTCAGCGAATTGACCGTGCCCTCAAGGCTCAGCTCGCCGCTGTCGATATTGAGATTGATTATATGCAGGTCGCTGCCGCGCACGGTCAGCTCACCCATCTGCGTGAATATCACGACCGTCTGCTCGTCAAAGCTGTCCACATCGGACACACCGGAGACGGTCAGGCGATTTCTGTTTTCCATTATAAGATTGTGGGGCAATGCCTGAACTTTGTTTTCTTCCGTCATAAATAAAACCTCCCGTCCGTTAATAATACGGCGGGAGGCTCTCGATTATGACCGATTTACAGAATTTCGTACATCGCGGCGGCGTCCTCTTTGCGGACGGTCTCGGCAACATTAAGAACACGCGCACGGGTCACATTCTGACCCATGGATATTTCAATGACATCGCCGACCTTCACATCATAAGACGCGCGGGCTATTTTGCCGTTTACCGTGACGTGCTTTGCGTCGCAGACCTCGTTTGCGACGGTGCGGCGCTTTATCAGGCGCGACACCTTAAGATACTTATCAAGTCTCATAACATTCCGCGGCAAAAGCCGCATCCTTTCAGAACATTAGAACGTTAAAAAAATCAGGGGCATCTCTGCCCCTGAAAAGCCAGCAAAATTATTTTGCAACCTTGTCTTTAAGACCTTTACCAGCCTTGAAAGCGGGAACCTTGCATGCGGGGACATCGATGGTCTCGCCGGTTCTGGGGTTACGGGCAGTCTTAGCTGCGCGCTCTCTGACCTCGAAAGTGCCGAAGCCTGCGATCTGAATCTTGTCGCCCGATGCGAGAGCATCGCCGATGCAAGCGATAACAGCGTTGACAGCCTTCTCGGCGGTCTTCTTCTCAAGTC
>OIXH01000114.1_pt1 | contig 99962 bp, 95 predicted proteins | sample 1587741 | NCBI WGS metagenome assembly OIXH01 (sample SAMEA3888916, study PRJEB22519) | human gut metagenome | biome: human gut; feature: human-associated habitat; material: faeces | place: Denmark | collected 2011 | reverse complement strand
CCTCAACCAACTCCTGCGGTATCTGTACCTCTTGTTCGGGCAATCCTGACTGCGATGTAGCCGACAAATCCTGCGATTACGGTTGTGCAGCAACCAATTCCTGTGGCAAGTGCACATCTTGTAAGTCTTGTACTCCGTCGGCAAACGAGACCGGCTGTACCGACGGGACGGAATCTTGTTCCGACGGTTGCGGCGGGACCAGACTGTGTTGTAAAGGGCACACTCATTCTTACTCTTGTCCCAGTGGCTACTCGGCGAGCAATTCCTGGGGAAGTTCGGCTCAGACCGCGTCCAAGACCTGTTCTTGCGGGGCTGCTTCGGGAACCTGTTACAAAGCTCCCGCCGTCAGCTGCCCCAGTGGATATTCCTATTCCGTATCTTGTCAAATTCAAGAGACAACTTCCGATACAAATGGAAAAACATGCTATAAGTGCAAAACAGGTACAAAATCTTACTATGCCTATATTGCTATTCCCTGTCATGCATACCAAATTAACTCAGAAACCTGGTATCGGCATTTCCTTTGGGAAGATGTATATTGCGAAATCGCCGGTGAAGATTACTTCCTCTACACAAATAAAGGAGATGCCAGCGTTGGAGGCATACACAACGGAAGTCAGCCGACAATGGAAAGCTGCCAAAACAACACATCAAACCAAGGCTGGACGCGCAACGGTTCTTCCTGTACCTATTAAGTTAAGCATCTGAACCTCCGAGACTCAACATCTCGGAGGTTTTATTAATTTATTGTCAAAAATTTATATCTGACTAAAATTAATGCCAAAACTTTCATTGTTTATCGGAAACTTACTTCCGCACCGAAAAAATCGTCCGCCTGGGCTGAGCGTTCAACATCCTCTGGATATAGCGCCCCTGATATAAGTTGATGCCCAGAGAATTGCCGACCTCCACAGCCTGAGGATCATCAATGCGGCATAATATCATCTTTGCCCGCTCGGCTTTGTTTACATAATCCATAAAATGCTGATCCTCATGAATAACATCCATAAAACTCGGATGCCAGATGATTTTAATTAAATCGCAGTTCAGATTCGCCCGGTTAAGATATTTCAGCTTGTCCACGGTAATACCGTCGATGCACACTTTATATCCCCTTGCCTGAGCAAACGTTTTGGCAAGGATGAACGCGCGAATGTCACTGAAAATGTCCACCAGCTGCAATTCAAGTATAATACTCGGACGCATTGATGCACTGATGTTTTCGTCAAACTCCAGAAAGTCATCCGATAAAATTGTCGACACATTGATGTTGATACTGAAATTTCCCGACAGCGAACCGTCGTCATGGCGGTTAATCGTCTCCAGCACACGCTTGTCCAAAGTCTCGCTCAACGATAAAAACAACCATGGATTCGCCGTTAAATCCACGTCCGGAAGCAGCATCTCGCGCAAATCGGGAATAGAAACGTAAACTTCTTCAAACACACGCTGAGGCGGCGCCTTTCCGATAACCGCACAAATCGACTGCCGGCGGATAAAACTCGAAAAATCAGCCACGGACAAAATCTTTTGAACCTTTGCCAGCATTTCCGGCGTTAACACCCGGCGCAGTTTATGGGTTGTCGTATTATAAACCGACGGTATTGAGCTCTGCTGTTTTGACTTCTGCGCCGAAGCGCCGATAACGCCGCCGTTTCCCTCCTGCATCGTTGAACGGATTATATCGCGAAAAGCGCCGCTCTCAACCGACAGGTCGTAAAATTTGATAAAACCGATTTCTTCCAAATCATCAGCGTTTCTGATTAAAGGATCGTCATGAAACATAAACCTGACTTTTACCAGACAGGCCAACACCTCGTCATTACACTTCTTGTTAAAGAAAACTATAATATCTTCATTGGGAAGCGCAAATATCTCACCGGCGGATTTTTTCACCACCGTTTCAAATGTCTCCACCAGCGATTGGCGCTGCATGGCCTTGAGGCTCTGGCTCTGCAGTTTGTGCGTATAAAAATACAGAACCTTATAGGCATTAATGTCTTTTTCGATTTTTTTCATATAATCGAAAATCACCGTATCCTGCTTGATTAAAGTATTTTCTGCCCCCCGGACAAATGAAATTCCCATCGTTTTATCCCAACAGCTTTTCCAAATATTCTTTATAACGGCATTCGTCCCTGAAAGCTCCGGCCAGCAAACGGCGGCGCTTCAGACAGTCAACCGCGCTGCACTCTTTTCCGCCCGGACACTGCGACCTGATAATCGCAACCTCCAGATTATCAATATACGGCCCCTGAAATGCGCTGATTCCGTGGCTCATTCCCCACCGCACCGACTTCTCGTCCAAACTCTTGGCCAAAATAATCTTTTCCCGGCCCAGGTCTTCGACCAGTTGTCTGAACTCTTCGTTGTTTGCGTCAAACTCCATAATCGGATCCCAGAAAATCTTAATCCAATCCGGTTCCAGCCGCTTGATGTTCAACATATGGAGCATTTCCGGACTGGTTGCGTCAATCAGCAGCTGATGACCGCCGCGGTGCAGCAAGTCCTTCGCCTCAAAATACAGCGGCAGATTGTTAAACACGTCCATCATCTGCACTTCGACGATAATCTTCTGATCATCTTTCAAGAAATTCTTGGCAAAGCTGACAAACTCCTTCGAAAAGACCGAAGACAAATTGAGATTCAGACTGATTCGATGCGGCCATTGAGACAATTCCGCAGTGTCAAATGACGAAATCGTTTTCTTGTCAAGCGTCTGGGTCAAAAACAGAAACAGCCACTTGTTTCCGACCAAATCTATGCTCTTGTTGAATTGCATGCTGAGGTCTTTGACCGCTACGAAAAACTCCTGAAACAAAACCTCAAACTTTTTGGCGCCGCCCAGCCGCATAACGCTTTGATGCTTGACAATCTCCGCTATGTCTATCCGGTCCATGTGGGCAATCACGTCGTCAACCTGATGAGCCTGCAACGGAAACTTCTGCGGCTCCACCTCGCGGATAACCAGCCCCTCTTCAATCATTCTCTCAATATATTGATAAAAGGATGAAAAATCTTCAGGAAATTCGTAGACATGGGCAAACTCGCCGCTGTCGTGAGCATATAAAATCGGATCGGAAGACAACCCCTGCCGCAGTTTTTTTACCGCTTCTTCAACCGTGTTTTGGGTAATGTTTTTGCCAAGTATTGCAAAATCGCCGTTAGAAAGGATGAACATCAGCCCGTTGGTGGCGCCAACCAAACCGTCGAACAGCTTGGCAAAAATCTTTACAAATTCGGGATGACGGTTTTTGGGCTTTAACTTCGATACGTTAACGTAAAGCACAGAGTAGCCCAGCGGATTTTTACCAATCCGGTTTAATGAATCCAACAGATATTTTTCTGCGGCAAAACTTCCTGCTTTAACCATTAGTCAGACGACCCCTGTGTTACAATTGGTAATATAATAGTCTCGCTTTGATTTTATAGCAAGTGGTTTACCGTTTTTTTCCTAGCCTTTATTAAGACGGACACAAAATTCTTTCCCTCTGTGCAACAAACAATCTGTTGCCTTTTTAAGTTGTTGCCTATATACTTTATCCATTCACTATCAGCAGACTGAGGAGGGAGAATGGGATCGACGATAAAAGTTTGCATGGGAAGCTCCTGCTTTGCACGCGGCAACGCCAAAAATCTCCAGCTTATCCAGCGTTTTCTCGACGAAAACAATCTGGACGGCGAAATTGAATTGACCGGCCTGCGCTGCTGCGACAAATGTTCCAAAGGCCCCAACATTACCATTGACGGCGTTGAATACAACAATATCGACAGCGGCACCCTGCTGGACATTTTGGAAAAGCATTTTAAAACCGTGCCTTCTCAGGATTCGTCATCGGAATAAACGCTGTACCGCGCGGCACTATCCCGCACAAAACCGGAACCAACCTTTTTCCTCGCAAACAACTTACGGAACCCTATAAATGAGTAACAGAGACTTCCCCTTATATACCGTCAAAACCGATTGTCAGGATTGTTATAAATGCGTACGCCGCTGCCCGGTAAAGGCAATTAAAATTGAAGACAACTCGGCTATGATTGTTACCGACTTGTGCATAGCCTGCGGCATCTGTTACAAAGTCTGCCCGGCCAAGGCCAAGCAGATGCGCAACGACCTGTCCCGGGCAAAATTCCTGCTCAAGTCCGGCAAAGAAGTATATGTTTCTCTGGCACCCTCCTGGGTAACCGAATTTCCCGAATATTCGGCAGAACAAATGATTGCCGCCATTCGCCGCCTGGGCATCCGGGGGGTTAGCGAAACAGCCCTCGGCGCAGAGGAAGTGTCCTGTCAAACCGCCAAAATTTTGGATTCGGCCGATCACGGAATTTTTATCTCCACCGCCTGTCCGACCGTAGTGGAATATGTCGAAAAATACCTTCCCGACCTAACCTCCTGCCTGGTAAACGTAGCCTCGCCGCTCTTGGCTCATTGCCGAATGCTCAAAGACAAGTTTGGCCCTGATATCGAAACCATATTCATCGGCCCCTGCATTGCCAAAAAGCTGGAAGCGGACCGCCATCCCGACTTGCTGAGCCTCAGCTTGAGCTTCTCCGACCTGCGGCAATGGCTGAAAGACGAAGACATCGATCCCGCCACAATCAAACCCGGCGTTTTTGACGTCTTCACGCCGGAAAAAGCCAAAGAAGGAACCGCCTATCCCATTGAAGGCGGAATGATTGAAACCCTCAAGCCGTACCCGGCGGCAGCCAAAGCCTATATGATGCAGATTACCGGCATTTACAACATTGAAAGAGAACTGGACAACCTTCAGGATACTGCTGTTTCGCGTCCGGTTTTTATTGAATGCCTGGCTTGCGACGGCGGCTGTGTCAACGGCCCCTGCACCACAAACAAAAAGTCCGGACTGACCAAACGTTTGGAAATTCTCCGCCAAACCGAATTTGACGAACAGGCCGGCAAACGCACGCCGCTCTATAACATTAACCTCAGTTACAAGCCGGAAGAATTGAATTGCACCGAATTCTCCGAAGCCGACATCAAAAAGGTGTTGACCAAAATCGGCAAATACACTCAGGAAGACGAGCTCAATTGCGGCGGCTGCGGCTATGACACCTGCCGTAATTTTGCCCATGCCCTGCTGGAAGGCAAAGCGGAGCCGGAAATGTGCGTCTCACATATGAAGCATCAGGCGCAACGCAAGGCAAATGCCTTGATTCGCTGTATACCGTCTCCGATTGTCATAGCCGATTCCAAACTGAGCATCGTCGAATACAACGACCAGTTCCGCGATGCCTTCTGGAACGACGAAGAACACGGTGAAATATACGATTACAACAACCTCCGCGGCGCCAACCTGCGGGACTTTGTAAACTTCACCAACCTCTTTTCCGCCTCGCTGGATTTGGAACAGGATATTCACCGCGAACACGTCCGCCAGGATGACCGCCTGTTTGACGTCGTCGTCTTTAACATTGATAAAAAACAGAGCGTAGGCGGCATCATCGAAGATGTAACCAATGTTGAAATGCACAAGGAACAAATAGCCGCCAAAGCCAAAGAGGTCATCCACAAAAACCTCGCCACCGTCCAGCAGATTGCCTGCACACTGGGAGAACACATGGCAGAGACCGAAGTGCTGCTCCGTTCCATCGCCAAAGATTATTCCATCGCCGAACCGGAAAGTTCCGACTTGAAAATCCGTACCAACTCCAACAAACGCGAGTACTGAACATGAGCCGCCCTTTTTTCATCGAAATCGGAACCGCCCAGCAGCAAAAATACGGAGAAGACTGCTACGGAGACACGGTTTACTCCAAAAAGATTCCCGAAGAACAGCGCATTATCTCGATTCTGTCCGACGGCTTGGGAAGCGGCGTTAAGGCAAACATTCTGTCGTCAATGACCACCCGCATGGCCATGAAGTTTGTAGAAAGCAATATGGAACTGCTGCGCTCGTCCGAAGTGATGATGGATGCCCTGCCAATCTGCCAAATCCGCAAAATCAGCTACGCCACCTTTTCAATCGTCGACAGCGAGCTTGAAGGCAAAACCCGGATTTTCGAAATGGACAATCCCTCCTTTATGCTGATTCGCGACGGCAAGGCCGTTAACGTCCGCTACCGCGAATTGTCTTCACCCAAATGGAAAGACCGCACCATCAACATTTCGCAAATTACCAATCAGGAAGAAGACCGCATCATTCTAATCTCTGATGGCGTCAGCCAGGCCGGCCTGGGCAACCCCAAATATCCGCTCGGCTGGCAGCGTCAGGGATGCCTGAACTTCGCGCTAGAACAGATTCGCAAAAATCCCAAGATATCTGCTTACGACTTGGCCCACGCCATCGTCGGCGAGGCTCTGACTAAGGAAATTGACGGCAAAGCCGGAGACGACATCAGCTGCGTCGTCCTTTACTTCCGCAAACCGCGCCAACTGCTGGTTTTGACCGGTCCTCCCTTTGATGAGGACAAAGACCGCGAATTTGCCGAGCTGGTTTCCGATTATGACGGAAAAGTCGCCGTCTGCGGGGGAACCACCGCCAACATCGTCGAACGGGAACTGTGCCTGAAATGTGAAATTGACAAGACCTCGTTTGATGAAAAAATCCCTATGTCTTCCATTATGGAAGGTGTTGATTTGGTCACGGAAGGCATTTTAACCTTGACTGAAGTGTACCGTATGTTAAAAGAAGGCATAGATACCGAAAAACAAAATGCGGCCGTACGTCTGACCAAACTTCTGCTTGGTAGCGATAAGATTGATTTTGTGGTCGGCACCAAGATTAACATTGCCCACCAGGACCCCAATCTGCCCATGGAGTTGGAGATTCGTCGTAATATTGTTAAAAAGATATTCAGGATTCTGCAAGACAGATACCTGAAAGAAATTAGTGTTAGATACATTTAGAAAAGGACCACTGCAATGGAAAAAATAAAAGTCAAAATCTGCGCCGGCACTTCCTGTTTCGTTATGGGTGCCGCACAAATCCAGTCTTTGGAATTTAACGCCCCGGCCGACATTGCCGATAAAATCGAAATCATCGAAGAACGCTGCATGAATCTCTGCAAAGACATCAAGACCCGCTACAACCGCGGCCCCTTTGTTAAAGTCAACGACGAGCTGATTGAAGAGGCTACTTATGAAAAAGTAGTTGACAAAATCCGCGAAGTGTTGAAAAAACAGTGCAATAACTAAATAAGATAAATAACGTACATAAGAGTTTGTTTAAGAAATAAATCGTAAAGCGACGGCTTTTGCAGAAAAATTTTCAGAGGCAGTGAAAACCGCTTTAGTTTGTTTATGAAAAACAAACGGGAGTTTTAAAAAGAAATGTTGATACCCAAAAATAACGCCAACCTTATGCGAACCAAAATCCTCATCAAAATAGCCGAAAGCTATTTGCAGGACAAGTTTGAAAACGCCGACCGCATTCCGCTGGAACTGCGGCCCAAGGATTCTCAACCCAGCCGCTGTTGTATCTATAAAGACCGTGCCGTCTTGAAATATCGTTGTATGGCAGGTCTCGGCGCCTGCCCGGAAGAAGAAACCGACGAGCTCAAAACCCTGCACGAATATGGTAAGGACGCCCTGCATCGCACCAAGGCTCCCAAAAACAAACTGTCGGTAATCGACGTTGCCTGTTCCGCCTGCGTCAAATCGCAATACGTTATTACGGACGTCTGCCGCGGATGTTTTGCTCAACCTTGCCGTCTCAACTGTCCCAAAGAGGCTATCTCCATCGTCAACGGCCGCGCCCGTATTGACCCGGACAAATGCGTCAACTGCGGCAAATGTTTTGAAGTTTGCCCGTATCACTCCGTTGTTAAAATCCCGGTTCCCTGTGAAGAAGCCTGCCCGGTAGGTGCTATCACCAAAGATGAACGCGGCAAAGAACACATTGATACCGAAAAATGCATCTCCTGCGGCAAATGCCTGGCTTCTTGTCCTTTTGGAGCCATTGTTGAACGCTCGCAGATGATTGACGTTTTCCGTGAAATCAAAGAAACCAACAAAAAGGTCGTTGCTATGCTGGCTCCCGCCATCCTCGGCCAATTCCCCGGCTCAATAAACAATCTGGTTTGTGCCTTGAAAAAACTCGGATTCGCCGAAGTAATCGAAGTTGCGGTCGGAGCTGACGTTACAACCCAGAAAGAAGCTGCCGAATTCATCGAAAGAATGGAAGAAGGCCAAAAGTTTATGACCACCTCCTGCTGCCCGGCATATTTCCGTGCGGCACAAGTTCACATTCCGGAAATTCAGCCCTACGTATCTTCAACCAAAACGCCGATGTATTATACTGCCGAATTGGTTAAAAATGAAGATCCCAGCTGCGTATCCGTCTTCGTCGGCCCCTGCCTGGCCAAACGGGCAGAAGCCGAATATGATCCCAATGTCGACTATGTTCTTACTTTTGAAGAACTGGGCGCAATGTTGGTTGCTTCTGACATAAATGTTGACGAATGCGGCGAAGAACCCTTTACCAAAATTTCGCATGCCCAAGGCCGCCAATTCCCGGTTACCGGCGGTGTTGCCGGAGCTGTTGCCAGCCTGGTCAGTGACAAAGTCGAAATCAAACCGGAAAAAATCGACGGCCTGACCAAAGAGAACATAAAACTGTTGAAACGTTACGCTCTCAAAGGCTGTGAAAACAATATGCTGGAAGTTATGTGCTGCGAAGGCGGCTGCGTTTCCGGACCGGGATGCATTGCCCTCTCCAAGAAGGCTGCCCGCGCCGTTGACGCTTACGTCCAAACCGGCGAACAACTTACTCCCGATTCTAAAATCGGCGAATAATAAACTCCTGCAAAGCCCCGTAGCAAACGGGGCTTTTTTTTACTCCCAACCAAAGCAAAGTTGATAGGTACACCGAGTAATAAGATTTCAGAATAAAATTACCCGTGTATAATACTCCCCACCCAAAAGGGTGATATGTGAGGCGTATAGGAGGAAGCTAGGAAGAGATAAGATAACACAATACGAAAAGCAAAGTTGATAGGTGCGCCGAGTAATAAGATTTAAGGGTAAAAGCACCCGTATATAATACTCCCCACCAAGGAGGGTGATATGTGGTCGTATAGGAGGAAGCTAGGAAGAGATAAGATAACACACAATACGAAAAGCAAAGTTGATAGGTGCACTGAGTAATAAGATTTAAGGGTAAAAGTACCGGAGCGTACATAGAAGTACGTGAGGAAACTTTTAACCCGCAAAATCTGCATTAATCGGTCACCTTGCAACTTTGCTAGTCTTTACCGATATTAATATTCCGATTAATATGTACCGAAAGAATAATCCCAAAACCGGCCATAACGGAGAGAATAACCGTTCCGCCGTATGAAATCAGCGGCAGCGGAATACCTACGACCGGAATTAGGCCCAAAACCATTGCCATATTGATAAAAACATACAAAAAGAAGTTGGTTGCCAATCCGATTGCAGCCAGTTTTCCGAAATAACTGGTGCTTCGCAGGGCAAAAGAATAACTGTACGCGATAATCAAGAAATTAACGATAACGACAAAAGTCGCACCGATAAGCCCAAACTCTTCCGACAACATCGTAAAAATAAAGTCCGTATGTTTTTCCGGCAGGAAATTCAGATGGCTTTGCGTCCCCTTCAAAAAACCCTTGCCAAACACACCGCCGGAACCCAGCGCAATTTTGGACTGGATAATATGATAACCGGCTCCCAGAGGATCCCGCTCCGGATTTAAAAAGGTCAGCACCCGGTTTTGCTGATAATCATGCAACAAATGCCACGCAATCGGCATGGTCACGATTGCTCCCAGAATCAACACGCCGAATTTCCACAACTGTACGCCGACGATAAAAAAGATTGCCCCGGCAGAAAAGAGCAACATCAACGCCGTACCAAGGTCAGGCTGAGTCATAACCAAAAAAGCCGGAAACAAAACCATTAACAGCGGGGGAATAATACCGCGGATACTTTCAATGCTTTGCAGAGAAGACGAATGAAAATAGCGGGCCAAAGCCAAAACCAAGGCAATCTTCATCAACTCGGACGGCTGTAATTTAATAAATCCAAGGTTAATCCATCGTTGGGCGCCCATGCCTATATGCCCGGTAACCTCCACAATAATCAGCAAAATCAGCGTTGCAAAATAAAAAATATAAGCGTACCGCATAAACACGCGAATGTCCGTCAGCGCGAAAGTAATCATTACCACAAAGCCCAGACCGAAACGCATCAGCTGATTCAGCGCCCAAGGGCTCCAGTTTCCGTTAGCGGCGGAATAAAGCATCGTCACCCCGATGGATGCCAGCAGGATGATAAACATAATATACGAGAAACTGAGATTTTGAATTTTCTCTCTCAGCGTCGGTGTTTGATTTTTAAAACTCGTTTCATATGACTTATACATGTGACTATTCCACCGGTTCTGAAGTTGCGTCTAACTTTAAAGCTTCCAACAGCAGATTTTTGCCAATCGGCGCTGCCACGCCGGAACCGCTGCCGCCGTGTTCGACGACGACCCCGACTGCATATTTGGGATCGACCGCCGGAGCATAAGCGACAAACAACGCATGATCCCGGAATTTCCACGGCAAATCTTTTTGTTTGATAATTCCGCTTTCACGTTCTTTCATCGTAATCCGGCGAACTTGGGCAGAGCCGGTCTTGCCGCACATTTGCTGCCCGTTAAAGTCAAAACGGGACATATAAGCCGTACCGCCGGGAACGTTGACCACATCGCACATTCCCTGCTTTACCAGTCCCAAATTTGCCGAAGAAACGTTAATCTTGCGCCAGTTTAACTGCTGCGCGGGATCAGCCTTCTTAAACGTCGGAACAACCTCATATCCGCCGTTGGCTATCCGCGCCGTCATGGTAGCCAGCTGTATCGGCGTGGTCAGAATATATCCCTGCCCGATTCCGGAAATCAGGTTTTCGCCCTGCTGCCAGCTTTCGCCGAAACGCTGCCACTTCCATTCGGTATCAGGGATAAGGCCGGATTTTTCGTTTTCCAGACCGACGTTGACTTTTTTGCCCAGACCAAAACTCCTTGCAATCTCCGCAATTTTGTTAATTCCGACCTTTTGAGCCGTTTCATAAAAGAAAATATCACACGAATGCATCAGCGCCTGAACAACGTCAATATAGCCATGGCCAAATCTTTTCCAACAGTGGAAAGTATGATTGCCCAGCATCATCTTGCCTGCGCAGAACGAACGTGTCTGAGCCGAAATCACCCCGGCCTCAAGTGCCGCCAGCGCCGTTATCATCTTAAAGGTCGAGCCCGGAGAATACAACCCTGACAAAGCCTTGTTAATCAGAGGATGCCGTTCATTGGTGCTCAGCTCTTTCCACTCCGTCGTACTGATACCCTGCGACAAAACATTGGGATCATAGGCCGGCGTTGAAACAAAAGCCAAAATCTCACCGGTGTTTACATTTAACAAAATTGCCGCACCGCTCTCTTCGCCAAACAAATCATAAGCCTTGGTCTGCAAACGGGCATCAATGCTCAGTTCAATACGATCACCCGGAATGCCCTCAACCTTTTCAATCTCTTTCATAATACGGCCGTAGGCGTTGACTTCCAGCTTAAGGTTTCCCCCCTTGCCGCGCAGTTTTTTTTCATAAAGCTTTTCAATACCCGCCTTGCCGATTTTAAATCCCGGAACTTCCAGCAGCGGATCATCCTTAACGTCAGTATCCGAAACTGAAGAAACATAGCCGATAATATGAGCCATTTTTTCTCCGTAAGGATAATAACGGGACAACCCCTCGTCAATGAATATACCCGGCAAATCTGGTGCGTTTAACTGGATTTTGGCAACCTCATCCCATGTTAGATTATCCTTAATTTTAATCGGAACAAAACTACGGTTTTTACGCAGGTCTTTTTTGATTTTTTCTTCTTCGGCCTCGCTCAGCGGCATAATCTTCTTAAATGCGTCCAACGTTGCCTGAACATTCGGCGCCTGCTCCGCAACCATCAATGCCTGAAAGTTCTGGCGATTGGTGGCCAGCAGTTCCAGATGCCGGTCATAAATGATTCCCCGCGGCGGAACCAGCAAACGGGTAGAAATCCGGTTTTCATCAGCCAGCGTTTTATATTTGTCAGCCTGATAAACCTGCAAATAATACAAACGGGCGATAATGACAATAAACAGCAGAAACTTGCCGATGCCGAGAATCAGCGAACGATTGATTAAAACCTTTCCTTTATCGTTATCGCGGTTCATTTATTCCTCGTCCTGAATCATATGGTTTTGAATAAAAGCCAGCAGCAGAGACAACAACGGATAAGCGGCGATTGTCACCATATAGCTGAACAGCATCATCAACAACGGCAAAAACTGGCTGTAATAAATTGATACGACCAGCCAGCGCCCCAGCATCGCAACCAGAGACAACACTGCAAAGCCGTACCATGTAACCACAAAAGGCTTAGCGTTAAAAAAGCGTGACGTGTTGGTAATCAAAACGTACAGAAGCAGCATTGCAAAAATATTGGAACCAAACGGTGCCGATGATATTATATCATCAATCACCCCCAGAAAATAGACCGACCAAAGGTTAAACAAATCCGGCCGGTGCAGCATCCAAAAGTATACGCAAATCAGGCCTATCGACGGGCGAATGTTGTTAAAAACGCTGAAATCCAAAGGAATATAGGAAATCAGCAGCAACAAAACCGAAGACATAAACGGCAGCAGGCGCTGAAACAAAGAGGTGATATTTTCATCTAAATCTTCACTCATCCTATTTTGCTTCCCGTCCGGCTTCTTCGTCTTCCAAAATACCGTCCAAACCGTAATTAACCAGTTTGACATACTCCAAACGATCAAGATTGCTGAACGGCTTTACCCTGATTTCATTTTTGTCGACACTCACAACCCGCCCAACCGGAAGCCCTGCGGGGAAAACCCCGGCAACGCCGGATGTGACAATACGATCGCCAATGGCCAGCTCCGCTTCCAACGGAATAAAAATCATTTTCGGCGTCGTACTGTTGTCGCCTGATAAAATACCGCGCACTCTGGTCTTTTCTACCATCACCGGAATTTTGGAGTTGATGTCGGTAATCAAAATGATTTTGGCATAAACGTTGCCAACCCGGTCGACACGTCCGACGACGCCTTTATCCGAAAGAGCCACTTGTCCTTTTTTTACCGGTTTGTCACCGACATAAGCGATTACCGAGTGAGAAAACGCATCCCCTTCCTCCGCAATTACTCTCGCGGTCATAAACTCGGCCTCGGGCGGCGTAACATAATTAAGCAAATCGGACAGCAGCCGGTTTTCAATCTCCAACGCCCGTGTCCGGTCATACAGATTTGTCAGCTGTTTGTTTTCGTCTTTCAAACGCTGATTGTCGTTGTGAATTTCCTTAAGGTCTTTGAAATAATCATATACCGAGGCAATGGCCTTTGCCGGAATAACCAAGACGTCGATAACCGGAGAAATAACGTCGGTCGCCACCGTAGAGGTTTTTTCGATAATCACCGTATCGGTTTTGTTCACCAGCATCAATACAAAAGCTGATAAAAACAAAATTACCAGTGCAAATTTTTGCGCCAGTAATCTGATATGACTGAAATGAACAAATAAACTTCTGCGCCGCTTCATTATGGCTCCGCTGATTATTCAAAAAAATTAAAACGGGAACACCCCCTATCCGCAACCTGAGAAAGGAAAACCGCCTCACGGCATCAAAACCGCTACCGAATGCACGGCTTTCCTTTGTCAAAAGTTGCGAAGCGCCCCGTTAATACATGGTGGAAAGAATTGAGCGCAAGCGGCTCATTTCATCCAAAGCCTTACCGGTGCCTTTGACAACGCAGGCCAACGGATCTTCGGCAATGGAAACCGGAAGACCGGTTGCATTGCGCAAAACCTGATCCAAATTAGTCAGCAACGCACCGCCGCCTGTCAGGACAATACCTTTGTCAACAATATCGGCAGCCAGTTCGGGAGCCGTATGTTCCAGAGCCACCTTAACCGCTTCGACAATTTGGGAAACCGGTTCGCTCAGGCTCTCGGCAACCTGACGTTCGGTAATGATGATTTCCTTGGGCACGCCGTTCATTAAATCGCGTCCTTTAATTTCGATTGTACGACCCTCGCCGGCATCCGGCGCACAGGCTGAACCGATTTCTTTTTTAATTCTTTCGGCGCTTCCCTCACCGACCAACAGGTTATGATTACGGCGAATGTAAGAAATAATTGCAGCATCCATCTTATCGCCGCCGACCCGAACCGAACGGGCATAAACAATACCGCCCAAAGACAAAACGGCAACCTCGGTCGTACCGCCGCCAATATCGACAACCATGGAACCTGTAGGCTCGGTAACCGGAAGATCGGCACCGATAGCGGCAGCCATCGGTTCTTCAATCAGCCATACTTTACGGGCGCCTGCGGCTTCGGCGGATTCCTGAATGGCCCTTCTTTCTACGGCCGTAGATCCGGACGGAACGCAGACGATAACCATCGGCGAAGCAAACGTACGGCGATTGTGCACTTTACGGATAAAATATTTAATCATTTCTTCTGCGATTTCAAAATCGGCGATGACGCCGTCACGCAAAGGACGAATGGCGTTGATGTTTCCGGGAGTACGACCCAGCATCTGTTTAGCCTCGTTGCCTACCGCCAAAACCTGTTTCTTTCCGCGGTATTCCTCAATTGCAACCACTGAAGGTTCATTTAATACGATACCTTTGCCTTTGACGTAAACCAATGTGTTGGCGGTACCCAAGTCGATAGCCATATCTGCCGACAGCCATCCCATAAATTTTGAAAGCATATAATTTCTCCGATGTGCTTAAACCAATCTGTATTGCTTAATTTCTATATCTTAATCCCTATATGTGCAACAATTAATTAATTTTTTCACATAATTTTATAAAATATAATTAAAAATAAAATCAGCCGTTTAATCTTTTTAAAAATTCTTCCGCATTGCCTTCGTAGCAATGCTCCCAAACCACGTCTGCCTTAAGCTTGTTGGCAAACCAGGTCCGCTGCCGTTTGGCATATTGGCGGGTATGCAGCTTTCCTGCGGCAACCGCAGCTTCAAGCGAACACTGTCCGTTCAAATAAGCCGCCAGTTCCGGCACCCCCAAAGCCTTCATTGCCGGAAGGTTTCCCGGCAGTTTAAGTTCCGTCAGCCGCCGAACTTCCTCCAAAGCGCCGGCACTCATCATCCGGTCAAAACGCAAATAACAACGGCTGTCGAGTTCCTCTGCCGGCGGACACAGTTTGATGATATCAAAAACGGCTTCGGGAAGCTTCTTCACCATCGGCCGGCGGTGCCATTCGGTTATGGTTATCCCGGTTTGTTTCCAGACCTCATACGCTCTGGTCACCCGGCTGGTATCATTGGGATTAAGCCGTTCTGCCGCCGCAATGTCGACTTTGGCCAAAGCCTCATAAACGGCACCGATTCCCTTCTCCGCAGCCAGTCGGCGAACCTCGCTTCGCACCTCTGCCGCACATTCCGGAATTGGCGTAGTTCCGTTTATCAGATTATCCAGATAAAGCCCGGTACCGCCCACCACAATCGGCAATCTTCCCTTTTCCCAAACTTCGCGGATTTTAACCATAGCCCGGTTAAGCCAGTCTACCACGGTTCCGTTGACGGATGGTTCGTAAATTTCATAAAGGTGATGCAAAACCCTGGTTTTGTCTTCCGCGCTCGGACATGCCGTTATTACCGGCATATTTTTGTAAACCTGCATTGAATCGGCATTGATTACCTCGCCGTTCAAAGCCAGAGCCAAATCCAAGGCCAAGCCCGACTTTCCCGAAGCCGTCGGCCCTGCAATGACGATTATCTTATGTTCGGCAGTTTCCGGCATGCGGCTCCTTTAACCAGTTTTTCACACAAATCGGGATAAGAAATCCCCGCGTATTTAGCCTGTTCCGGAACCAGCGAAAGCGCCGTCATTCCCGGATTGGTGTTAATTTCCAACAACACGACGCCGTCAGTTGGATTATAACGGAAATCACAGCGCGCTACTGTATTGCATCCCAGAGCCCGGTATAGTTCCTCCGTATACCTCTTACAGGTTTCGGCCGCCTCGTCAGGAATTTCCGCCGGCAGAATATGGCGGGTCATACCGTCGGTATACTTTGCCTTGTAATCATAAAACGCCAGATTTGGACGCAGCTCGGTTACCACATATGCCTTTCCTTCAAGGCACATCGACGTCAGCTCCTGCCCCTCAACATAAGCCTCAATCAACACTTCCCTGTTCAAATCCTCATAGCGGACGTTTTTAATATCCTCTACATTCTGAACAATATAAACCCCTACGCTGGAACCGTCGCAAACCGGCTTGACCACATACGGAAAAGGAATGGACGTTCCGTTTTTCAAAAAAGAGCCCGCCGTCATCTTTTCGCTTTTGGCTGTCTTAATGCCGCAGGCCTCGGCCGCCATCTTGGTTACCGCTTTGTCCATGCCGATGCAGGAAGCCTTTACCCCCGAATGGGTGTAAGGAATTTGCAACAAATCCAAAAGCCCCTGAATTTCGCCGTCTTCGCCCCAGTTGCCGTATAAACCGTTAAAAACCGCATCCGGCTTCTCGTTTTTCAAAACTTCGATAAATTTCCAAACATCCGTCAAATCATGGGCAAAAGCGTCATAGCCTTTTTGTTTCAAAGCATCGACGATATCCTGCCCCGAACTCAGGCTGACTTTCCTCTCTGCCGAAAAACCGCCCATCAGGACCAAAATTTTTTTAGACATTATTAAACCCTTTAAATTATAAATTTATCTGCTATTGTAAGCAAAAAGTTTAAAGAAAGACTAAAATTAATGAAAAAAATCCCGCTTTTACTGCTGATTGGGCTGCTGTATGCCGGTCCCGCCCGCGCTTTCACTGTCGAACACGATTTCACGGTTATCCTCGGCCCCTTCAACGCCAGCAAAACACGCTTTACTTATGCGCTTACTCCGGATTCGTACGCGGTAAATTCCACCGTCAAAACCGATGGGATGTTTAATACCCTCTATCCTTTTAAAGCCAACTACGCGACAACCGGAAAAATCGTCAACGGCAATCTCGAGACGACCGATTACCATTATGATTCGCAATCACGTTTCAATAAACGTACCAAAGAACTGGTTTACGACGACAACGGTATGCCCCTGTACCGCATCAGCAGCAAAAACGACAAAACCAAAAAAGTAGAAATCGAACAAAACGCCGACAACCGAGACACGACCGACCTTCAAACCGTTTTTGCCGAACTGGCGCGTCAATACAATAATGTCAAATTCTGCGATTCCCGTATGCAGGTTTTTGACGGCAAACGCCGTTTTGACGTCATTTTCCGGGATGAAGGAAAAGAACGGCTTGTCGCCAACGAATATTCGCCCTATGGCGGAGACGCCGTAAAATGCTCCATGTATATTGACAAACTCGGGGCAAAAGGCGATGATTTGCTTTGGGAACTAAGCTCCGACCGCCCCATTTATTTTTGGCTGTTGGAAGATTCTGAAAAACACAAACCGTTTATCGCCCGCATCAGCATTGACGACACACCGCTGGGACGACTGAACGTTTACACCAACAAAGTTACCGTAAAGGACTAAAATGCTAAATAAAGCCGAACTACTTCTGCCTGCCGGTTCGCTGGTCAAACTGAAAACCGCCGTTCTCTATGGGGCGGATGCCGTTTATGCCGGGACGCCGGACATGTGTTTACGCGCACAGTCGAAATTTTCCATGGAAGACTTGCAGGAAGGCATTGATTTTGCTCATGCTCACGGTAAAAAAATCTACCTGACCCTCAATCTGTTTATGCATAACCGCGACGTGGAAAAGCTGCCGAAATTTGTCGAAACCCTGCGCCAACTCAGACCGGACGGCGTACTGATTGCCGACCCCGGCGTCTTTCAATACGTCCGCGAAAATGCGCCGGAACTCAATCTGTTCGTATCCACGCAAGCCAACATCTGTTCCTCGCTGGCCGTAAAGTTCTGGCAAAATCAGGGCGCCAAGCTCTGCGTTCTCGGCCGCGAAGTTACATTTGAAGAAATGCGCCAAATCCGCCAAGACTGTCCCGACATCCTGTTGGAATGCTTTATGCACGGTGCAATGTGTATGTCCTATTCCGGCCGTTGCCTGATTTCCAACTACCTGGCCGACCGCAGTGCCAATCAGGGAAAATGCGCACACTGCTGCCGCTGGCACTACAAGCTCCACCTCCGCTTAAAAGACGGCACGTTGAAAGAAATCGAAATTAACGAGCAAAACAAAGACGCCTTTGAATTTCTGCTTGAGGAAGAATTCCGTCCCGGCGAATATTTTGAAGTGATGGAAGACCAAAACGGCGGCTATATGCTGAACTCCAAAGATATGTGCCTGATGCCCAGGCTGCCCGATTTGCTGAGCATCGGAATGGATTCCCTCAAAGTCGAAGGGCGCAATAAAACCGAATACTACGCTGCAATTGTTGCCCGAACCTATCGTCAGGCCATTGATGACTGGTACAAAAATCCTGAAGATTGGAAAAGCGAAAAATACATGGCTGACCTCTACACCTTGCAAAACCGGGGCTATTGCCTGGGCTTTCATGACGGTAAACTGACCAATATCAGCCAAAACTACGAATATACCCGAACGCTGGGAGACTGGCTGTTTGCCGGTTCTGTTGTTGAATGGCAGGACAACGACGCGATTTTTGAAGTCCGCAATTATATCAACTCCGGTGAATTTATCGAATTTTTGATCCCCGGAACTTTGGAAAACCTGCGCCTGACATTAACCGAGTTTGAAGATGCCGAAAGCGGCGAAGTCACTCCCAGGGTTTCTGCCGGACAAGGTAAAAAAATCCGTATCCGACCTCAGGCCTGGAACCGTGATATCAATGAAATAAAACGCCTGCTCCCACAATATGTAATTGCCCGCAAACCGGCGCCTTTGCAGGGAGAACAGAAAGAAATGCTCGAGCACAAAAAAAACGAGTTTGACGTTTTGTGCCGAAAATAACTAAAAGATTGACTCTGTCCCTTTTTGGACCGATGATACATCCATTCAAAACAATATAATTAATGTATAATTCTAAAACAAAAAGTTATGAAAAAAATCTATTATCTGCATCAGAAATACGGCAGCAGACAACATTATTGTCTTGATGAACACAACCGGTTGGTTCCGCTCTGCGAAGTTCGGTTTACAAAAATTTGTCCTTATGCCGTTGCAATGGAAAACCGGCTATGGCACTGTGCCGACGATATGACGTTGACACCGGTAATCGACTGCTCGGAACAGGATATTCAACATATTTCCAACCAAACCGGAAAAAAACTGCTGCTCGTCCGTCACAAGCTTTTCAGCATTACAGATAAAGCGATTATCCCGATGGATGACAAAACCTACGCAGCCGGAAAAACATTGCTCACAGTCTGCGGCCAAATTTACCGCATTGGCGGCGGTCCGCTTATTTCCAGCACGTTTAAACGCGATTCATATAAGCTTGTATCCGCTTTAAACGACGGCTCCGGAGAATATTTCGTCTGCACCGAAGACGCCTGTACGTTTCTCGACAGCAACTGTAAAATCGTCGGCGACGTTATCTTCACCAGCCGTCCAGCAGGTAAAAACAAAGTCTGGCAAATCGGTTTTAAAGAACTGATTTTTATCGGCGATGCCGACGCTGTCAATGTCAGCGGCAATACGATAACGCTCCGCCATGACTGTCCTCCCTCTGGAGATGCCCCGCACAAAACAAAATACATATATGAGGTATTCTGTAAAAACCGACAGGGTATTTACGAGAATGCGCGAAAGGATTCTGTTTCTGATTGCAAAAAATTCTAACGATTTGCAAAAGGTCTGCCCCACGGAGCAGACCTTTTGTTTTAATTTAATTTCAGCTTGGCTTCCACAACCGCGGTTTTATCTGCCAAAAGTCGGATTCTCTCCCAATTCTGGCGATCCTGATTCATTTGATAAATCGTCATCAACCGTTGTGTAACAGCCCTGATTCTCTGACATTTTTCACCTAGGGAAACTTCCTCGTTGCCAAGTGCCGGCAGCGCCTTTTCCAAAAGGTTTATAACCGTGGCTCCGTCTTTGCTTCGCTCCGCCGTCTGCAGATAAGCTTCGCCCCGGTCGGTTTCCGGCAGCAGATTAATTTCCCTCATTTTGGCATCGAGCCATTTTGAGGTTTCTCCGCCGGCAAAGTAGGCTTCTGCCGCTTTTTCCAAAAGTGAAATCTTTTCTTTATCATTACGGGCATACTTCAGCCCCCGCTCATAATAGGCGGCGGCCTCTGCATATGCCCCCTTGTTGCAATAAGCCTCGCCGACATTGTTGTGAGCCCAGTACAACAGCATATTGGTTTTGATGCTGTTGTCCAAACGACAGGTTACGCGGCGGGCACAAAAATTAATGACTTTATCATACGCGGCAATTTTAGCATCCATATTCTGAGAAGTGTTGGCCAGCCGATTTGCGATCCGGTAAGCCTGCATAATGCTTTGAGGCTCCGGCGTTTTTGCTTTTTCTGCTTTCATCGCCACACCTATGTAAAAATTGCGTTATATCTTCAAGAAAGTAATTTTAATGCAAATTGTCGGAACCGCCGCCTGTCTTGTTTTCGTCGTCTTCTTCGTCAAATCCCATCAGGCAGCGCTGACCGAGGTTGCCGCCGTCTTTCAGACAATATTCTTCACGGTTCAGATTATACTCGGCATGAACCGGACAAGTGTCGCACAAACAACCGCGGTCTTCCTCTATACAATGGCTTTTTTCAAATGCGCAGAACATTGACTCATAATGTTCGACATTATCCAAATCTTCCATCAGCTTAAACAAGTTTTCCGGAACGTTTTTTATTTTACAGCCCAACGTATAAGACGGACATCCCATACATTTGCATCTTTTGAGATTTTCCTTAGTTTTTGCAACTAACATGTAACTCTCCTTTATAAAAATTTCACCATAAAGAAGTATGTGCTGCAATCAAAAATACAAGGGGAAACCCGAAAATTTTAAGGCGTGCAAAGACCGCCCCGGTTTAGTAACGTTTGAAAACCCCGTCTTCTATCGGGGGCAGAAAACCGCTCCACCGTCCCACAACAAACTCCAGTTTGTCTACGCGCGCAAACATCGGCCCTTTTTGGCAGGCGAGTATCATCCTGTCGATTTTTTCCTCTTCGCCGCGCATCATAATTTCAACAGTACCGTCGGTCTCATTATGCACCCAGCCGGAAATTCCTCCGATTTCTTCCGCCCGACTAACGGCCCAGCGCCGATACCCAATTCCCTGAACCCGGCCGTAAATCTTTACAAAAACTTCCTTAATCATACTTTTTTACTTCGTTTTCAAAAAGTCCTCAATCTCTTCAAGTTCGGCCTTCAGCTCCCGGCGTTTTTCCTCGGCTTCTTCATCAATGCCCCAGTTTTCTGCCTGCCAGAGCTCTTCCAAAAACGCTGCCTCGTAAACTTCTTCCGCATTCAGATGCCCTTTAACCAGAGCCGCCGCCAATAAAACCGAACGCATGTCCAGAGCAGCAAGATAAAAAGCCGCCAGTTCCTTGTCGCTTAACTGTTCCAAAAAAGCTTTCAACCGGCCGTTAGAGGTCTTGTGCTGTTCCGGAACATCCAGCCCGTGAGTAGTAATAAATTTGGTATTAAGTTCATGATTCGACCACGCGATAATCGGCGCCCACACTTTTTCCTGACGGGCAATCAAATCTTTTTCCTGCCCCCAGAACAGCAGCATATCCGTTACGGCAAACTGCACAAGTTTATCGATAACCTCGCTGCGATGCTGCGCTATTTCCTTAGTTGCCTGCTTGAGTTTTTCTTTCATTTCTCGTCCTTAGTTGCTGGAACCGCTGGTCTTCTTGGGTGATTTCAAAGCCTTCAGAATATCCTTCGGTGTATTGATAATTGCTTTCAGCCCTTTGCCGACCTGATCCGTCGTTTCCTGATATACGTTCTGAGTCGTGGCAGCTACACCGCTCGGCTTGGGAAAACGGTTGGCATACGGCGTTCCCTTCAGAGCCGTATAACACGGACTGCCGTCGGCATCCAGCAACAGCTTTGAACCCAGATAGGCCGTTCCGCCCGTTGTTGCCACGCCTACGATTGTTTTCAGGGCTTCTTTGTCATCCAAGGCAATCTTCGGGCTTTGCAGCGTTCCCTTAATTTTAATCAACGAAGAAATCGCCTGCATAACGTTCGTATTGCTGACCTTGCCGGAAAAAGGACGCAAATCGAAATCAATTTTGTCATTAACCAAATTGATATTTCCGTCGCTGACTAAAGTCAGCTCTTTTGCATTCAATACAATTCCTTTGGGGAAATTGGCCTTGCCGCTGCCCAGGTCAGCCCGGACGACACCGCAGGTCAAATTCAGCTTTTCAGCTTTGCTGGTATCTATTTTCAACGTTCCCAACAGCTGGCTGATAAAATTTCCGCTCATAAAACTGAGGGCTCCGGTTTGAATAACCGATTTGTCGACAATGGCAATAACCTGCCCGTTCAAATTTTGAACCAGTTGACGATATGTAGAACCGTTGCTGCTGACATCAATGTCCAAATCGACATTACCTCCGCTCAACACGCCGAAATCATTTGCACCGTCAACCTTAAATTCCTTATGAAGATTTTGCAAAAGCATATTCTTACTGGTCAGTTTTAGCTGAATGTTCCGAGTATTGGCGTTAGCCGTAAGATTTCCGTCAATATTGCCACCGCCAAACTGTAGCTGCAACGGATTAACCTTCAATACGCCGTTTTGCAAATCCGCCTTAACGACAACATTGTCGGCTTGCATTCCCGGAGATATAACCAATTGTTTAACGCTGAGGTTTGCTTTGGCGTTGACCTGTTTCAGCATCTCATACGGAACAGCCGTGGCCGGAACCATCTCCGCAGCCTGAGCCGTGCCGATGATCGAGGGAAGTTCCAAAGCAAAATTGCTGTTTCCGCTGAAATTTTGCAAATTAATCTTATCGCTGGACAGCGTTGCCTCAACAGAGGGAACTTTTCCGCTCCATACTGCTTTTACCTTTCCCGTAATCAAATTGTTCACAATATTGAGAGTCTGAATTTTAATGTCAGCCTGGTTGACGTCGCCGTCTGCCAGAGCCTTGAGAGTCGTCTCCGGCGCGTTAAAATTCCCTGCCGGATTATAAATATTTGCCAAAACCGCATAACGGGGAGCAGACATAAGGTCTTCGGCGCTTCCCTGCAAATCAAAATCAACCCCGAAAGCTTCCGCCGTCAGTTTGAACGGATAAGGTTCCTTGTTTTCCAACAAACTGTTTAAGGCACCCAAAACCAAGTCCCCTTTAATCGGCTGCCCGTTATAAATTACGTCAAACCCGGCCGTCATTTGCTGGTCTACGGCCGGAGCCTCCATTGTAATCTGATTGATTTTGACATTGGTTTCTTTGCCCGTCTTAGCGTCAAAATAGTTAACCAACCCGTTTTTAATCGTCACATTACGTGCGGCAAATCCGGCCAGCGCGGCGGCGCCCGGATTTTCAGCTACGGCTTGAGCGCTTATCTTGTCGGCTTGGGGAGCTTTTTTTACCGCTGCGGCGGCTGCCTGCGGCGAAGAGGTTTTAAATGTCCAGCTGGTGACCCCGTCTTTTGCCTTTTCCAGATAAATTTCCGGAGCAATCAGGTTAACCTTGTCGATAACCACCTGTTTTTTTAACAACGGCATTATCGCAAATTTTACTTCCAGCTGTTTTACTTTCAGCATCTGCGGATTCTTCGCCCACTCGGGATTGGACAGTTCAACGTCATTGAGAACGACGGTGGGAGTCAAAGAAATCCCGATGCGTGCATCACCGTTAATCGCCAAATGGCGGCCGGTCTGCTGTTCAACCATTTCTGTTGCAAAAGATTTATACTTGTTAAGGTCAAAATTGCGCACGGCAAAATATCCCACCAGCGCAATGATAATAATCAAACTGAAGACTATTGAAGCCAATACTTTTACAAATCTCATCTTTTACTCCTTAAATTGGATTCCCAAGCTCGCAAATGCCTGCTTAAAATGCTCCGGCAGCGGCGCTGCAATTTCCAGCTTTTTATTATATATTCCCGATAAATCAATTTTGTATGCATGCAGATAAAGTTTATCGCTTAAATTGCCAAACCGTTTGCGTTCACCTCCGAAATAACGGTCATCACCCACAATCGGACATCCGATATATTCCATATGCGCGCGTATTTGATGCGTACGCCCCGTCAGCGGAAATGCCTCGACCAAGGCAAACTTGTCGCCGACGGCATCTAATACCTTATAATCGGTAATCGCTTTTTTGCCGTCTTCGCAAATGACCGACTTTTCGCCCGCTTTTTCCAGATTTGCCTTAATCTCCCCTTTCTCCTTGGCCGGACAATTGCGCACCAGCGCCAGATAAGTTTTGTGCAAATCCCTCTCGCGAAATGCCTTGGTGAGCAATTCGGCATTTTTGCGGTCTCTTGCCAAAACCAGAATTCCGCTGGTGTCTTTGTCAATCCGGTGAACCAGTTTGGGAGCTTCTTCGTACTCAAACTTCAAAGCCCCGAGCATTCCGTCAATATGTCTGGTGGTGTTTGTTCCGCCTTGCACCGCAAGACCTGACGGTTTGTTCAGAACCAAAATGTTTTTATCCTTGTAAATCACCAGAGAAATGATAAATTCTGCGTCTTTTTTAGATACCTCGTTTTTCCGTTTGGCTTCAGTCTCATCCAAATTCAGAGGCGGCACCCGAACCTCCTGCCCGGCCGCCAGTTTCAGACCGGCTTCGGCTCTTTTTCCGTCAACCTTAATCTGCTTGGTCCGCAGTAATTTTTGAAAATGTCCCAGCGACAGCGCCGGATAATATTTTAAAAACCAGCGGTTTAACCGCATACCGTCATCTTGGGACTTCACTTTAATCAATTCTACGCCGGACATCTTTTCTTATTCCTTTTTTACAATAAGGAGCAGTCTAAATTAATCTTTGCTGATTGACAAGACATAGTTTAAAAAACAAAAAGTCATATCCCTCCCCGGTTATGACTTTTCGTTTTTCTGTAATAATCAGTACAACTGACGTTCATGCTTACGCCAGCCTAACGTTTTGGTGTCGGCCATCCCTTTGCGGCAAGAGCTGACCAAACCGATTTTCTTCGGCACATGATAGTTTTTAACCTTCGGTCTGCAGGCAACCTGTAACAAAAATGATTTTCCGTACCCCGCGCCGCAAACATAAATTCTCCGACACGTACCGAAAATACGATAAGAAAACTTTGCCTGACCGTCAGCCGGCACTTCACAAATACAGGTATTTTCTCTTCTTTCAATGGCAGTAGTCATACTCAGCACCGCTTGAGCCGCTGCAATAATAAAATTTCTTTTCATAATTCTTAATATTAAAAATTTGTAATTAATGCAGTTACGATACCATTACCCAAAATTTTTGTCAACCAAACAAACACAAAAAAATGGCTGAACCATCGGCTCAACCATTAGCAAAATGTAATCAGCGGCGTCGACCGCTGCGAAAAAAGCACCCTCCCGCCTGACGAGACGTTTTGCCGATTTGTCGGGGAACCGTCCAATCTGGCCTTTGGTCAGTCTGAGCCTGCCGTTTTGCCGGATTGGAGACTTTTAACTCCGGCGTCGCTTTGTCTTTCACCGAAACCGGGGGAGCTGCGGCAACAATACCGTACTCTTCCTCCAGGAGTTTTGCCATTTTTTCAACACTCTTGCAGTCAACATTAATCAGTCTTTCCGCAAATTTTCTTAAATCGCTCATAATAATAAATATTAAAAATTAATAAAAAACTCTTACCAAATCGCTTTTGCCGACCACAAACCGACATAAAGAAAAACGATTCCGATTATCAACGAACCTCCCATATACAAGGCAGCCTCTTCCAGCCGTCCGTTGTTTATCAAAGTCCCAAAATCCAACATAAACGTGGAAAAAGTCGTAAACCCGCCAAGCAAACCGGTCATAACAAACATTTTGACTTCCGGGCGGATTCCGCTGCGGGTGTTAAAATAATGAAACACCATACCGATAACAAATGCTCCGATGACATTGACCAACATCACGCCCCAATGGTTGCAAATTCGGCCGCAAACCCAGTAACGCAACAACGAACCGATTCCGCCGCCGATAAAAACGCCTAATATTCCCAACATTTCCGTATTGCTCTTTACCCTATATTCCGTGCCCGCGCTTCCTCAGCAGCGCCCCTCGTCAATCCGCTTTTTTCCGTGCTTGTTTTTCGGCACGCAGTTTATCAAAATATTCCACCCTTTTTTTAATTTCCCGCTCAAATCCCCGGTCAACGGGATGATAAAGCTTAACACGTCTGACACCGTCCGGAAAATAATTCGCTCCCGAAAAACCGTCTTCGCAATCGGGATCATACTCGTACCCGTCGCTGTATCCCAATTGTTTCATCAACTTGGTCGGTGCATTCAAAATATTTTTGGGCGGCATCAGCGAACCTGTTTTGCGCGCCAGATCGCGTGCTGCATACATCGCTTTGTACACGCCCACCGACTTCGGTGCCGTAGCAAGATATGCTACCAGCTGCATAATCGCCAAATCCCCCTCGGGAGAACCCAGCCGGTCATAAATTTCCCAACAGGCAATTGCCTGGGTCGCTGCATTCGGATCGGCCAAAGACACGTCCTCCACCGCAAAACGGGTCAAACGCCGCAGCAAATACTTTGGGTCTTCGCCGGCTTCCAGCATACGCGCCGCCCAATACAAGGCGGCATCCACGTCCGATCCGCGCAACGACTTGTGAACGGCGGAAATCAGATTGTAATGCCCATCGCGCCCTTTGTCATAAATCGGCGCCCGCGAGCGGATAATCTTTACAATGTTTTCCTTGTCAAATATTTCTCCGCTTTGCGCATAATTCCACACGCTTTCGGCCAAATTGAGAATATACCGGCCGTCACCGTCCGCCGTTTCCTTCATAAACTGGCGCGCCTCGGCATCAACCGGCAGCTTTTTTCCCGTTTCCCGTTCGGCACGGCAGAGCAGTTCTTCAAAATTTTCCTCATTCAGACGATTAAGCACAAACACCTGACACCGTGACAACAACGCCGCATTCAGCTCAAAAGAAGGATTCTCCGTCGTTGCCCCGACCAAAATAATGGTGCCGTCTTCAACATATGGCAGAAAGCCGTCTTGCTGAGACTTGTTAAAACGATGAATTTCGTCAACGAACAACAAGGTCCCTTTGCCTTGGTTTACCCGGCGCTCCTGCGCATACTGAAACACCCGTTTTAAATCTGCCACCCCGGAAAACACGGCGGAAATCTGCTCAAAATAAAGATTGGTATTTTCGGCAATCAAGCGGGCAATGGTTGTTTTTCCGCACCCCGGAGGCCCCCATAAAATAAAAGAGGAAATCTTTCCCGCCTTCACCATTCGTCCCAAAGGCGCGTCTTCGCCCACAATATGATCCTGCCCCACCACTTCTTTCAAAGTTTGCGGACGCAGACGGTCGGCCAACGGCCTTTTTATCTGGGCTGAAAATAAAGTTTCTTCCATATTACTACCGATTCGTTATCACTACGGAAACCATAGCAGAATTCGTTAAAAAATTACAGTTATTTTTTCTCAAACGGATTGCCGTTGTTTTTATAATTCTCGCGCTCAAAAGCGTCTTCTTCCAGCCACCAGTCGTTCCCCGACGCCGCAGAGGCCGGACCGCTTTCGGAAGACTGCCATTTGTTGGAAATATCCTCCATCAGAGCCGTTGTCTTATCCGGAGCCTCCTGCACCTTGCCCAGGGCTTGGTCATACACAATATCGACATATTCGTTCAATTCAGTCTCATCATCAATTCCGATATCGCTGTCATACAAGACTTCGTCAGCCCCCGGCACCTGCTGATCCTGAATATTGCGCTGGGCAAATATGCCGCTGTCCAGAAAATAGCTCACCCCCATCAGGGATTTTTCCTTAAACTTTTCGTCCTTCAAAAAATGAATGTCTTTGGTCAGCACCGGACGATGATAATATCCCTCGGCCAACAACAGCTGATACCCTTTGGTTTCCACGCTAAAATTACGCCGCGCCTGTAAATCTTTTGCCAGCCGGTGATAATAGACCGCATCGGCAAAACCGCCTTTTCCCCCCGACAGCAATCCTTTTTTATCCGCAGGAATCTGTACCGACTTTGTCCCGAAAATTGCCAGCTTGTTCAATTGTCGGCTGAGTTTTTGGCTGTCTTCCGCCATAATGATTTTATAGTTGGTATTGCTGACGAAATCTTCCAAAGTCTCCTTGCTGTAAATATTCTCAATATTATGCAGGCTGTTGCACAAAAGCAAAAAAGAAGTCTTCATCCGCGGACCGCGCGACAACCCTTCCCGCAAAGCCTTAATCTTAAGCATCTGGCCGATGTCGTCAACAACGGTCATCACAGGGAACGGCCCCTTAAACTTGTTCTCTCCGGTACTGTACTTCACCGCGGCCTCCAAAAACATCCGATTGATAAACTTGGTGCTCTTGGTGTTGGCGGTACAATAAACCGTTACCGGTTCCCAGCCCTTAGTTTCATAATTTTTAATTCCCCGCAGCTGCGTCATGCAGAAATCGTTTCCGCTGGTTCGCTCCCTGACCATCGCATTGCGAAACACCATCAACGGCTTAATCAGCATCGGAAACACGATTTGACGCTGTTTTTTGGAAAGATAAACCATCTGCTCCAGACCGTTCAGCGCCGCCGTACTGTAATTAAACAACTTGGCTTCGGCCAGCATCCGTTCCAGCCAGTTTTTCCAATCTCCCGAAACGCTTTCTTTCTTCTCGGTCAGATAATTTTTCATAATCCAGTCGGCAATCATACTCAAACAGATTTCTTTGCCCTGCCAGGCCGGCGGAATACCGTCCCAGCTTCCGACCGGCATATAATCGTCCGCCGTCAGCTTGTCCTTGCTGATATTCTGCATCGCCGCCGCCGAATATTGTGCCGGCATCAAAGCGTAGTAACTGAGCAGCACGTCTTTGTCATCCTTGCTTAACCGCCCTTTTTCCAATATCTGGTTCAGAAAATAATCATTGGCCTCCGCCTGCGCCGTTTTAGAGAGCATAAACTGCAAAAGGGTGTAAAAAGCCGAATAAGTCAGCCACTCCCAGTAATTGTCTTTGTGAAGCTTACGGTCGTAAGAAACCAGATAACCGGCGACAAAGCTCAAATACTCGTCCCGCTCGCTGCCTTTAGAGGGCAAATTTCCTTTTGCCAGCGGATTCCATCGGGGATAATAGTTCCCCTTGGCGGCATCGTCCTGCAAGTCCCAGTTAAAATAGAAGACTTTGCCCAGCGTCGCGCGATACCCGCTGGTATAACGGGCCAGAGTGCCACTGTTGTCGGCAGCCAAAACACTGCAGTTGTCCGAGCGCAAAATCGATGGAATGGCCACACTGGTGGTTTTACCGCTGCCAGCCTCGCCGAAACATAAAACCGAAGCGGCCCGGTTTATGCCCAAAATATGTTCCTGAAACCGCCCGAGAACCATGGTCAGCCCTTTTGTCAGTCCCATTTTTTCAACGTCTTCTTCTTTGGCAAAGTGATGGTTGAGAACATACCACAACAAAAAAGAATATGAACTGCGGAGATACGCCGCCGCCAAAATCAACAGCGAAATCAACGGTGCCGAAAACGGCATCAACAATTCAAGACCGAATTTTCCGTTTTTCACACTGTCAAGCAAAACGTTCCACCATCGGCGGTAAAACTCGGCCAAAATCGACGGCTGCTCGTAAAGTTGATTAAAATAAACCGCCAGTCCGTGCAGACTTTTCTCGTTCCAGCCGTTATGAAACAAATGCAATGCCGCCAGCGACACTACCGCTGCAACCGCAAAACACAATGCGGCAAACAGCAAAACGGCTGCAATTTTTACAATCGCCTTCCATGGACGCTCTTCCGCCTCAATAGTTAATTTAACAGCCATTGCATCACCAGTTATGTTGCCGCGGACTATTCACGGCCGCGCCCTTTTTCCCGAAGGCTTATGATTCTTTCGTCAATTTCTTTCTTCGGAGCCGGAGCTTCTTTTTGTTCAACAGGCTGCTCTCTGGCCACTTCATTATGAAATTCTTTTTTCTTGGCAGCCAGTTCTTCCAGCGTTTTGCGTTTGCGCTCTTCAATCACTTTGCGCAATTCGTCGTTATGAGACTTGACCTTAAGCTCCTGTTCCGACTTTATGTTCTTTAGCGCCTCCTCGTCTTTGACCGGCGGTTTTTCGGCACCGTGGCGGAAAACCTTTTTGCCCACTTTCATCAGCGTTTCGATGCTGATGCCTTTGTCATTGATAAAATCCCAAACGCCCAGTTCTTTGCCGTCCCCCAAAAAGATGGAAGAAATGTCAACGCCCTCAAATCCCTTAGCCTTGTTCTTTTTCTTCGGAGCCATAATTTTGGCCAGCTCATCCTTGGTCGGCACCCGCCCCAGAGCCTGAGCAATCTGTTCGGGAGAAATGATGCACTCGCTTAAATCAAGCTCCATAATATTCACCCCGGTCAAGTCGCAGCCGGTAAAATCCACGCCCCGGAGATTAACCTTGCTGAGGTCAATGCTCCTTAAATCCAAAAGCGTCAGGTTTATTTTGGTTAAATTCAATTTATGCGGATAATACTTGGCCAGATATTCGATAAGCTGCTGCAATTCCTCTATGCCCAGCTCATCAATTTCGATCCCCAGCAGAATGGCGTCTTCCAAATCGGCTTCCTGAAGCTTGACCCCTTTCATTTTGGCGCCGGTAAAATTCGTTCGCAGCAAAACGGAACCCGACAGCACCGCACCGCTCAAATCGGCACCGGACAAATTGGCGTCGGTAAGATTGGCGCCCGAAAAGTCAGCACCGCGCAAATCCGCACCGGAAAAATCAACGCCGGTCAAATTTGCCACCGAAAAGTTGGCGCTCTGCAGATTCTCGCGTGAAAATTTGCCGTTCTCAAGATTCTTGCCGGCAAAATCAATACTGTTCAAAAAATTGCTGCGTCCGACATCCGCACCGGTTGCCTGAGAAACCGCCCGCCAGGAATAATTGTTGGCAGCGTTGGGATTGCGAAAGTCAAAAACATCGTCACCGGAATTCTGATAATGGCTTTTGTTGTTCTTTACCTTTGAACGAATGCTGTCGATGTCAAAATCTTTTTTAGAATCAGAAGTCATTTACAGTACCTAAAATAAAACCAATTCCTTACATCATAAAGCATTATTTGAAATTTGACAAATATTTTTAACGCCGTTACTTAATCAGGCACTCAACCTGCTGGCTGCGCATTTTGTTGCACAAATCCCTGAAACCGCCTTTGGGCGAATTTACCACCAGCCGATAATGCAAAACGCCGCCCACCCGGGAACGTTCCAACCCCGGATTAAACTTTTTGAGCTCAGGAAAGCGTTCGCTCAGCATATCCCAGTCCTGAAGCGCATTCTGACGCTGCTCATAAGACCCCAGCTGCAAGGTTCTCAACTTGTCGGCTTCTTCGCCGTAAGGGGCAAACTTGTCCGCCTGCAAAACGGCCGCGGCCTTCCCTTTGGCTGCCGGCCGGGCTTTGCTTTTACCGTCAATCAAAACCTCCAGCCAGTTTTCCTGTTTGGCCCAGTCATTTACTTCCGGCGCCGGTTCCCTGGCGGCATCTTCTTTTGCTGCCGAAAGCATCTCGGTCAAATCCCGGTTAAAGCCGTTCCGCAGAATAACGACGATATCCTTAATCGGCGCTTTCAGAATCTGCTTGCTGAAAGGAGACAACCCCGCGTTAAAATACAGGCTTCTCAAAGCAACCGCCCGCTCTGCGTTTATTTGAGAAAGTTTTTGCTCCGCCTCGACAAGCTGAATTTTTTTGTTAAGCAGTTCCAGCTTCTTCTCCAGTGTCAGACGATAAGCTTTTTCCAGCGTCTTAATTTCCTTTTTCAAAGCGGAAATTTCTTTTGAGGTCTCAAAATAATCGACATCTGCCAGCTGCACCAGTTTGTAATTGACTTCGATTTGAGCCAGAATTGCAGCTCCCAGCTCGTCAAATGCCTTACGCTGTGCTGCTTTTTTAGCTTCGCTTCCGCCGGTGGTCATAAAAACCGTCACCTGATCAACCAGATTATTTGCAATCAGCAAAGCCTTGTCCGTCAATTCCTTGTTGTAGAGCTCCGTATTTAAGTCGACCCCGTTAATATCAAGCCGTGCAACGTCCGGATATTCGCGAATGGCATAGGCGCGGACATCTTTGAAATTGTAACTTTGGACCAGCTCCTTGGCCAGGGCGAATTCGCTGCGGTTGCGAACGGCCGCTTCCTGAAAAATCTCCAGACTGTATTTCTTGTCAAAATCCTCCAGTTCATAAAAACGGCGCCCCTCCAGCTCAACGTCTTTAGGGTCAACCCTCACCAGCTGTCCGTACTCCACAACCCGGTAGGCGAGATTCTTCTGAATTTCGGACAACTTCAGCAACGCGACCTCAAGATTCTTCTTATACTCAAGATCCTCGCTTCCCAGCGTCCCCAGCCGTTCCATTTTTCGGTTCAGCTCCGTTACTTTTTTCTGTTCCTGACGGATAAGCCGATCCAGTTCCTTGACCTTCCGGGAGGCAAACCAGGCGTCCTGATGTGATCTGATGGCTGCCATCGCCAAATGCTGGGAAGACTTCATATAAAAGTTGTTTTCCACAAACAGCCGGTTGGCATTCAGGTTTGACATCGCATAAATAATCGCATACTCAAGCACCCGCGAAGCATCGTACAGCGGATTGCCGTCGTCAACATTGGTGTTCATAATGTTCTGGATAATGTCGTGCGGTTTCAGATTCGGATTTTGATTAAAGATTTTCTTGTTCAGATTCTGACTTGCGACGTCAACATTGTATTTGGCGGCCCGCGCCATGGAAACATAAACGTCCATTTTGCCGCCGGCCGGCTCGGGAGCGTCGGCAAACACCAGCTCGTCTTTTTCGGTTTTGGTTAAAGCGCCGTTTTTATCAACAGTGCATCCCCCCACAGCCAACAGGCAGAAAACCGCCACAAAACTGATAATTTGTTTATTTCTCATCGGCCCAGCTTTCAATGTAACAATATGTAACAAGAATTTAAAAGCTTTTTATCAAATTTATTGTTATATGTAAACTAAAATAAATTTACGAAACTATCTAGAGGTAAAAAATTTATGACTGACACTATCAAAGTTGCCGTTATCGGCGCTGGCATGATGGGTAAGAACCACCTTAAAACTTATAAAGGCCTGAACGGCGTCGAGCTGGTCGGCGTTTATGACATTTTTCCCGAAGCCTGCAAGGCGGCTGCCGAAACTTTTGGCATCAAAGCGTTTTCTTCATTGGAAGAAGTTGCGGAAAACGTTGATGCCGTTAGTGTTGTTACCACCTCGGTCACTCACGCCGAAGTCGGCGAATTTTTCTTAAACCGCGGCATTCACTGCCTGATGGAAAAGCCCCTGGCCACGACCGAAGCCGAATGCCAGAGACTGATTTCTGCCGCCAAAAACAATAACGTCACCCTGCTGGTCGGTCATATTGAACAGTTTAACCCTGCCGTTGAGCAAATGCACAAGATTTTGTCAGACACCTCTAAAATATGTTCACTGACGGCACAGCGTATGTCGGCAGCCAGCGGCCGTATTACCGACGTTGACGTTTCCATGGACTTGATGATTCACGACGTCGAGGTAATCCAGTCTTTGGTAAAGTCGCCGGTAGTCAATGTTCAGGCTTCTGCCGTCAAAACGCCGAGCAGCCCCAAAGGCAAGGATTACATCACCGCTCTGGTGGAATTTGAAAACGGCGTTACCGCCAACATCACCGCCAGCCGTATCACTCAGGCGCGGGTCAGAACGCTCTCCGTTACCACCGATACCAACTATATCGATATGGACTTCATTAACCAAAGCATCAACGTTCACACTCAGGGACGTATGCCCTATGTTAACCAGGAAGAAATTCCCGAGTGGATGCATTACGGCTTAAAAGGCAGCGTTGAACAATTGTTCATTCCGACCAACCAACCGTTGCAAGCCGAATTAAATCACTTCCTGAACTGCGTCCGCGGCAAAGAAACGCCGCGCATTACCGGCGAAAGCGCCTTAAATGCATTGCGCGTAATCTGGAACATTCAGGAAAAACTCGGTTTTTTCGCGCAAGACAATAATGCCTTAAGCATTGCTGCGGAATAAAAACACTTGTCAAAACACCATAAAAAGGGCATAAATCTTATGCCCTTTTTATTTATGGAACCCAAACAATGAGATACAAACTAACCATCGAATATAACGGCACCGGTCTTCTGGGATGGCAGCGGCAGCTCGACGGCCCCTCGGTCCAGCAATATCTGGAAGAAGTGCTGGAAATGCTCAATGGCGGCCAACACAAGGAAATTCCTTCGGCCGGACGGACGGATGCCGGCGTTCATGCTTTGGCTCAGGTAGCACACATTGACTTAGACCGCTCTATGGAACCGTTCAAAATCCGCGAAGCCTTCAACGCCAATCTTCGCCTCAAAGAAGCTCCCGTTGTTGTTCTGGAGGTCGAACCGGTCAATGACGATTTTCATGCCCGTTTTTCCGCCCGGGGCCGTGGTTATATTTATCGGATTCTAAACCGCAGGGCTGCCTCCGCCTTGCGTGAAAACCGCGTTTGGTGGGTTCCGTTGCCGTTAGACCTCGAAAAAATGCGGCAAGGTGCCGGTTACCTGATTGGGCATCATGACTTCACCTCTTTTCGAGCCGCCGCCTGTCAGGCCAAATCGCCGCTCAAAACGCTCGACCGACTGGATATAACCGCCGAAGGAGACGAAATCGTCTTTACGGTGGAAGCCCGCTCGTTTCTGCACCATCAGGTTCGCAATATGGTCGGAACCTTAAAATTAGTCGGCAGCGGTCAGCTGCAGCCCGAAGACGTTAAAACAATCCTTGACGCCAAAGACCGCTCCGCCGCCGGCCCCACCGCTCCCGCCTGCGGCCTTTATCTGAACAAAGTTGTTTACTAAAAAAATCCTGATGATTGCTCATCAGGATTTTTTCCAATTTGCCTGTTTCTATGCTCCGGACAGTGAAAACTGCCGTTTTTTTCCCAAACGCGCGGCATACAATGTAACGTCATAGCCATCTGAACCATCTATATACCAGTCGTTTGCTTCACCGTCCATAATACCGTAACGATGCAGAACCGTCCCGTCGTCAAGACGAACAAAATCATTCCAGTAAATATCGTTTATCAAAACACAGCAAACATTGTTGAACTTGATATATTTGTTCATCAGCAACTCCCCTTGCCTGCGGGTCAAAGGTTTTGCTTCTTCAGCAAATTTATAGTTGCTGATGAGAGTATTCCCGTTAAAAATGACGGCAACACTTTCAACGCCCTCTCGCAACCGGTGGCTGACAACGCCGTCTTCGTACAAAACCTTCAACGGAAAATGCCATTTTCTGATTCTTAAATACCGCAGCCAGTTAATACCGGCAAAAGCATAATACCACCAGGGATTTTCCTCATAGCTGCTGTCCCATTTTTTTGTTTGAAAAACAGTTTTTTTCAACAGCTCCAAATGGCGTCTGACCGAAAGAGACGTCTTTTTTCTAAACCGTCCCCACGGCAACATATTCTGACACCGGAATTCGCTCAGACTTCTCTCATGAACAGGTCCGTTCATAACCGTAAAGCCCCATATCCCGGCAGAAACGACAACGCCCAAAACCTTGTCTGATTCCTGAGCTTTTGCACACAGCCCTTTGCCCAAAACATAAAGCCGCCCCGAAAGACAAAAGTTTATAACAAAATTCACAATCACAATAACGGCGGCAAAAACCAACCATTCAACTGGTTCTATCTGATAAATCCAGTCTCTAAATTCATAAAAATGTTCCATAATATAAATTAAATTTAATATTGCATCTCACTTTATATCACCACTACACAGTTTTGTCAATTTTTTCCAAAAGATAAAAGCCCTCCGTTCAAACAGGGCTTTTTTGTTATTTGCGGTCAACCAGTTCAATGTTGATCTGTTTGCCGTAGAGCGCCAGCAGACGCTTGAAGAATACAAAATAATATCCCTTGCCTCTTTCCAGCCGGTGCAAATAGCGGGCGAGGATTCTGGCGCTGTCGGTGGTTTGTTCAAAGCTCAAGCCACGCGCCAAGCGTTCTTCCCGCAGCATCAGGCCGACGCTGCCGCGGACGGTTTTGGGGTCAATGTTATCGATTATCATTTTTTTAGCTCCTTTTGTTGATTAAAAACAAAAACCTCCTTGAAAAAAAACAAGGAGGTGGAGCTAGAAAACTGTGTAGAAATCAGTCCTGCTTCTTCGACTACAAAAGTAGCTTATTCCGCAGACTCCACCACAGGGTGGATTTCCTACAAGATGTTTTTGAGACACCGCAGTGTATCTCTGCACTGCAAGTGTCAGATTAAAAGAAATCGGATAAATTGCAAGAAAAATATAACTATTCTTCGTAACCGACGACCCGCTGAACCACATCGTAACTAAAACCGGCCCGAACCAGCGTTCCCATGTCTTTCTGCCGATTCTCAAAACGGGCTTCTTCATCTTTGCGAAAAGGGCCGATGTGTTTTTTCTTGGCCAGCTTAAGCGCCGCCTCAAATTCATCATACTCCTGATCTTCGAGCAAGGCGGACAATATCTCCTCATCAATGCCTTTTTCCCGCATTTTGCCCTTAATATAACGAACCGACTTTCCCGCCGACATATAATCTTTTATTTTAATCTCGGCATAACGGCTGTCATTTAAATAACCGTATCGCTGAAAGTCCGCCAAAATATCTTCAATCCACTGATAAGCTTCTCCCCGGTCGAATTCTTTGTTTTGGTAGGCATAGTCATTCACCCTGCGTTGCAGCACGCTGCGCAGGTTTGCGACCGAACTCTCAAACCTCTTCAGATAATAAAGTGCAATATTCTTAAGCCGCTGCGGGGTGATTTTGCGCAGAACCTTGACTTTTTTCTGAATGATATTCTCTTCCGCCACTTGAAAATTCCTCCGAGTTAGATTATACCCTTAACAAATACATTATATAAGGAAAAAAATTTATGCCTACACAAAACAACCAAAATTTTGACACCTGTGTGTCTTTTTTCATTGATAACGGCGCCTATCAGGGACGTCTTATCCGTATGAGCAGCGTTCTCGACACCATCATCGGCAAACATTGCTACCCGCGTCCGGTTGCTGCCGTTGTGGCCGAAAGCACCGTCCTCGCCGCCATGCTCGCCAGCACCCTCAAATACGAAGGCCTTTTCACCTTGCAGACCCAGAGCAACGGCGCTGTCTCCATGGTTGTGGTAGATGTTACTTCCGAAGGAAAAATTCGCGCCTGCGCCTCCTTTGACGAAGAACACCTCAAGCAAAATCAGGAACTGCGCAAAACCAGCGGCGAAATTGAAGCAGCCCCTCATCTTATGGGCAAAGGCCATCTTGCATTTACGGTTGACCAGGGCCCCAATACCGAATTGTACCAGGGCATTGTCGACCTTCAGGGTAAAAACCTCACCGAATGTGCCCTGCGCTACTTCAAACAGTCGGAACAAATAGACACCGACCTCAAACTTTTCCTTCAGGCTCCCGAGGGTGAATCAGGAAGTTGGCTGGCAGCGGGAATTATGCTGCAAAAAATGCCTCTCAAAGGCGGCAACGAAAGTTCTCCCGAAGAAATGGAAGAAGCCTGGAACGAAGCCAAAGTCTTTATGGAAAGTCTGACCCAGGATGAAGTTTTTGACGCCGAACTGACCTCGGAACAATTGCTGCACCGCCTGTTCCACGCCAACAATTTGAGCATCTCCAAATGTAAAAATTACAGTTTTGGCTGTCGCTGCAGCCGAGAAAAACTGCTTCAAACCCTGAGCACTTTTTCTGAAGACGACATCAACGCTATGTTGGAAAACAACAAAGTTACCGCCACCTGTCACTTCTGTTCCGAGAAGTATGTCTTCGACAAAGGCGAACTGATTAAACAATAAGTTGTATTTATTTAACCAGTTTTTAATCAATATCCAATATCCTCAAAGAAGCTCCGTCGCGGGCTTCTTTGTTTTATCTAAACCATGGATTGAAAAGAAATGAACATTATCAAAAAAATTATACCTGCTTTTATCATGACCGTATTAGTGGCTGGTTGCGCTTGGTTCCCCAAAGACGAGGACGAATTGCAGAAGTTCCGCGAACCACGGTATAACAGCGAAGAACCTATTCAGCTCAAAGTCAATAAAGTTGAAGTAATTTCAGAATTCACTCCCACTTTCAAACGCCCGAATGTTGAACACCTGTTCCCGATTTCCATTGAAAAAACCGCTAAACTTTGGGCTAAAGACCGTTTGAAAGCCGCTGATTTTTCCAGCCCCAAAATCGCCGAAGTAATCATCCGCGACGCCAGCGTTACGGAAGAGGCCGAAACCAGCGAACAGCTTTTTAACAAAGACCGCGTCAAATATCGTGCAAAACTGATTGTCGTTGTCCGCGTAACCGATCCTCAGAGTCTTTCCCGCGCCGAAACTGAAGTTGAAGCCTGGCGTGAACTGATTATTCCGGCCGATACCGACATTGCCGAAAAGGAAAAATATTGGAACGGTATGGTAACCAAACTCTTTGATGAATTTAACCGCAAAATGTCGGCTAACATTTATCAATATTTGAATATGTATGTTATTAATAAGCCGGTAACCCCGACATATTACTAATTAAGAATCCGAGCAGACGGTTTAGATCTTGCAGACAAACTGAAGGTTGGAATACGGATGTCTTTCATCTGGTTCTGACCTTCGGTTTTTATTTTGCAACTGCCGTAAAAAACCGCATTTGCAGACTTCAGCGGCGCTTCGGAAGTAAACTCAAAATACTCGCCCGGCTCAAGCTCCGGCAGCTCGCCCTTAAAACCGGCTGACGTATCAGAATAACGGTTGCCCAAATCATCCGTAATGTTCCAGTCTTTTCCGACCAACTGGATTTTATGATTTGAATTGTTTTCAATGCAAAGGTAATAACCCCACATAAAGTGATTCTTCAAACTTTCGTTTTCATCGACCAAAACCGGCCCTGCCGAAACGACAATACCGTCAGTCTGGCTGACCAAAATTTCATCATTATCAATCATTGGTTTTTACCTTCTGTTAACCTTTGCGTTAATTAACCAATAATTAACCATTGACTGATTCGCAAGACAGAGTGTCGCTTATCCCCAGAGTTATAAACATAAAAAAACAACCCGCAATAAAGGGTTGCTTTTTTCATTTAGTTTGAGTCCGGATTCTTTTCGGAGTCTTTCCCGTCCTGTTTGAATAACCAACCCCCGGAAACCAATGAGCATAATATATGAGGCTTATAATAAGAATTGAGAGAAACCGGGAGTGAGTTTACACAGACGTAAATGACACGAGCGGTTGTCTCTCAAATTCTGTATCAGAAACCCATAGAGATGAGCCCTACCCAAAACCAATAAACGTGATATATGAGGCTTATAATAAGAATTGAGAGAAACCGGGAGTGAGTTTACATAGACGTAAATGACACGAGCGGTTGTCTCTCAAATTCTGTATTAGAAGCCCATAGAGCACGTTTATTTTGCAAGAATGTCCAACAGCTTTTTAGTAGCTGCTTCTGCGGGGATGTTTTCAAAAACGGCATATTCATTGGCAAGCCGATCCAGAGCCTGCTCATAAATCTGACGTTCGCTGTAGGATTGTTCTGCCAGGTTTTCGCTGCGGTACAAATCGCGAATAACCTCGGCAATTGCCACCGGACTGCCGGAATTGATTTTGTTTTCATATTCCTGAGCTCTGCGTGACCACATAACTTTTTTCACTTTGGCTTTGCCCTTTAACGTAGACAAGGCGTCAGCCATGGTATCGGCCTCGGAAATTTTTCTCAAACCGGTTGTTTCTGCCTTTGCCATCGGAATGCGCAAAGTCATCTTGTCTTTATCAAAATTAACTACAATCAATTCCAGCTCCGAACCGGCCACGCTCTGTTTGGTGATGTCGGCGACTTTACCCACGCCGTGTGCGGGATAAACAACATAATCGCCGGAACAGAACGGATTTTTTACTGAGATTTTTTTATTCATATCTTCTTCCTATATTTTTTGATCGAGTTTAAAAAACCGGAGTTTTCCTTAATAACAGCGCTAACATACCACAATTTTAGATATAAATCTAGTCAAAAAATTTATTTTGTCAAAAATCTCTTCTTTTTTTTAACGCAATATTAATCGAAAAAAAATAAACTAAAACTAATTAATAGCTATTTACAAGGATTAATTGTGATGAAGAGTATCAAGTTTTTCTGTCTGATTTTCTCTTTTTGCGTTGTTTCCGCAGCCGTGCGTGCCGCTGTTGCCCCCGAATATGCCGACAACAGTTATTCCAACCACGAACTGACCCGGGCTGAAAAAAAATGTCTGGACGAAGGCTATAAAATCACTTACGCCAACTGTTCCAACCAAACGGCCCCGGCCGACCAATGCCCGCATCACAAATCCTACTACCGCACCTGCTCTCAGGAGCAATGGTGCCGCAACAACAACTTTCGTTTTTTGAAAGAGGACTGCAAACTGCCGCTCTACCCCTTAAAAATGTGCGACAACCAGTTTCCGCTTTACCGCACTTGTCAGGAAAACGTCATCAAAGCCTGTGAAGATTCCGGTTTCAAATCCAAAGACGAATGCAAACTCACCGACAAACGCTGCCCCTATTCAAAAGATTACGGCATCTGCTGCGGAAAATGCGAAGACTTCTCCCATATCCTGAAACAGATTCCTGCCGGATACGTTCCCACCGGAGAAACCTGCACCACCTGCGGCGGCATTACGAAAACCAATATAAAACCGGCTCCCTGCAAAGGATTCCAAATGTGTCAATACGGCCCGATGTCTCCCCAGACACCGCGTTGCCGCCAAGCCGACAAAGTTCTCTACAGCGCCTGCAAAACCGCTGATACCGTCTGCAAAGAAAAAGGCTATACCCATACCACCTGCAAAGCTACCGAAGACGCTATGGACTGCCCGGAAAATCCGGTTTACAAAACCTGCATCACTAACTGCTTCAAACTTGCCGTATCGCTTAACCCGGATTCGGAAATTTTGCCCTGGGATGCGCAAAACCCGGTTATCGACCTTACCAAAAAGTCTCTCAAGAGCCTGATTGGCATGGAGCACCCCGGCTGCAGCAAACAACAGCGCCCGGTTATCGAAATCAACATCAACAAAAAACAGTTGGAACAATACCAAAACCTTTTTGAACACGACATCGAAAATCTCGCCTTCAAGATTAATTTTGAAGAATCTGTTTCTCTGCCTATCAACGGTAAACTCAAAAACGTTAAAGTCACTTTCTCCGGCAAAGTTCCCGAATGTCCGATAAAAGGCGAAAAAGCGGTAGTTTCCGGCGTCGTCAGCTTTGTCAACGCTCCCAATTTGTGCACAAACTTTGTTGTCGAACCCAACTCAAAACTAATCACCAGCGGCAACATCCGCGGCAACGTCAACCTCGGCAGGGATTCTTCGCTGGGTGTCAAAGGAGACCTTTTAGGCTATCTTAAAGCCGGCAGTTATACAGAAGTTTTGATTAAAGGAAAACTTGAATACAACGATCCGCTGAACAGCGATGCTGACTCCGAAAGTATCGTCTTCGGCTGCAACAGTAAAAACAAAATCGAAAAAGGCATCGTCGCCGATACTTCGTCAATCGTCGTAAAACAATACGGCAAACTCGACGTGGCAAATATTCTGTTGAAGTCTACCAGCGACAATTTGCAGCTGCCCAACACTCTGGGAAGCATCCATCTGCACAAATATACCAAACTGTTCAGCACTTACGGTAACGAAGGGGAAGACACCATTTTCCCGCTGATGAACAATGACGGCAACACCAAAGATTGTGATGACAAATACTACGTCCACATCGGTTCCGCCGTTGACCAAAACCAGCAGACCATGAGCATAGAGCCGTCCAACCGGCTTGAAGACAAATGGCAATGCCGCAAACTCCGCAGCAAACAGATGGAATGTGATTAAGGATTAACGTTGGGCGAATAAATCGTCTCGGGATTGCCGGAATTTCCGATTGCCTTCAAATCTTCGGTCGGATAAGCCTGAACGTCGTAAACCATACCGTCGGCCTCCATCAGCGTATTTTGAAACTCCTGTCCCAGCTTGGGCGCAGAAACGACCGGCTGCCCCTGAACATTCGGAACATCCTGCATTGGCTCTGCCGCAGCAGGGGCATTATCCGCATTTCCGCCGGAAACCGGTTCCGTCACAGCCTGAGGCTGCTGTTGCTCCGCCGCGTTGGGAAGCGGATTTCCCAACGGATTGGAAGCGCCTGCCGGCTGCTCAATCAACACCTCGTCCGTCTCGCCGTCAGCTCTTCTGGCCGCACCATAGACGATTGTCGGCGCCGAAGTCGAACTTTCTTCTGTAATAACCGTAGCGCTGTCTTGTGCATACGAATTGCTGTTAACGGCACACAACGCCCACACTAGCAAAGCCAAATTACGAAATCCCTCATTCATTGTCGCCTCACAAAATGATTATTCCGTTTGCTTAGATAATCACTTTGTCCCCGATAACAATAGAACCCGAAAGATTTTTTTTAATGAACTCTTAAGCAGAATGTGTTATACTGATGCTAATGTGATATTTTAGGAGAAAAAATATGTCATCTGAAATCGGAGCCATCAGCCAATACGCCTTATCGGTTCAACAGATGCAACTGAGCCTCATAAAGGCTAATATAGACCTTCAAAAACAAGCCATTGAGGTTTTGTTGGGAGATGACAGCCGGATCGTTTCTCCCTCGGCCGACCTTGGGCAAAACATCGACGTCTCAATCTGACGTTTTTCGTTCTTGCCTCAAAACTTTAACATTTCGATAAAGGAAATCGTCAACAGAGCCGAAATCGTAAATTTGACGACACCCCACACAATCAGGAAAATCATCGGCGGATAGTCTAAATCTATGCCGCCTTCTTTATATACTTTTTTAAACCCGAAAATATATAGTCCCGAAACCAGCAAGGCCAGCAGATAAAGATTATAATCCGTAAACAGCTCTTTGATTTCTTCACCGCTCAGGCCGACGTCGCATAAGACACCGAGCAAAATGCCGAGCAAAACCATGGGGTTAAAAATAGCCCCGGAAGTAAAAAGTGAGATAATGCCTTTAATCATCGCTCAGACTATCGGCTCCACACTCTGCGGGTCAGATACTTGGATTCGTAAGCTTCCATATGACTTGGCCATACGCAGCGCGGACGCTGTTGACTAAAACTTTCTGCCAAAGCTGAGCTCAACTGAGGCGTAACTAAAGAAATACTGCCGCGCTTTTTAACCTCGACACCCTTGTTGCGGTGCCAGTCCAGATTATATTGGTCTGCCCTTTTAAGCATTTATACCTCCATTCATAAACCTTTTGAGAGGATTACTGACTATAACTGTACTCTCAATTGGTAAATAAAAGTTTAAGCATAAATGCCTGATATTCAAGGGTTATAGAACTTCTTTCCGGGATTCGAACCCGTCAGCCTTTTCCAATACCAACACAATACGGTTGCTCACCGCCGTTGCCAAAGGCACATCGTCGCCCCAAACCCAAACTTGAATTTTTGGTTCGGTTCCCGATTTTCGAACCAAAATGCGGCCCTTTCCGGCAATATCCGCTTCTCCCTGCTTAATTTCCGCCTGAAACGCCGCCAGCTCAAACGCTGCCAGCATTTCATCCTTACCGCAGAATTTGCTGTCAATGCGCTTTCTTGTCATCGGCGTAAACAACGGAAATATCTCGCTCATCTTCTTTCCGCTCTGCAACAGGCCCATCGCAATTACCAAAGCAGCCATCATCGTATCGCCGGTTTTGGCATAGTCGGCAACAACCATATGGCCGGATTCTTCGCCGCCGATATTGCTGCCGCATTTTTTCATTTCCTCAATGACATAACGTTCACCTACGGCAGAACGGACACATTTAACGCCGATTCCCTCCAGAAAACGGTCCAGCGCCGGATTAGACACTATTGTTGCTACTACCGTGTCGGCTTTCAGTCGGTTATGCTCTTTATAGTATTTTCCCAAAAATGCTATTATCTGATCTCCGTCAACCCGATTGCCCTTCTCGTCACAGATAATTATCCGGTCGCCGTCACCGTCCGCGGCAATCCCCAACATCGCGCCGCAATCGCGGACTTTGGCCGTCATCGCGTCGATATGCTGAGAACCGCAGTCACGATTGATATTGGTTCCGTCCGGCGTACAGGACAAGGCTGTTACGTCAGCCCCGAGTTTGGCAAAAACTTCCGGCATAATTTTAGAAAAACATCCGTTGGCACAATCCAGCACCACTTTCAGCCCCTGTAACGGAAGCTCTTTGCCTCCCATGCCCAGCGCAATTTCCTTATACCTTTCCGCCGCTGTTTTATCTTCGCTGACGCGTCCCAGTTTTTCTTTGTCAAAACTGAATTCTCCGTCAACAACCGCTGCTTCCAGCCGGGCGGTCACATCGTCTCCGAATTTATCGCCGCTGGCTGCAATCAGCTTAATGCCGTTATCATAATACGGATTATGCGAAGCGGTTATCATCACCGTCATATCAACGCCCAGCGAAGGCGTCAGCAATGTTGCCGCCGGTGTCGGAAGCACGCCCAAACGAACCACGTCAACTCCCTGAGAAGTAAAACCGGCAATCATTGCCGCCTCCAGCATATCCCCTGAAATTCTTGTGTCTCTGGCTATCGCCGCCCTTCTGTTCGCGGTACAAACCAGCTTGCCGGCAGCCATCGCCAACTTCATTGCAAAATCTGCCGTCATCGGATAAACATTGGCAACGCCCCGTACCCCGTCGGTACCGAATAATTTGTTTCCCATCCTGCCGTAACTCCTCATATTTGTTTTTGAATAAGCCGATTCTAGAAGAGTCTGCAGCAAAGCTCAAGGACTATCTCCTCTTTTCTGCTCAACTGTTGTTAATATTTGTTACAATAAAAATGTTCATTGCATCCTCCCCGCCGTTCAGAGGTAAACTTCAATGTCTGCCAACCTCTCAAAGCGACAACCTCTTAAATAGGGAAGTGTTTTTTTAACGTATGGCTTTTTTTCACGCACTTAGTTCGGATAGCATACACAATTAATACAGATTTCTCCTATCCGACAAATCTGTACTAATTGCGTTACCCAAACTTTTTACTATACTTCAGGAACCGACGAATGCGTCCTTTTCTCTTCCGGTACGGGAACCTCGCTCGATTTATCGACCTTTTCGCCTTTGATAACCTGCTCGATTTCCTCGCCGGTCAGAGTCTCGTATTCAAGCAAAGCCTGAGCCAGACGCTCCCATTCTTCGCTTTTCTCTTGCAACAGTTTGTAGGCTTTGTCATGAGCGTCCACCACCAGCTGTTTAATTTCCGCATCAACCAGCCGTGCAGTCTCTTCGCTCATATTTTTGCTCTGAGTAACCGACTTTCCGAGGAAGACTTCGCCGGTGTTTTCGGCATACAATACCGGCCCCAGCTTTTCGCTCATTCCCCATTCCGTTACCATTGAACGGGCCAGGTTGGTTGCGGCCGCAATATCCGAGGATGCGCCGCTGGTAACGTTTTTCTCGCCGAACTTCAGTTCTTCTGCGACCCGTCCCCCCATCATGATTATCAGCCTTGAAAGCATCTTAATCCGCGAATAGGAATACTGGTCTTTTTCCGGAAGTTGCTGCACCATACCCAAAGCTCTTCCGCGCGGAATAATCGTAGCTTTGTGAATTGGGTCCGTACTCTCAACGTAAAGCGAACATATAGCATGCCCGGCCTCGTGATAGGCGGTGAGTTTCTTCTCATTTTCATCCATTGCCATCGAACGGCGCTCGCTTCCCATCAAGACCTTGTCCTTGGCCTCGTCAAAATCGCTGGAAGTCACCTTATGCTTGTTTTTGCGGGCTGCCAGCAACGCGGCTTCGTTAACCAGATTTGCCAAATCCGCTCCCGAAAATCCCGGCGTACCGCGGGCAATGACGGAAAGATTGACATCCTTGGCCAACGGAACTTTTTTCACGTGAACCTTCAATATCTCTTCGCGTCCTTTTTTATCCGGATTGGTAACCGTTACCTGACGGTCAAAACGCCCCGGACGCAGCAAAGCCGGATCCAAAACGTCGGGACGGTTGGTCGCCGCAATCAAAATAACGTTTTCATTTGCCTCAAAGCCGTCCATTTCTACCAACAGCTGGTTCAAGGTCTGTTCGCGCTCGTCATTGCCGCCGCCCAAACCGGCGCCCCTATGACGACCGACGGCATCAATCTCGTCAATAAACAGCAGACAAGGCGCATTCTTCTTTGCCTGAGCAAACATATCGCGTACGCGGCTGGCACCCACACCCACAAACATCTCAACAAAATCGGAGCCGGAAATGGAAAAGAACGGAACGTCCGCTTCTCCGGCAACAGCTTTTGCCAGCAGGGTCTTACCGGTACCCGGAGGTCCCACCATTAACACGCCCTTCGGAATCTTGCCGCCCAAACGCTGAAACTTGTCGGGATCCTTCAAAAAGTCAATGATTTCCTCCAGCTCCTGCTTGGCTTCATCGGCTCCGGCTACATCCTTAAACGTCACCTTTTTGGTATTTTCAATCAGGCGGGCGCGGGATTTTCCGAAACTCATAGCCTTGTTATTGCCGGAATTAGCCTGGCGCATAAAGAAAATCCATACGCCGATAAGCAAAATCATCGGGAACCAGGAAATCAATACGCCCCACAAAGTGTTGGAGGTCGTATCCTCCGGCTGCGCCGTCACCTTGACGTCGTTTTTTCGCAGCATTTCCACCATATTGGGATCAAACGGCGCATAGGTATAAAAACGCTTGCCGTCGACATAGGTACCGCTGATGCTGGCTCCTTCAATCGTCACCTCGGAAACTTTTTTGTTTTCGACATGATTCATAAACTCGGAAAACGCCAGATTCTCGGCATTGGCCCTGTCTGCCCCGCCGACCAGCATATTCATCGCTCCTGACAGCAGCACTATCGCCAGCAGCCAGACAATAATATTTCTTCCTGTTCTCATTCTGATTCCTTTTTCACAACTTTATCTTGTTTTTAATATATAGGTTTATTATCAACAAAACTCAAGTTAAGAAAACACTTTCTCCCGAAATAGTTAAAAAAAGAGACGGCTGCCCGTACGGCAGCCGCCTGATTTTAAGCCTTACGCTGAGACAACAAAATTAATTGTTGCGGGCAGCGTCAATTTCGCTTTGGATAACGGCTTCGTCCAGAGTCTGAACAACTTTGCCGTTCAAAACCAAAGTCGGAACGCCGGTAACGTTGATTTTGCCGGCCAGATCAGACATATCGTTCAAAGCCTTTTCAATTTTAGGCGAGTTCATGTCGGCCTTCATCTGCTCCAGATCAACACCAGACAAAACAGCGATTTCGTCAACCTTGGCTTCGGTCAACGGACCCTGAGCCTCAAACAAGCCTTTGTATACGGCTTCGAATTTGCCCTGCTCTTTGGCAGCCAAAGCAGCCTTGGCGGCATACTTGGAAACCGGAGCGACGAAAGTCATAGATTTGGCAACAACTTTCAAATCCGGATTCTTGGCAACGACGTTTTTGATTGCCGGATAAATCTTGTGGCAGTAGCCGCAGGAGAAATCGAAGAATTCAACCAAAACGACTTTACCGTCCGGATTGCCCAAAATACCGTCGTTCGGATTGTTGGTCAAGGCGTCCATATTGTCTTTAATAGCCTGTGCGGCAGCCTGCTGAGCAGCTTCAATTCTCTTCTGCTCGGCCAACTGTAATGCATTGGAAATCAATTCGGGCTTGTCAGCCAGAATTTTCTCAACATCGGCGCTGCTGCCTGCGTTGCCGCCGCGGTTGCAGCAAACAATGCACATAACCAGTGCAATGATGGCAACAACCAAAGCTACCAATGATACGTATAATGCGTTAATTTTATTCATCTTGTAAAATCCTCAAGTTTTAATTTATAATAAACAGATATAATTTAGCCAATCTCTGCTATATTTACAAGACTAAAATATACATTATTTATTAATTTTATACAAATAAATAAAGTATTTTTTCATAATTGCCGGACTATACTCGACTCACGTATAACTATAAGGATTTCACGATGTTTCACATAAATGTTTCGTTGTTCGGACAAACGAAATCGCTGGAAAACAAAATTGATTTGTTCCACGACAAACTTTTAGACGCGGCAATGACCTTCAAACGGACGATACTGGTCTACCTGGATGAACAGCGCAGCGACGAATACAAAAAACTCTCCAAACAAATCAAACAAATCGAACACGATGCCGACAATCTCCGCCGTGACATCGAGAACAAGCTTTATTCGCAAAACCTCATTCCCGACCTCCGTGCCGATGTGCTTCACCTGGTTGAAAACCTCGACAAGGTCATTAACAGGTTTGACGAAGTGACCTACAAATTTTATATCGAACGTCCGGAAATTCCGTCCGAATACCACCGCCGCATTAACGAACTGTGCAATCTCAGCGCCGAATGTGCGGAAAATATGGCTAAGGCATCGCGCGCCTTCTTCCGAGACCTCAGTTCGGTGCGCGATTATTCGCAAAAAGTTTATTTTATCGAGCATGAATCAGACTTGAGTTCGGGCCATCTGCGGGAAGCAATCTTTGATTCGGACATTCCGCTGGCAAACAAAATCCAGCTCAGTGGATTCATCAACGACATTGCCGACATTGCCGACATTGCCGAAGATTTCATTGACGAACTGCTCATTTTCACCATTAAAAGGGATATCTGAGAATGGATATGACCTTTTTCATTTTCCTCAGCAGCGGTTTGTTTCTTGGCTGGTCATTGGGGGCCAATGATGCCTCCAATGTTTTCGGAACCGCCGTCGGAACCAAAATGGTCAGTTTCAAAACCGCGGCCGTCATCGCTTCGCTCTTTATCACCGTAGGTGCCGTTTATGCCGGTGCCGGCGCCAGCGAAACCTTGGGAGAACTGGGTTCCATCAATACGCTTCCCGGTGCCTTTATGGCCGCTTTTGCTGCCGCAATCAGTCTCTACTGGATGGCACGTGACGGTCTCCCTGTTTCTACCTCTCAGGCTATTGTCGGTGCCATCATCGGCTGGAACGTCTTTGCCGACAAGCCGACTCATCCCGAAATCTTGAGCAAAATCGTCAGCACCTGGATAATCTGTCCGCTGCTGTCCGGCATCATTGCGGTTATCCTGTATTTTTTCATCCGGATGCTAATTCGCAGATCTCATCTGCACATCCTGCGGCAAGACAGTTACACCCGTTTCGGACTAATTGTCGCCGGTGCTTTTGGCGCCTATGCGCTCGGTGCCAACAACATTGCAAACGTCATGGGCGTTTTCGTCCCCTCAAGCCCTTTCACCAACCTCGACCTCGGTTATGGCCTGGTTCTGACCGGAACCCAGCAGCTCTTTTTGCTTGGCGCTTTGGCCATCTGTGTCGGTGTCTTTACCTATTCGCACCACGTCATCAATACCGTCGGCAACAACCTGATGCGGATGTCGCCGCTGGTCGCTTTTGTCGTGGTTCTCTCCCAATCCATTGTTCTCTTTTTATTCGCCTCCAAGTCGCTTGAGCACTTTCTGCTCAGCCACAATCTGCCGGCGCTCCCCTTGGTTCCTGTTTCCAGCACCCAGGCCGTTATCGGCGCCGTTATGGGCATCGGCCTGGCCAAAGGCGGCCGGGAACTGAACTGGAACATCCTCGGACACGTTGCCCTGGGCTGGATTGTAACGCCGATTGCTGCCGCCTTGGTCTGCTACATATCCCTGTTCTTCCTCCAAAACGTCTTCGGACAGATTGTCTTTCTGCCCTGAGGAGAATGCTGATGAAAGTAACGATAATCGCCATCGGAAAATGCAAAAAAAACTCTCCCGAAGCCGCAATCATCGCCGAATATGTCAAACGTTCGGGGTGGGACATCGTCATTAAGGAAAAAGACAATGCCGCTCAGGAAGACGAAGCAGAATTTTTACAATTGTCCATACCCCACGGAGCAAAAGTCATTGTCCTTGACGAGCGCGGCGAAAATCTGAAGTCTGTGGAACTCGCTCGTAAAATCGAGACCTGGATGCTCAACGGCTGTTCCGAACTCTGCTTTCTGATTGGCGGTGCCGACGGACATCTCCAATCCACCCGCAACCTTGCCGACCTCATACTTTCTTTCGGCCGGCTGACGCTTCCCCATATGTTGATGCGGGCAGTCTTAAGCGAACAAATTTACCGCATTCAGACCATTATCAACCACCACCCTTACCATCGCGAATAAAATTTTGTCTAATTTCAGCTTGACTTTTCAGGCGCTTTTTCCATAATACATCCCATCAAAAACATATTATTAATTTTTTAAACCCAATTAGATTATGGAAAATATTATTAAACTTTTCAGTGACAAAGTCGCCTTGGGAATTCTGCACATGCGCATCTGGTTCAACCGCTTGGAAAACCGTATGCGCGAAAACGAATACCTTTGTGCCGACATTTCCGAAAACGGCAGTTCGTGTAAAACGCATTACAATTGTCTCATCCTCGGTTCCGGCCGTACGCCTGTTTTTTACGCCGAAGAAGCAGCCCGCATCCTAAGCAGACTTCTCCGTAAAGACATTCGAGCCAACAACCTGACGCTGAGTCATATTTACGTCTACTGCGCAGAAGTTCACAACACGCCGCAGCACCCCTGCTGGGTTTACGGCACTTTTTTTGTAGAAATGGACATCGCACCTGCATACGGTTATTTTGATTCAACCTATTTTTACAATAAGATGCTGCCTTTCGACGAACTTGAGAGCCTGCCTGTCCCCGCCAATCAAACAAACTTCGATGAACTTTATTTGATTCGCTTTTGCGTCGACAAGCTCGGAATGGTTCATCCTGCCAAACTCGAATATGATAACGGCCAAATCAGCGACGAACGTTTTACGCTGAAAAAATACCATGATGACGTTCCCTTCGAAAGTATACTCGAAGAAATCAAAAAACATCAGAAAAATATTTACTCAGATTAAAAACACCCGGTACCTGAAACTCTTTGTTTCAGGCACCGCCTAAATTTATACCTTATGAACATTATTAAAAAACTTTGGCAGCGGCATTTTGGTGCTCGGCAGCCTCAATCTCATGCCAACAAATGCAAAAAAGTGGGAGAAATTTGCTGCCCGGCCCTTGATTTCAGAGAATTTTTAGAGTTCGTCTGCATTCACAAATGTCTGGAGCAAAAAAACTGTGTCTGCGGCAGCAGTGCTGACGTGGAATTAGTCAGCTTTTGTGAGCCGGATACCGGTAAAAACCTCGGAAACGCCTTTCGCATCAAAGACGAAAAAGAACATTACTATCTTATCCGTCTCTGCGAAAAAGATGTTCTCTATTGCTATGACGACAGCTTCAAATTTCAGGTAACCCAAGACTTTCTTGCACCTGTAGCCTTGGTACGGCCCGACGCTCCGGAAGGAAAATACTATGCCTTCCGCGGAACTTACCTTAGCAAAAAAGGATATCTGGTCGTCAATGAAATTCTGATTTGCAATCCCGCCGACAATTCCGAACAAACGCTGTTAAAGCCTCAGGAACCTTTGTCGATAGGCGATGCGCTAAAACATCTGCAAAAAATTTTCAACAAAGATGATAACTAGCAACAAAAAAAGCGGCCTCACCAAGAGACCGCTTTTGTTTTAATCTGCAATTTTCCTGATTTCAGCAATTGCGCTCCACATTTTTTCCAAATTGTAAAATTCGCGCACTTCAGGCTTAAAAATATGGATAATCACGTCAAATGCGTCAATCAAAACCCAGTCTGCCTTTTCTTCGCCTTCCGATTCTGTTTTATAACCGGCGGCTTTCAGTTTCATCTGAACTTGTTCGGCCAACGCTGCCACATGACGCTGAGAAGTACCGCTGGCAATTATCATATAATTTGCAATCGACGTTTTTCCCTGCAAATCCATAACCACGATATCTTCGGCCTTTCCGTCGTCCAAACTCTTTACGGCAATGTCCAAAATTTCTTCGCTGACGCTTTTTTCTGCTTTCTTAACCGTTGTCTTACTCAACTGATAAAACTCCTAATCTAACGGCGACCAAGGCTTTTTCTCCGGTTCTGCGGCATCATCAACCACCGTTTCTTCAACCTCGTCGTCTTTTTGTCTTCTGTCTCTAGTTATATACTTGTTTACCTCAATCAGGCAATCAAAAATTCCCTGTTTTGCAATTGCCGATATCACAAACACCTTCTTGCCGGACGCTTTCTCCAACGCCGCCTTTTTCTCGGCCGTTTCCTCTTTGTCAAGCGAGTCGCATTTGTTCAAAACCACAACTTCGGGCTTGTTTTTCAAAACCTCGTCATACAGCTCCAGTTCACGACGGATGTCCTTATAGGCCTTGACCACATCCTCTTGTGTCCCGTCAATCATATGAAGAAACGCCGAACATCTTTCGACATGTTTCAAAAAGCGGTCGCCCAAGCCAACGCCTTCGTGAGCTCCTTCGATTAATCCCGGAATGTCGGCAATAACCACCTCATAATTGTCAACCCAAGCCACACCCAAATTTGGATGCAATGTCGTAAACGGATAATCGGCAATTTTGGGACGAGCTTTGGTAACCACGGATAAAAAGGTTGATTTTCCCGCATTCGGCATACCAATCAACCCAACGTCGGCAATCACCTTCAAACGCAGCCACACCCACATTTCCTGCCCCGGCCATCCCGGTTCCGCATAGCGGGGAGCCTGATTGGTTGAGGATTTAAATTGAGCATTGCCGCGTCCGCCGTCGCCGCCTTTGGCAATCATAAAACGCTGCCCCGGTTCAAGCATATCGACAATAAGCGTTTCCTGATCGTCAGCCAAAACCTCGGTTCCGACCGGAACCTTTATGACAATGTCTTCCCCTTTGGGACCGGTCTTGTCCGAACCCATACCGTTACGGCCTTTTTGCGCCTTAAAATGCTGATGATAACGAAAATCAATCAGGGTATTCAGATTCGGAACCGCCTCAATATAAACGCTGCCGCCTTTTCCGCCGTCGCCGCCGTTGGGACCGCCGAACTCAATATATTTTTCACGACGAAATGAAACGCACCCGGCGCCGCCGTCGCCCGATTGAATATATATTTTTGCCTGATCAAGAAATTTCATAATCTCAACACTCTGTAAAAAGCTGCTTCACCATGATTGCCAACCTGACAACCACATAATCTGCAATTTTGAAAAGTAAAGGGGATGTTTGCCACACCCCCTCTGCTCTAATCATCTTTTCAAGCTGGCTATTCAGTAACAACTGAAACGAAAGTTTTGCCGGCTCTCTTAGAAAATTCAACCTTACCTTCGCATACGGCGAAAATAGTGTGGTCTTTACCCATACCGACGTTAGCGCCCGGATGATATTGGGTACCGCGCTGACGAACGATGATGTTGCCCGGAATAACGCACTGGCCGCCGGACTTTTTCAAGCCTAAACGACGTCCGATCGAGTCACGTCCGTTAGCGGAACTACCACCAGATTTCTTATGTGCCATGACTAATTCTCCTTAAATCTCTTCTTATTTACCACAAACATCGGTAATTTTAACCAATGTAATTGACTGTCTGTGGCCGTTTTTACGACGATAGTTTTGTCTTCTCTTTTTCTTGAAGACGATAACTTTAGCATCGCGAGCCTGTTTCAAAACAGTAGCCTTAACGCTGGCACCGGCTACGAGCGGAGTACCGATGGTATCGCCCAAAGCCAAAACTTCGTTAAAAACAATTTCTTTACCTTCTTCGCCGGCCAATTTTTCAACTTTCAGCACATCACCAGAAGTCACTCTGTACTGTTTTCCGCCGGTTTTAATTACTGCGTACATTTTTTTCACCTTTATATTTTAAACATAAAACGTTGCTTTGCAATATACATAAGTTTTTGCCTCTGTCAACTAGAATCTCAACAAAAAATTAAAAAAAGTTCCCCTTCCCCGCACCGCCGAAAGACATCGCCGCGTTTTTAACGTTTCAAGGCCCTGTACAGCTCCGGTTTCATAAACCGTCCTTGCCAAATTCCCCTTTTGGCCCGTTGCGCCTCTTTCTCTGCCGGAGCATAATCATCGCTGTAACGGGTATAGGCAACGGCCCAGCCCTCCGAGACCATCTTGTGGTTTATGTCTTCTCCGCCGACGTAGCAAACCGCAACCTCGCGTTTGTAACGGTCCGTCGTAACGCTTCGGCATTCGAGAGAATCATCGACCATCTTCTTCAAAGCCCGAAAAGCCAGCTCGCCGCAAGGATAAGCTTTGCCTGCGGCATTGTAGCACGGCTGTTTGTATTCGGGTGCGTCAATACCCGACAGGCGGATTTCCCGTTTGCCGATAAAAATGCTGTCACCGTCAATCACCTTAACCTGCGCCTGCGCCGGCTGGAGGAACATCAAGCTTGCACTTAAACATATTATGCCGAATTTCTTCATGTTTTTTCTCAAAGCTGTTTACATTAAAGCGCAATCGGCGCAAAAAGCAATCCCTTATCGCAAAATCTATTGAATAACCTGCAAAAACCTTTTGTTGTTTCATAATCTTTGTCCTAATATAAGGCATAATTTTATTCAAAAGGTTCGATAATGGTATTTTGTAAATTAAAAAAGAGTATGCTTTTTCTTACCACTGCGCTGGCATTGAGCGGCTGTGAATATTTTCGTACCCGGACGCCGCAGGACTTTATGCGCAATCCCTTTGAACCCTCTGCCGCGGAATATGAACAAATGGCCCGGGAAATGAATCCCGCTGCCCTCCGCGCACCGAGTTCGGTAGTTGTCTGCCGTTCGCATCAATGTGCACCGGCAAAATTATCAATGTCCAAAGAATACATTTACAACAGCCTGCTCCACCTCTTTGACAACAATAATTACCAAAAAGCGCTGGTATGCCAGGCAGACCCTTATTCGCACACTTGCCTTGAAAACTACATTACCATTCCGCTGACGGCGGGAATAACTCCGACCAACGCTTATATCGACCACATCAGAATTGCCGACGTAATCATTGGAAAACGTGCAAACAAACTGAATTTGCTGTTAAACTATAATGTAACCTACGGAGGACAAACGCCCGACTGCACGCCGTCAAAGACAATTTTATTTGCCAAAAGCATCAATCATGTGCTTATGGAAGATGCAGGTTACACTTGTAAAATGACGGCAATCGGACAATCTACCGTCAAAACCGTCTTTGCCATCGATTACATTGACCTTGACTATGGCTACATCGGCGGTTCTTACTCCGTCGGCATTTCAGGTCCGGCTTACGGCGGCGGCAACGGCTATATGCTCCTGCGCCTGCCCCGCAATGCTTATCCTTTAGATCCCAGCCTGCAGGCTCCGGCACAAATTCCGCAGAAAAAGCGGTCGCCGCAGACGCGGTCTTCAACCGCCGCTGTCGGAAGCATTCTCGGCAAAACCGACGACAGTCTTTCCGCTCCGAACGGCGTTAAAATCTTCCCGCTGTCTAAACCGGCAGAAATGTCAACGGAGACACCGGCTCCGGTAAAACCTTAAAATCAAAAAAATAAAAGCCTCTGAACCGAGGCTTTTATTTTATCAACCATAGCTGAAATACTGAACGCTTTCATAAATCAGGATTCTTTCAATTGCGCTGAATTCAAATCGCTGATTGCCGTAGACGATAACACCGGTACTGTCGGGCAGATGACCGTTGCGGATTTGAAACTCCCGCACGTCTCTCAGACTCATAATTTTCCCGTTGGAAAACTCAACCAGCCAGCCGTAAGTGTCATAGCCGACATTCACATGGATGGCTTTTACCTCGCCTGTCCCGGTTAATTGTTCGGATTCCGACTGTTTGGATATTTCAAAAAACTTATCTGCACTGCTGCCGCTGAACCACTTAAGATGATTCGCCAACTGTCCGTTCTGCTCGTCTCCTGCCGTTTCGGAAACAGCTGCGGCTTCTTTTACCGGCGCGTCGTTTTGCTCCCAATGCTCATCGCTCACCACATCCTCAGCAATGATACGACTCTCCGGCATCTCAACATCATCAGCTTCATAGCCCTCGGCATTATATTTTTCTTCCGAAAAACTTTCCGCTGCATCTCCGTTTTCAATATCAGCACCCGCATCGACATCTGCCGGCAAAGCTGTATCTGCATTCTCGATATCAGAAACCGCCGGATTCGAAAACGTTTCCGGCATCTCTGCCTCAAACGAAAAATCCCCGCTCGGTATTTCTTCAATTCCGGTTTCATCCAAACCGGTAAAATCAATAACTTCGTCATTCCCGGCAGCAACAACGCCGTCTTTAATCTGTGAAACGTCGTTTACACCATCGCTCTCTTCAACACCGGTTACCGCGTTTTCTTCCTGTTCAGCCTCCCAAACAGAAGTCGTATCTGAAGGTGGTTCCGTTTCAACAGAAATAACTTCTGAAGCGGCAACAGACAAATCTTCTCCGCTGTCCGGCAAGACATCTTTCCCACTTTCAGATGTATTTTCGATGTCAAGGTTCGTACTCTCGTTTACAGAAGACTCAACACCGAATTTGGTTTCGGTTTCGGATTCCGACAGCATATCATCTTCGGATAACGCCGCAGGCTCCATATCAACGACATTGCCGTCTTCCTCAGGAGATATCTCTGCGGTTTCCATATCTGTCGCCACCTCGGAAACACCTTGCACCTCCGCGGCACTCTCAAAAAACGCTTCTTCTGCGGCAATCGGCACCTCAGGCTCAAAAGCCCGCTCCTCGGCAGCAGTAACCGGTGTTTCATCAGTATAACCGTCTCTGTCTGCCAACAAATCGCTTTCATCATCTGACAACGGACTTAAAAATGCCTCTTCATCGTGGCTGCCCGACGTTTCTTGCCGATTCTCTTCCGCAGAAAATTCCATGGCGTCCGGCTGAGAAACTTCCTGAACAGCCTCAGAAACAAGCGGCTTCGGATTTTCGGCTTCGGGACTTTTTTCGCTTTCGGACACAGATGTGATTTCCTCACCCAAATTTAAGTCAAAATCACCGTTGTCTTTCAAAAAATCAAGGCTGCCGTCATCAAGATTTAAATCCAATCCGCCGGCAACGGATTCCGGCCCGCCCTCGTTTTCAAGCTTTAAGTCGCCCAACATGTCATCCAGATTAAAATTATCTTCATCTGCGCTCAAAACCGGAGAAGCCTGTTCATTCTCCTGCTCGACAATCTGAAGCTCGTCAGGCCCGACGTCAGACATCGCAGCATCAACATCCGTTGCTGCGGCAGAGGCGTTTCTCTTAAAAAAGCCGAAAGGATTTTCCATTCACAATTTCCCTAAATTATAACGGAATACTGACCAAAACCTTCAAACCGCCCAAAGAACTGTCATCCAGTTCAATGGTTCCGCCGTGCGACGTAATGACGTCCTTGGCGATCGAAAGACCCAAACCGACCCCGCCGGTTTCCTTGTTACGGGAATTTTCTAAACGATAAAACGCCTTAAAGACATCTTCCCGTTTGTCTTTCGGAATTCCGGGACCGTCATCCTCAATCGCAATCATCAGCTTTTTGTCATTGCTCTCCAACTTAACCGCTATGGTTTTTCCATAACGAAACGCATTGGAAATGACATTGGTCAGCGCACGTTTCAAAGCCTGTTCACGCCCCTGAATTGCACTCACCTGATCGTTCGTTGAATAACGGATTAAAGCCTTTTTGTTTCGGAATTTGTTGATGATGCTCAAAATCATTTCGTTAACATCGACAAAAGAAGACTTCTCCCCGCCCTCACCGCTGACAAAAGATAAATAGCCATCAAGCATCTTTTCCATCTCGTCAATGTCGGAAAGAAAATCTTTCTTGTCGTCACCGTCAGGCATCATAGCCGCCTGCAGTTTCATCCGGGTCAGCGGCGTACGCAAATCATGCGAAACGCCGGCCAGCATCTGTGTCCTTTCGCTAATCTGACGCTGAATGCGCTCTTTCATTTTGATAAATGCCAGCGCCGCCTTCCGAACCTCGGAAGAACCGTAGGGTTTGAAATCTTTGTTGTCGATGCCTTTGCCGAAATCTTCCGCAACTTGCGCCAACTCGGCAATCGAACGAACCTGTATGCGCAAAAACAGAACGGCCACCAAAAACAACAGAATAGAAGTTCCCACCATCCAGACAACAAACATAAAGATTGATGAGCTGAAAATCTTTTTGCGAGTGGTCAGAAAACGATACAGTCCCTGGTCGCTGTCTATCATAACCACCAGATCCTTGTCCGCCTTGCCCTCAAAAATGTTAATTTCGGCTTTGGGAAATGCCTTTTCCAAAGATTCTTCCAAATATCCCACAATCATTCGGTTTGCTTTGCGCACCTTGCTGATAGCCTTTAATTTGTCCTGATTGCTGTAATACTCGAATTCCATACCGAATTTTTGAGAAGACAAAGCCTGCATTTCTTTCAAACGGCTGGGATTACGGTTTACCTGCTCCATGATAAAACTCATGTCCGAAGTCAGATTATCCGACAACCGGCGCCCCATCCGGCTCCAGCTGCCGTCAAAAAACATAACTACCGAAACCACCTGAACGACAATTAACGGAATAAAAATCAGCAGCATGGTGCGGAAGAACAAAGTTTTCGGTAAAAATTTCAGACGCAGATACCGCAAACTTTCTTCAGCTTTTTCGGGTAGTTTAATGTGCATAGCTCAACTCCTAAAATTTTTTAATTCGTCTTAATCTTATTCTTAACTTTAAAATCGTAAAAAGTATACTTTAATTTTTCATTCCGTTTATTCCGGAAGCAGCATATAACCCTTGCCGCGAACCGTTTGCAAATAACGGGGATTTTTTGAATCCTGCTCAATTTTTTTCCGCAGCCTGGTTATCTGCACGTCAATTGAACGCGGGCTCTGACCGGCACCCAAAATTTCAGCCAGTTTCTCACGCGTAAATATCTGCCCCGACTTCGCCCCCAAAACGCTCAGCAGCGCCTGCTCAACCGGCGTAATATGAATAACCTGTCCGTTTTTGGTCAAAAGCTCTTTGCTTTGCATATCATACGTACACAGCCCCAGCCCCAATTTTTCATTGGCTTCCGTTTTTTCCTGAGGCGCCCGTTTCAGAATATTCTTAATACGCAGCACCAGCTCTTTGGGTTCAAACGGTTTTGGCAGATAATCGTCAGCACCCCTTTCCAAACCGGTAATTCTGTCTTCGGTTTCACCCATTGCCGTAAGCAAAATAACCGGGAGGGAACTTTCCAGACGCAGCTTGCTCAGAAATTCCAACCCGGTTTCATTCGGCATCATAATGTCGACGATAAGTAAGTCAAACCTGTAATTTTTCAAAGCCTCACGGGCTTCTTCTGCCCCCTTGGCCACAGAAACGTAAAAACCGTTCTCGCGCAAAAAACGCTGTAACAATGAACGCAGTCTGGTATCGTCATCTACAACCAGAATATGTTGTTTTTCCGCTTCCATAAATACAAGTCCGTCCGTTATTTTTTTTCGGCGGCAGTCTTCTTTGCAGCTGGTTTGACTGCTTTAGAACCGCTTTTTTTAGTAGCAGCTTTTTTGGCTGGAGCCTTTTTAACCGTCTTTTTCTTGGCTGCCGGTTTAACCGCGGAAGCTTTCGCTTCTGCCTTTTTTACCGGAACTGCGGCTTCTTTCTTCGCCTGCTTGTCCAGCTTACGGATATAATCCAAACTTTTCTGAAAATACTGATATCCGGTAATGAACGTCAGAACGCCGGCAATCCACAGCAAGATTTCACCCAAAAATCTGAATGCGGGAACCATACCCAGCAGCAACAGCGAAATTGCCGTCATCTGAAAACCCGTTTTCCACTTGGCCAGACGCGTAACCGGCATTCCGACCTTGACTTCCGACAAAAACTCACGCAGGCCGGAAACCAAAACTTCGCGGCATAAAATGACAATGACCGGGATATAGCTTATCGGCAGCACCATATGGTTTGCCACCAAAATCAACAAAGCCGACACCACCAAAAGCTTATCTGCAATCGGATCAAGCAAACGGCCGAAAGCTGAAGTCTCGTTCCGGGAACGAGCCAAATAGCCGTCAAAATAATCGGTAATCGCAGCCACGATGAATAAAATCGCCGTCAATACCGCCCATAGTGTACTGTGAATATAAATCGACAGGAAGATTACGGGAATAACTACAATTCTGGAAATTGTTAAAATATTAGGCAAACTATACACTTCTGTACCTCTCATCTAAAACCAAACTAAGCTCATACTAGGCTATAAAAATTAATTATGAAAGTAATTATAGACTTTTTCCGCTGTTTTTTTACTGATACCGTCCACTTTTTGCAAATCCTTAATCCCCGCCTGGGCAATCTCTTCTACCGACCCAAAATAATTAAGCAGGTCATGCTTGCGGCGGCTGCCGATTCCCTCCACTTCGTCAAGGCGCGATTTAAAGATGGATTTTGCCCTCTTCTTCCGGTGAGTACCGATGGCAAACCGGTGAGCTTCGTCGCGCAGATTTTGCAGATAAAAAGCTATCGGCGACTGAAATGGCAAAGCGAAACTTTCTTTGTCTTTCATATGGTAAAACTCTTTTCCGGCATTACGTTCCGGCCCCTTGGATATGGCGATAATAGCAATGCCGTCAAGGTCAAAGTTTTTCAGGCTTTCATGCACCGCATTCAACTGCCCGCGCCCACCGTCGAGCAAAATAACGTCCGGACGGTTGCTTGCGTCCATTCTTGCAAAACGACGGCTCAACACCTCTTTCATCATTGCAAAGTCATCATTGGTGATTTCTGAATTTTTGATATTGAAAGTACGGTAACTCTTTTTGTCAAAACCGTCCGGCGTTGCCACAACCATCGCGCCAATGGCATAGCTTCCCTGATTGTGGGAATTGTCGTAGATTTCAATTCGCTGCGGTATTCTGGGCAGCCCGAAAATTTCTTTAAACTCTTCCAGATTGCTTTTTACGCTCGCCATCATTGCAATCCGCCGGTCAATCGAGGCTTTGGCGTTTTCCGCAACGTTTTTTACAATCGCCGCCTTGTTCCCTTTTTGATAAGTGTTGATTTTGGCGCCGATTGCCTTTTCCAAAAATTCTTTATTCTCCAACGGCTCTGACACGATAATTTCCTTTGGAGGCAGATGACTGCTGTAAAAGCTTCCCAAAAAGGCTTCCAAAACTTCCGCATTGCCGGCATCCTCCACCTGAGCCGGAAAATACGGCGTATTTCCGCAGTTTTGACCGGAACGGATAAAAAATATCTGGATGCATACAACGTCATTCTTGCGGGCAATCGCCACCACGTCGCAAGACTTGATGTCGGCATATTCGACATTGTGAGTGGACTGTACATTAGTCAACGCGCGAATACGGTCACGATAAACCAATGCCGTTTCATAATCCTGCTGTGCGCTGGCCTCCTGCATTTTTGCGGAAAGCTCGGCTTGAATCTTAGAATTCCGCCCCTCCAGAAAATCAATCGCCTCGTTCACCAGCCGGCGATAATCCTCTTTGGATATCCGCCCCACACACGGAGCCGAACAACGTTTGATTTGATACATCAGACACGGCCGCTCACGGTTTTTAAACACGCTGTCACGGCATGAACGCAGCAAAAAAGCTTTTTGCAAAATGTCAACCACGCTGTTGACCGCCATCACGCTTGCAAACGGCCCAAAATATTTATTCTTGTCCGCCCGGGAACCGCGATACTTGCGCAGGCAGGGAAAATCCGACCCCACGTCAATCATCAGATGAGGAAAGCTTTTGTCGTCTTTTAAGAGAATATTGTAACGCGGCTTAAACTTTTTAATCAGCTCGTTTTCCACCAGCAAAGCCCGCGCCTCGCTTTCCACGATGATAAATTCCATACGTTTAATCTGTGCCACCATACGCTGCAAACGCATCGGCAGTTTGTTCAGATGAGAATAAGCGACAATCCTCTTTTTTATGTTTTTGGCTTTGCCGACATATAAAACTTCTTCGTCCTCTCCGATCATTCGATAAACGCCGGGATCTTCGGGAGCTATTTTTATATGTCTGGTCAGATTGGCCAGACCCTGTTTAATATCAATCAAAAGCTGATTCCTTTCCCTTATATTTTAGAGTACCGACGTTCATATTTCAAGACCTTGTTCCACTTTTGATAAAATCACGCGCCGAACCTTTTGTCCAACAGAAGCTGTAAAAACAAAAGAATGCGCCAACATATTGACAAAACACAATTTTCGACATATTATGTCAAAAATCTTTGGGACGGAGAATAAATATGTCTGACACAAAAACAGCAAGCAACTATATTGACGGAAGCATCCTGCGAACCGAAATCAAAAATTACAAACATCTGCTTAAAAGCAAGATACCCCAAAACCGATATTTTGCAGAAACGGCGCGCTATCGTGCGGAAAGCGTCTTGGAACGATTTGTCGACGGCGATTTGAAGCTTGAGCCCAAAGACTATGACACAATGGAAAAATACATCATCGCCTTTTGCAAAATCCGCCGCAAAACCGTTAGCAAACTGGGATACAATGCTTTTGAGCGCCTCAACCTCATCAGTCAGGAACAACGTTACATCAACCCCAATGCTCCTTACATATCACGTTTGTTCAAAAAAATAAATCTATCGGTCAAATATCGCTTAGACAGCTGGTCTGACAGTATTTATAATTTGAAGCATGTTTTTTCACCCCTGAAGCCTGCCGAAAACTGGTTGAAAAAAAACAAAAAATATCTGCTTATCGGCACCTCCGGATTAGTCGTCGGTCTGGGAAGCTTTTTTGGATTTCAGAAAAAATCTTCGGCTGCTCAGGAACCGAAAATTCCGGCGCCGGCCGTCCAAACCTCAAAACACGCTGACACTGTCGTTCAACCCCAAAACGAAACCTCAACGTTGAAACTCCACGCCGATTCAATTTGGAAAAACTACTATGACACCGCCTTGCAAATTCATCTGGGACAAGACGGCCGTGACAAACTGTACCGGCAAGTTGAAAAGATGATAAAAACATCTTCCCTTTCGCTGGAAGACGGCGCTTCAATAGAAAGCTACGCTCACGCGCTGACCATGTATCGTCTGATTCAGCCTAACGGGAGCGCCAACGCTTTTCTGCAAAAAGCACTGCAACAAAACCAAAGCCTCTCCCCAAGCGAACAAAACAAGCTTGCCCACCTTCTCGCGCAGGCCGGCAAAAAAGGCGAAAAACTGAAGGGAACGTCCTCATACAGCAATTTTAACAAACAGCACAAAAACCTTAAAGACAAACACATCAAAAACCTCAAGCAGCTGCACCGGTTGAAAAAGCAGCTCGGCCGTTAATTGGCTGATGACATTTTTTCATTTGTCCCTAACCTAAAAAAACGAACTTCTCCTCAAAACATCTGCAAAAAAAAAGCTGATTACCAGAAAGGCAATCAGCTCTTTTTTCGAAACTGTTTTATCAAACCTAAATTTTATCAGCTCTGCCGAAAAAATTCATTGCGTCTGAAGAATCAGTGCATGCGTCCCAATGCATTCGACAAACGGCACCAGGCGCTGTATTCTTTAGCCATCAGTTCGTAATTTTTCTTTGAGACCGTAAGTGTAACCCGTCCCGAACCGGAACATTGATGAACACTTTGCAACAAACGATCCGCTTCATGCAGACCGGATTGAACTTTCGTCCGCAACTGCTTAATGTCTTCCTCGGACATCTCCTGCAATACCGCAACAATCGAATCTCTGCGAAAATCCGCCGTATAAGAAGGAAGTACCTCTTTTTTCTTATAAACAGCCAACTTTACCGAACGACCAGCCAAAATTTCTTCAATTAAGTTTCTAAGTTCCATAACAATTAAATTTAGATGTAATAAATAATATTAATAATTCGCGATAATGCGAATACCATAACACATCGCCAGTAAAAAACAATAAAAAAAAACTTTCGATTTCTCGAAAGGTCTTTTTTATTACAAAATCTAAAGCACCACCTGATGCCATAACATTCCGTAATAACATCATTGCCTGGATTTGAGGCTGCTCCGTGAAAACACGGCGCCTCAAATCCGACAATGATACAAGCTTTATTCGGCAGGAGTTTCAGCTGCTGCTTCGGCCTCATGCTGAGCATGTTCCAAAGCCTGAGCTTGCTGAGCTTCTTCCTTAAGAGACTGAATCTCTTTGTCGTTCTGAGCGGCAACTTTCTTCAAAGCTCTCAGAACCGTACCGGTACCGGCCGGAATCAAACGACCGACGATAACGTTTTCTTTCAAGCCCTTCAGGCTGTCAACCTTGCCCTCGACCGCAGCTTCGGTAAGAACGCGGGTCGTCTCTTGGAACGATGCGGCAGAGATAAACGACTTGGTCTGCAGCGAAGCTTTGGTAATACCAAGCAAAATCGGATCGGCAGTTGCCGGCGTTTCGCCGTTGGCAATAACCTTGGCATTTTCCGCTTCAAAGATATCTCGGTCAACCTGCTCGCCTACCAGGAAGGTCGTATCGCCCGGAGTGAGGATTTCAACCTTGCGCAACATCTGCGAAACAATAACTTCGATATGCTTGTCGTTAATCTTAACACCTTGCAGACGGTAAACGTCCTGAACTTCCTTAACCAGATATTCAGCAAGTTTCTCAACGCCGAGAACTCTCAAAATATCATGCGGAGCCGGTGTTCCTTCTACCAGCGCGTCACCCTTCTTGACGATATCCCCGTCCTGAACGGCCAGATGACGGCCTTTCGGAATCAGATATTCAATCGGCTGACCCTTGGTCGGAACGACGGTAATTCTCTGCTTGGCCTTATAGTCCTTGCCAAACTCAACCATACCGTCAATATCCGAGATGATTGCCGGATCTTTCGGGCGGCGGGCTTCAAACAGCTCGGCAACACGCGGCAGACCACCGGTAATATCCTTGGTCTTTGAGCTTTCGCGAGGAATACGGGCAATAACGTCACCGACTCTGACCTCGTCTCCGCTCTCAACCGAAAGAATTGCATCGGCAGACATATAATAACGAACTTCCTTGCCGTTGTCATAAGTTACCGGTTTACCTTTGGCATCTTTCAGAACGATACTGGGTTTCAAACCGGCACTGGAAGAATTTGAACGCCAGTCAATAACCACTTTGGAAACGATACCTGTCGTTTCATCTGTAGTTTCTCTGACCGACACGTTGTTAATCAAGTCAACCAGTTCAACCTTACCGGCTTTTTCGGTAATGACCGGAATGGTAAACGGATCCCACTCGGCAACTTTCTGACCCTTTTTGACTTTAGAGCCTTCCGCTGCCAAAATCTTGGTACCGTACGGAACATGGTGACGCGATTTTTCACGGTCGTTGGCATCCACGATAACAATTTCGCAGTTACGGGACAATACAATACCCTGTCCTTCGGAATTGGTTACCAGGTGATTGTTTTCCAGCTTCAGAATACCGGCGAACGGAACTTCAACGGAAGCCTGTTCGGCGCCTTTCTGAGCGGCACCGCCGATGTGGAACGTTCTCATGGTCAGCTGTGTACCGGGTTCACCGATGGACTGAGCGGCGATAACGCCAACCGCCTCACCGACGTTAACCGGAGTACCGCGAGCCAAATCACGACCGTAACAAGCGGCACAAACGCCGTCTTTGGTTTCGCAAGTCAGAACCGAACGGATTTTAACCTGTTCGACACCGGCTTTTTCAACAACTTCAACATCGTTTTCGTCAATCAGCTTGCCTTTCTGAACCAGAACCTCACCGGTTTCGGGATGAACGATGTCTTCCTGAATGGTACGTCCCAGAATTCTCTCGCCGATGGATACGATAACGTTACCGCCGTCGACAACCGGACGGACAATAATGCCTCTTTCCGTACCGCAGTTGGTTTCGGTAATAACCACGTCTTGGGCAACGTCGACCAGACGACGGGTCAGATAACCGGAGTTAGCGGTCTTCAAAGCGGTATCGGCCAAACCTTTACGGGCACCGTGGGTAGAATTGAAGTATTCCAACACGGTCAGACCTTCTTTAAAGTTTGAAATAATCGGCTGTTCGATAATTTCGCCTGACGGCTTAGCCATCAAACCGCGCATACCGGCCAACTGACGCATCTGGGCGGCAGAACCGCGGGCGCCGGAGTGAGCCATCATATATACGGAGTTGATATAACCGTGATCCGTCTTCGAAATGTTTTTCATCATTTCGTCAGCAACCTTATCGGTGCAGGCAGCCCAGATATCAACGACCTTATTGTATTTTTCACCCTTGGTGATAAGACCGTTCTGATACTGCTGTTCAAACTCTTTAACCTGTCTCTCGGTTTCTTCAACCAAAGTCTGTTTTGCATCGGGAACGATCAAATCGTCTTTACCGAAAGAGATACCGGCCTTACATGCGTTCTGGAAGCCCAGAGTCATGATGCGGTCGACAAACATAACGGTTTCTTTCTGGCCGCAGTGGCGGTAAATGGTATCGATGATTTCACCGATTTCCTTTTTACGCAGCAAACGGTTAACCAAAGAGAAAGGAACATTCTGATGTTTCGGCAGCGTCTCGGAAACAATGATACGTCCCGGCGTTGTCTCAATCAGGCCTTTCTTAAGCTCGCCGTTGTCGTCCACATATTCGAGACGGCATTTAATCTTGGCGTGCAGGTCCACAACTTTCTCATTCAGAGCCAGCTGAACTTCGTTAAAGTCAGAGAAGACCATTCCTTCGCCGGCCATGCCTTCAGCATCATAGGTCAGGTAGTAGATACCCAGAACCATATCTTGGGTCGGAACGATAATCGGTTTACCCGAAGCCGGAGACAAAATGTTGTTGGTCGACATCATCAAGACGCGAGCCTCCAACTGAGCCTCGATAGACAACGGAACGTGAACAGCCATTTGGTCACCGTCGAAGTCGGCGTTGAACGCGGTACAAACCAGCGGATGCAGGTGAATGGCCTTACCTTCGACCAATACCGGTTCAAATGCCTGAATACCCAGACGGTGCAGCGTCGGCGCACGGTTCAGAAGAACCGGATGCTCACGGATAACTTCTTCAAGAATATCCCATACTTCCGGACGTTCTTTTTCAACCATGCGTTTGGCTGCCTTTATGGTTGTAGCGTGACCGTACAGTTCCAATTTTGCATAAACGAACGGTTTGAACAATTCCAAAGCCATTTTCTTCGGCAAACCGCATTGGTGCAGTTTCAGCTCCGGACCAACCGTAATAACCGAACGGCCGGAATAGTCAACGCGTTTCCCCAACAGATTCTGACGGAAACGGCCCTGTTTACCTTTCAGCATATCGGACAGAGACTTCAGCGGACGTTTGTTGGTACCGGTAATCGCGCGGGCGCGGCGACCATTGTCAAACAAAGCATCGACAGATTCCTGCAGCATTCTCTTTTCGTTGCGGATGATGATATCCGGAGCATGCAACTCGATTAATCTCTTCAAACGATTGTTACGGTTGATAACGCGACGGTATAAATCGTTCAGGTCAGAAGTCGCAAAACGACCGCCGTCCAACGGAACCAACGGACGCAGCTCAGGCGGAATAACCGGCAATACGGTCAGAATCATCCATTCCGGCTTGGTATTGGATTCGATAAAAGATTCGATAATCTTCAAACGTTTTACCAGCTTTTTGCGCTTTGCTTCCGAAGCGTTGTCCTTCAGCTCTTCGCGAATAGCCGTTCTTTCTGCTTCCAGGTCAATCTGAGACAAAATCTCGCGTAAAGCTTCGGCACCGATTCCGGCACGGAAAGCATCTTCGCCGTACTCGTCAATCGCTTCCTGATACTGTTCTTCAGTCAACAGCTCGTTAACACCGAGAGGAGTCAGACCCGGTTCGATAACAATGTAGCTTTCGAAATAAAGCACACGTTCCAAACTCTTCATCGGAATATCCGTCAACATCGCAATACGAGACGGCAGCGATTTCAGGAACCAGATGTGTGCAACCGGAGCGGCCAGCTCAATATGGCCCATTCTCTCGCGGCGGACTTTGGACAAGGTAACTTCTACACCGCACTTTTCGCAAACGACGCCGCGGTATTTCATTCTCTTGTACTTGCCGCACAAGCACTCGTAGTCTTTTACCGGACCAAAAATACGGGCGCAGAACAGACCGTCTCTTTCCGGCTTAAAGGTACGATAGTTGATGGTTTCAGGTTTCTTAACTTCACCATAAGACCATGAACGAATTTGTTCAGGAGATGCGATGGAGATTTTAATCTGGTCAAAAGATTCACCTGATACCTGCTGACCAAAATATTTCATAATGTCATTCATATTTCAAAAACTCCTTTTCCTTAAACTTCTTCGTTCAACAATTCAACATTCAGACACAAAGACTTAATTTCCTTGACCAAAACGTTGAACGACTCAGGAATGCCGGCTTCAAAGCTGTCATCACCGCGAACGATGGATTCATAAACTTTGGTACGACCATTCACATCATCGGACTTAACGGTCAGCATTTCCTGCAAGGTGTAAGCGGCACCGTAAGCCTGCAGCGCCCAAACTTCCATCTCACCGAAACGTTGTCCGCCGAACTGGGCTTTACCGCCCAGAGGCTGTTGAGTAACCAAGCTGTACGGACCGACTGAACGGGCGTGCATTTTTTCATCAACGATGTGGTGAAGTTTAATCATATAAATTATACCAACAGTGACTTTACGGTCAAATTTTTCACCGGTACGGCCGTCATACAAATCAATCTGACCGGAAGTCGGCAAGCCGGCTTTTTCCAGCATCATGTTGATGTCGTCACCGGTAGCGCCGTCGAATACGGGAGTAGCCATCGGTACGCCGCGCTTCAGATTCGGAATCATCAGGTCGAGTTCTTCGTCTGACAGCTTTTCGATTTCGCGCTTATACTGCTTTTCGCCGTAAACGTCTTTCAACTTGGCGCGCAGCTCTTTCTCCGTTTTCTGTCCGGCCTTAACCTGTTCCCACAGCTCGTTAATCTGTTCACCGAGCTTTTTAGCAGCCCAGCCGAGGTGGGTTTCAAGAATTTGACCGACGTTCATACGGGAAGGCACGCCGAGCGGATTCAATACGATGTCAACCGGAGTACCGTCTTCCATATACGGCATGTCCTGAAGCGGCAATACGCGGGAAATAGTACCTTTGTTACCGTGACGTCCGGCGATTTTATCACCTGATTGAATCTTACGTTTGGTAGCAATAAACACTTTGACCATTTTCAAAACGCCCGGCAGCAGATCATCACCGCGCTGAACTTTCTCAACCTTGTCTTCAAAGTGTTTCTGAATCTTGTCCAGACGAGCGTCATAAGCCGTCAGCAACTCTTCAACCTTGGCCATAACCTCTTCGTCTTTAACGACGATTTTACGCCACTGGGAAGACGGAATGCCGTTAAGAGCTTCCTCATCCAAAGTAGAGTTCTTGGAGATGCCCTTCGGAGCGTCTACAACTTTGTGACCCAAAATCATAGATTTCAAACGAGCTTCAAAGTTACGGCGGATAATGGCGATTTCGTCATCGCGATCCTTGGCCAGTTGAGAAATTTCTTCCTGTTCAATGGACAAAGCGCGTTCGTCTTTCTCAACGCCGCGGCGGGAGAAGACGTGAACGTCAACCACAATACCTTCAATACCCGGCTGTACGCGAAGAGAAGTGTCGCGAACATCGCTGGCCTTTTCGCCAAAGATGGCGCGCAACAGTTTTTCTTCCGGCGTCACCGGAGATTCGCCCTTCGGCGTAACCTTGCCGACCAGAATGTCGCCGGCCTTGACTTCGGCACCGATGTAAACAATACCGGCCTCATCAAGATTACGCAAAGCCTCTTCACCGACATTGGGAATATCACGGGTGATTTCTTCCTGACCCAATTTGGTATCGCGGGCCATAACCTCAAATTCCTCAATATGCAGAGAAGTAAAGACATCGTCGCGGGAAATACGCTCGGACAACAAAATAGCGTCTTCGTAGTTCAAACCGTTCCACGGCATAAAAGCAACCAAAACGTTTTTACCCAAAGCCAGCTCGCCCATATCGGTACACTGACCGTCAGCCATAATGTCGCCGGCTTTAACCTCGTCACCCACTTTTACCAGCGGAACCTGGTTAATGCAGGTATTTTGGTTAGAACGGCGGAATTTGGACAAGCGGTAAATGTCAACACCGGCATCGGCAGCATGTTCGTCATTGGAACGAACCACGATACGGTTGGCGTCAACAGCATCAACGATACCGTCGTGCTTACAAACCACCGTAGCGCCGGAATCTTTGGCGACCACGGCTTCAACGCCGGTACCGACCAACGGAGCTTCCGAACGCAGCAAAGGCACACCTTGGCGCTGCATGTTGGAACCCATCAAAGCACGGTTCGCATCGTCGTTTTCCAAGAACGGAATCAGCGCGGTTGCAACTGATACCAACTGTTTCGGAGAAACGTCGATAAAATCGATTTCTTCAGGATGAGCAAACTCAAATTCGCCGGCTTTGCGGCAGGCAATCAAATCCTGCTCGAAATGACCGTCGTCTTTAACTTTTGCATTGGCTTCCGCAATTTTGAACTTGCCTTCTTCGTTAGCCGAAAGATAAACGACTTCTTTGGTAACCACGCCGTTAACAACCTTGCGGTACGGACATTCGATAAAACCGTATTTGTTGATGCGTGCATAAGTTGACAACGAGTTAATCAAACCGATGTTCGGACCTTCAGGCGTCTCAATCGGGCAGATACGTCCATAATGAGTCGGATGAACGTCTCGGACTTCAAAGCCTGCACGGTCGCGGGACAAACCGCCCGGTCCCAAAGCGGATAAACGGCGCTTGTGGGTAATTTCAGACAACGGGTTGTTCTGATCCATAAACTGAGACAGCTGGGAAGAACCGAAAAATTCGCGGATAACCGAAGCAATCGGTTTTGCGTTAACCAAATCCTGCGGCTTAACGTTGTTCAGATTCTCAGAGCTCATTCTTTCGCGAATGGCTCTTTCCATCCGGAGCAGTCCCATACGATACTGGTTTTCCATCAATTCGCCGACGGAACGTACACGACGGTTGCCGAGGTGGTCAATATCATCAACTTCACCCTTGCCGTCACGCAGTTCGCAAAGTCTTTTAACGATTCGCAAAATATCGTCCTTGCGCAGGACACGATATGTGTCGGGAGCATCGTCAAAGGAAATGTCAAGGGCAACGTTCATTTTAACGCGGCCGACGGAAGACAAATCGTAACGGTCATTGTCAAAGAACAAACCGTTAAACAACTGATCGGCGGTTTCATATGTGGGAGGATCACCCGGGCGCATAACGCGGTAAATATCCAGCAGAGCTTCTTCGCGGCAGCTGTTTTTGTCGCCGGCCAAAGTGTTGCGGATATACGGACCGACGTTTACACCGTCAATAAACAGGGTTTTAACCTCGCCGATTTTATTCTGTGCAAAAGCGTCCAAAAGTTCCTGATTGACTTCATCGCCGGCTTCTGCCAATACCTCTCCGGTCTTGGCAACGACAACGTTGGCGGCCAGGAATTTGCCCAGCATTTGTTCCGGAGTGACCTTGTAATATTCCAAACCGTCGTCAGCCAGTTTCTGAGCCAGACGCGGAGACAGCTTTTTGCCTGCTTCCAAAACCACATCGCCGGTTTTGGCATTAACCAAATCAAAGTCAAACTTAACGCCCTTCATACGTTCCGGAACGAATTTGACTTTCCAGTTTTTCTTATCGGCAACATATGTGTCGGCATCATAGAAGTAATTTAAAATTTCTTCCTTATCCATACCTTTGATTTCAGCCGGGTCGATTTTCTTACCCTGTTTGGCCAGCTTGGCGATTTTTTCTTCGGTCTCTTTAGAATACAAAGAATACAGGATAGACGTAACCGGAAGCTTGCGGCGGCGGTCAATACGCGCATAGACTAAATCTTTGGCGTCAAATTCAAAATCAAGCCAAGAGCCGCGATAAGGAATAACCCGGGCGGCAAACAGATATTTACCGGAAGCGACGGTCTTGCCTTTGTCATGATCAAAGAACACGCCCGGAGATCTGTGCATCTGAGAAACGACGACGCGCTCGGTACCGTTGCAGATGAAAGTACCCTTGTCCGTCATCAGGGGAATATCGCCCATATAAACATCCTGCTCTTTGATGTCGTGGATTGACTTGGCACCGGTGGCCTCGTCGGTATCCCAAACGACCAAACGCAGCGTAGCTTTTACCGGAGCGGCATACGTCATGTCGCGCTTGATACATTCGTCAACATCGTACTTCGGCTCTTCGAGCTCGTATTTAACAAACTCTAATTCGCCGTTGCCGGAAAAGTCTTTGATGGGGAAAATGGATTTGAAAACTTCTTCCAAACCGAACTCGCATTTTTCGGCGCCTTGGGCTTGGATAAAGCTGTCATAAGAACCTTTTTGAATTTCGATTAAGCTCGGCATATCCGCAACAGCGTCAATTTTGCCAAAGCTTCTTCTTACACGTCTTTTGCTCGTATAAGATTCTTTCATTGTGCTTTTGTCCTTCATGGTTAAATTCTGCGACAATACTATCAAAAAATGAATCCCGACCGCAGAGGGTTATAAATTTGTACAAATAAAAAACGAAAAGCCCGCCAAACCGTAGGAGAAGGCCTCCTCTTGGCGAGTAAAATAAAATAATTGCATGCAACCGTCACGATTCGTGACTAAATTCGGGCTGATAATGACTCGCTTTTCCGATTCTGGCAAGCAAAAAATGCATCCGCGCGACTCTTTTTTCAATCTGTTCTATCCTGCACTGAGACTCGTTTTGCGTCAAGTCGTTCAATAGGTGCTGATCCTTTTGTCAGAAACCCGCCCTATGCTCAACTTTAGTTCAATATGCCCGGCCCTCCCGCCTTCATTGAGAGAGTGGAGTCCCCCAATCTTTACCGTAAACGCATAAAAAAACCGGAGCTCAAAACCCCGATACCCTCAGGCATCAAAATTCCGAAACTCCGGTTTTAAGTCAGTCAACAAAGACCGAGCGATATTACTTCAGCTCAACCTTAGCGCCAGCCTCTTCCAGCTTCTTCTTCATTTCTTCGGCTTCAGCTTTGGCAACGCCTTCTTTAATGGTCTTCGGAGCACCGTCTACCAGGTCTTTAGCTTCTTTCAAGCCCAAACCGGTAATAGCGCGAACTTCTTTAATAACATTGATTTTGTTAGCACCGGCTTCTGCCAAAACGACGTCGAATTCGTCTTTTTCTTCAGCGGCAGCAGCACCGGCAGCGGCACCACCGGCAGCAACTGCAACAGCAGCAGCGGCGGAAACGCCCCATTTTTCTTCTAACATTTTTGACAGGTCAGCAGCTTCCATAACGGTCAAAGCTGACAATTCATCTACTAACTTGGCTAAATCGGCCATTTTTTTTCTCCAATAAATTAATTAAATCAATTTCTAAAAACTTTATTACTCTTTTACAAAACTGCAATCTTGCATTTTAGGCCGGGCAATGCGCCGTAAGATTTGAACAAAGTGTACATCGATTGTACGCAATCAAAAAACTCACAGGCAGAACCGACATAAAAACAGGATTTATGCAGCTTCTTTCTCGCTGTAAGCCTTGGTAACTCTTGCCAGCTGAGCGGCAGGAGCCTGCAAAAGGCCTATAATCTTGGCTCTGAGCTCGTCCATAGACGGGATGGTAGCCAACTTGTTGATTTCAGCAGTTGAGAGAACACCGGTTCCCATTGCGCCGCCGACAACAATCAACTTTTCATTATTCTTAGCGAATTCGACACAAGCTTTACAAGCTGAGATCGGATCATTGGCGAAGGCGATAGCCGTCGGACCTTTGAACAAATCTGCAATAGCTTCAAACTTTGTACCTTTGAGAGCAAGACGAGTAATCCGGTTCTTAGTAACTCTAAACCCAGCACCTGCTTTTCTGATATTGTTTCTCAATTCGGAAACCTCTTGTACCGTCAAACCTTTGTAGTGAGAGACGACAACGATTTCAGCATTTGAGAACAATTCATTCAGTTCGCTGAGTAATTGTGTTTTTTCTTCGCGGTTCACTTATTGTCTCCAATTTAAACACCGTCAGCCAAACTGACGATGCAACCTTTTTACACATTCCGCCAAGACCGGAGATAGGAAAAAAATTTTCCCCTGCCCGGCCCTAACGGGACCTAACCTGTCCAGGAGAAAAAAGATTTAAATTAATTTCTTCACTCCCGTCTGCGTAGGATATTTAAGATTTACAACCCGACTGAAATTTTCGGTTTTCAGCAGCGTTGTCGACCACCTACGGTCTTGGACAGTTTCAGAAGCTGAGCTTCTGAGAGCGGGTGGTGATAAAGCTCACCACCCAAAACTTTCAATGCCAATCTTCCTTTTCAAACCTCGGAAGACTGTTACTTTCGGCTCCGGAAGAACCGCCGGCGACAGGCCGTACCGTCAAAACCGAAGCTGAAGAAAACTACAAGGCAGTAGAATCAACCTTGATGCCGACGCCCATTGTACTGGAAAGAGAAATCTTCTTCAAGTAAGTACCTTTGGCGCCTGCCGGTTTGGCCTTCATGATAGCATCAATAAAAGCCTTGGTGTTTTCATAAAGCTGTTCTTCCGTAAAGCTGGCTTTGCCTACGCCTGCATGTACGATACCGTTCTTTTCGACGCGGTACTGCACTTCACCGGCTTTGGCTTTTTTAACGGCATTTTCAACATCGGTGGTTACCGTACCAAGCTTCGGGTTCGGCATCAAACCTTTCGGTCCCAGGATGCGTGCAACCTTACCGGCCATACCCATCATGTCCGGTGTGGCGATGCAGCGGTCGAAATCAACTTTACCGCTCAAAATAGAGTCGATTAAGCTTTCGGCTCCGACAATGTCTGCACCGGCAGCTTTAGCCTGATCAGCCTTTTCGCCTTGAGCCAAAACGGCAACGCGAACGGTTTTGCCGGTACCGTGAGGCAGCGAGCAAACACCGCGGACCATCTGGTCGGCATATTTCGGATCAACACCCAGATTTACTGCGATATCAATGGTTTCATCAAATTTTGCAGTAGCATTTTCTTTAACGATTTTAACAGCTTCTTTCAGAGCATAGGCCTGATTTTTATCAACTGTTTTGTATGCGTTTACGATTCTTTTTCCTGACATGATACTACTCCACAACCTTGATGCCCATAGAGACAGCCTGACCTTTAACCATGTTCATGGCTGCTTCAACGGTAGAGCAGTTCAGATCCGGCATTTTAGTCTCGGCGATTTCTTTAACCTGAGCAATAGTAACCTGACCGGCAAAGCTCTTACCGGGTTCTTTGGAAGCAGACTTAACGTTGGCTGCTTTCTTCAGATAGTAAGATACCGGAGGAAGTTTGGTAACGAATGTGAAGGACTTGTCTTCAAAAGCCGTAATAACGACCGGCACGGGAATACCCGGCTCCATTTTTTGGGTAGCGGCGTTAAATGCTTTGCAGAATTCCATAATGTTCAAGCCTTTTTGGCCCAGAGCCGGACCAACCGGAGGAGAAGGGTTAGCCTTTCCAGCGGGGATCTGAAGCTTGATTAATCCTAAAATTTTCTTTTTAGTCTTAGCCATTTCATACCTCTTGTTAGGTTCGTGGTATCATTTAAGACCATGGCTGGTCTCCCACGAAATTATGTTAAATATACGATTCGCACCCTTCAGAGACAGACTTCTCCCTCTAAAGAGTCGCCTCTATATACCACACTCGATTCAATTTGCAAGTATTTTTTCCGTTTTTTTTAATTTAACCGATTGATTCGACTCGCAAAAGAAAAAGCCTGCCGCATTTTGTCTATTTTTCTTGCAAATTATTTTTATACAGGTATTATGAATATCATAAATACTATATTATTCTGGACTTATTAAAAATGCAGACAGTTCGGAATATACCAAGACACCATTAAATCCCCGCAATATGAAACAAAAAATTACAGGGAATCCCTCTTCAAAGGTAAGAGCTCCCCAAGTTTTTCAAAGTCACGGCTTTGTATCCGGAAAAACTTATTCCGCAGTTGTCACCAAAATCAAAGACAACAGAGTATTTTTTTCCATGCAGAGCAAAGACGGAATTGTTCTGAAAGCGGCCTACTTCGTCAACGGCCATATGATTAATCCGCACCTTGTCTTCGCAAAAGGGAAGAACGTGCCTGTTATATTGATACGACCGCTGAACTTCAGAAAAAATGCCCTGGGCATTGATTTTGAAGTCATCCCCGAAATGCTGCCCGTCGATATCTTTTATCTGAATTACCTCATCAACGGTGTAAATACCGTTGACGGCGTCATTCATAAGATTAACGGGGCAACCATGATTGTCGAACTGGCTCCCAACGTTTACGCAACAACTAAACGCTGCCGCCACGCTCACACTTTCATGAAAGTCCGCTGCAAAATTGACAAGTATTCAGCCAGAAAACGAACCTTGTCCGTCAAAATTGTCGAGTAAAAACCAAATCGTCTGAAACCGCAGAATCTTTTGTTCTGCGGTTTTTTATTTGTTAACTTATTTGTTCTATTCTACCCCCTACGGAGGATAACGCAATGACCGAAAAAACTTATCGCTGCCTCGGCATCATGACCGGAAACTCGCTCGATGCCATTGACATCGTCGTCACCGAGTTTTGCAATCGGGAAATTCGCGACATCGGCTTTTTCAGCCAGGAGTTTCCCCGCCAAATGGCTCAGCATTTCCGGGCCGTAAAAAGGTTTCTTGCCGAAAATGACGGCGATATTGAAGCCGCCATTGCTCATCCCCAACTGGCATTGGACAGCTTGATTGACGACTATACTTCGGCCGTTGCCGCCGCCGTCAACAATGCCCTGCAAACCAACGGCATCCCTGCGGCATCTGTTGACGCCATCGGTTTTCACGGACAAACCTGTGCCCACTGCCCGCCCTCGGTTTCCGCGGCCGACACTTACACGTTGCAAGTCGGAAACGGGCAAATGCTTGCCGATTTGACCGGTATCCCCGTTATTTTTGATTTTCGCTCGGATGACCTAATGAACGGCGGCGAAGGCGCTCCTTTTGCCCCCGCACACAATCTCCACCTGGCATACTCATTGCGGCAGCGGGGCATTTTTCCGGTCGCTTTCTGCAACGGCGGCAATACCGGAAACATCGCTGTCATATCTGCACGAACTCAAAAGGGAAAAGCCGGAGTCTGCGGTTTTGACACCGGACCGTTCAACCACTTTGTCGACTATCTCGCCCGCACCGAACAAAATCTTCCCTGCGATTTGGACGGCGGCTGCGGCCGATTGGGAAAAATCAATTACTCCCTTTTGCGCGAATTGTTTAACAAAGCCGCTGTCACCCGCAACGGACGTAATTTCATTCTGCGCAAGCCCCCCAAATCTTCCGATCCCGCCTGGTATAAAATTATCCCGGCTCTTACCGATCCCGCGACAAGCTTTGCCGACAGGATTCGCACCGCGGAGTTCTTCAGTGCCTATATTTTTGTATATGCATTGAAACATCTCCCCGGATCAATGCTTGCCCCGCAACACTTTCTGCTTTTTGGCGGAGGCTGGCATAATCCGCTCATTTTGGAAGACTTCAAGCGGCTTCTTTCCGGAGATGCCGGAGTTTTGCCCGAGCATGAGCAGATTTTCCGCCGGGTGGCCAATCCTCAGGCCGAAGTTGTATGGTCTGACGCTTACGGCCTTAACAGTCAATATATGGAAGCGAGAATCTTTGCCGATATGGCAAAATGCAAGCTCACCGGCGAACCTTTTTCTTTTCCCCGAACCACCGGTTGCAGCAGTCCCACCGTCGGAGGCATCATTGCCCGCCCCGGCGAAAACAACCGGCACCGCTGGTCCCGCGCAGCCAAAGGCTGGCAGCCTCAAAACAAAAAGCCCTCCTGAGAGGGCTTTTGCTAATCATGATCTCTTCCGTCCAGATAAGACGTACAATTCGGACATCTGGTCGCTTTTACCGGAATCGTCTCATAACAATAAGGACAGCTTTTGGTCTCCGGCTCTTTTAACGCCTCTTCGGCTTTCTCATGAATATCCATTCTTTCCTGAAGCGTATTGATAGCTTTGATTAAGATAAAGACCGCAAATGCAACAATCGTAAAACTGATAACCGCATTAAGAAAATTACCCACATTAAGCGTCACCGCACCCGCAGCATTGGCCTGAGCCAGCGAAACATACGGCTTGGTAAAATCAGGACCGTTCTTAAGAACAAAAAACAAATTTGAAAAATCAACCTTTCCAAGCAGCAGGCCTATTGGCGGCATAATAATGTCTTTGACCAGAGAGTCGACGATTTTCCCAAATGCTGCACCGATAATAATACCGACAGCCATATCGATAACATTGCCGCGCATGGCAAACTTCTTAAATTCATTGATAAAATTTCTGAACATCCCATCCTCGCTTTTGATTAATTTGTCATTAATTTAACCCCCGATTAAAAAATTGCAAATAAAAAGAAACGATTACCGTCAAAATTTCCAATAAAAAACCGGTTTGTCCCGACAGACAAACCGGTTTTTCACTATATCTTTGCACTCAAGCTTAAGGCTAAACCTTTTCAACCTGTGAAAATTCCAATTCCACCGGAGTCGAACGTCCGAAAATCGAAACCGAAACTTTAACTCTGGATTTTTCAGCATCAACTTCTTCAACCAAACCAATGAAAGAAGCAAACGGACCGTCGCAGACGCGGACCTGCTCGCCAACCTCAAAGTTAACCACAGTCTGCGGTCTCTCGACGCCTTCCTGCATCTGGGTCATAATCCGCTGAGCCTCGGCCTCGGTAATCGGCTGCGGCTTATTGCGGCTGCCTAAAAAGTTGGTAACGTTCGGATTATCTTTAACCAAATGCCAGGCATCGTCGCTCATAATCATCTTGACCAGAATATATCCGGGAAAGAACTTGCGTTCACTGCTGACCTTGCTGCCTTTTTTTACTTCGACAATCTGTTCGGTCGGAATCATCACGTCAAAAATACGATCTTCCATTTTTTTCAGAACAGCCTGTTCTTTAATAGATTCGGCAACCTTCTTCTCACAGCCGGAGTGAACATTAACTACATACCAACGAGCATCCATAAAACTAAACTCCAAGACCAAAAATTAATTTAACAACCCAACCGAGGATCTGATCGACAAAGAAGAAAAAAGTCGCTGCAATGGCCACAATGACAATAACCATAAGAGAGGTTTGAATCACTTCTTTTTTGGTCGGCCAGGTAACCTTTTTGACCTCTTGTTTAACTTGTCTAAAAAACTGTATCGGACTGATTTTCGCCATGGATCCTATCCAATCACAAAAAATTGATTAAAAAAACAACTCACTGCTAGTCAGGTGAGAAAACGACAGAACGCACCATGCAATACGAAAACCGTATCTGCTCGATGCATCCTGACTCAATGCCGCCAACATATTAAATTATTTTTTGTATGTCAATAAATATATTCCTGGTTTACTCAAATAATCTTGGCCGTCTTCGGTCATTGCCCGAAAATGCCGGCCATCTTCTCCCGGCCGGTGACATTCATCGCCCTTCAGATACAACGCCCTCTGTTTACAAAAAAACTCTGAGTCCAAACTCAGAGTTTTTTAAGCGTAGCTCAGTGCCCGCAAAAGTCTGTTTCACGAATAAAATCATCCTGATCCGCAACCGAATTTCCTCTCAGGATACCGAAAACCCCGTATACGTCCAGCTCAACCGCTGTCTCCGCTCACGGAACAGTCAGCTTGCTGATGCGAACCAGCTTTTTTCCTCCGAAAAATTCGTAGACCGAACATTTGACGGAATAATCGTCATCTGAAGACTCAACATATTCCTCAATCTCGGATTGCTCAACCGGATAGTCGAAATAGCTCCAACAGTTTTTCGATAACTCGTTTGCATCTTCAGGAATTGACATTACCCATTGCTTGACCTTTTTATGAAACTTTCCCTCAACAAAAAAATCACGCCACACATATAACTGCCTCATTCCGGTATTCTCTCGGCTGAGTTCCCAATTGCAAAGAATAACCGCCACCCGACAACCGGATATGACCCAGTTACCACAGTCGTGCACAAATCTGAATTTGTCAACCATAGAAACGACAATCATTTCGGACATCTTTACAACATATGTTCCCCCCATCAAAGAAAACCAATCGCCATCTTCAATCGGAAGCTCCCAGCTGGAGCAAAGTTCCAAAACCACGCCGCCTTGCTCAAAAATTTGAGAGTCGTTAATAACTTCCAGCTTTGCCGGATAACCGGACAACAAACCAATTTTCCAATCATGGAACGTAAATGACAGATAAAGACAATTTCCCGACGACAACAGCCAAACCCAAGAATACAAAGTTGTGCTGTCCATTGCAAAAGAGGTTAAAACAGGCAGTGTCTTCTCGTCTTGTAAACGGGGAATCACCGAACCGAGCTCTTTTAAAAAAATTTCTTTCGCTACAAGAGCTGTTTGAATAATCATGTACATAAATAATAGAGTTTATAATTATATATAAATACAGATTGCATTGCTGACAATGTTAAACGCAGTTTTAATCAGATGAGAAAAGAGGGAAAATGGGCTCACAAAGCACCTGTCGGCTATAAAAACGTAAAAGACAGCAAAGGCAACAGCGACATCATTGTTGACCCCGACAGAGGATTTTTTATAACGGCTTTGTTCAAAGAATACGCAAGCGGCATCTACACACTGGAACAGATAACAAAAAAGGCTCGAGAAATCGGCTTCACAATGCCCAAATGTAAAAAATTATATAAACAAACAATAAGAAATATTCTGACGAATAGATTTTATGCCGGAGAAATGTACGGCAAAGGAGATTATTATGCCCACCAATACAAAACTTTAATTGACTGGAAAACATTTAATCGGTGCCAGGAAATTCTTGAAGGGCGCATAAATCATAAGGAACAAAAGCACGAACAGCTGTTCAAAGGAATAATGAAATGCCAAAAATGCGGTGCAATGATATCGCCTTACATCAGCATTCACCCTGCTAAAAAGAAAGGCGGAGAAAAAATCGCGTATAAATACCTTTTTTGCCCCAAATGCAAGGGGACACATGTAAACGAAGCAAAAGGTGTTGAAAAAATAATACAGGCCTTAAACGTTCTTAAAACGCTGCCTAGAGGGGTGTTAGAAAAAATGGTTGCTTGCCTTGATGATTTGATTTACGAAGACCATAAAATTGAAATTGAACGAAAGAAAGCTCTGGAACGGAAACTTGCAAGTTTTAACGACAAAGAGGCCAGATGGCATGAGCTGTATGCGGAAGCTAGTATTACACGAGATTTTCATAGCAAAAAACTAACAGAACTTTCTAAAGAGAAAAGAACAATTGAAGAAGAACTTTTAAATTATCAGCACATAGCAAAACAGGACTTTGTAACGTTGAAATACTTAGCCAGCTTATTTTTACACGCAGACCAAATTTGGAATTTTCCGAAAATTGAGCAAAAACAGAAGATTTTAAAATTGCTTTGTTCGGAAATTTTATTAGACGGAAAAAACATAGTTATTTCAATAAGAAAGCCTATCTCAGCACTAGCTGAAATAGGCTCCTGTCAAATATGGCAGGACACATAGGGCAATACACGGACTAGTTTATGTTTTAATATGTATATTTGTTGACATAAAAAATTTAAGAGTCATAATCATTATATGATAGAAATAAAGAAACTAGATGACAAATTAATACTGATTTATTCTCCTCAACACGGAACAGAATGGATTTATGAGGATTATTTGGATATTGGTGAGGATATTACCTTAAAAAAAATCTTTAATTTTACAAAACAAAATTTGTATGAAGACTCGACATACAAAAATGATGATTCATTCATTAACTTTTTATTGGGTGTTGTAAAAGAAGATTATTATTATATTCCTGCACAAATTTTGGAGCTTAAAAATGATGTGTTAATTTATAAAGATATAAACATCACTCCAGAATATTTTGGATGTAATTTTGCAATTAATATATTAAAACTATTTGAGGAGATTGCAGGAAATCAACTCATTATAGGAGGCAATCGCGCCAATTCTATTCCCTTATATATATTTAACAATTTATTAAAAAGTTTCCCAACACAAACAGAAAAAAAATATTATGTAAGAAAACGCATTTCCAATATACTAAATGAATATGTTGATACAACGAAAAATTATGGTAAATTATATAATCAATACTTAGAAAAAAGAAATAAAAATACAAGAATATCGAATACTATTGAATCCGTAAAAAATTATGAAAAGGAAAAATACTCTTTTGTACTAAGTCAATTACAGATGATGCTAAATACTGCAGACGGTTATTCAGAGAAGACTTGGCAGAATAAAATCCTTGAAATAATTACCTTAGTTTATCCTAAATATTTGGTTCCGATATCTGAGTTAAGAATTAAGGATAAAATATTAAATAAAGATAGAAAAATAGATATAACACTACTTGATGAAAATGGGAATATTGATATTGTTGAAATTAAAACGCCTGAAAAAATTATACTTTCACAAGGACAATATCGTGAGAATCATATTCCTGCAAGAGAACTTTCTGGTTCAATTATGCAATTAGAAAAATATATATATCATTTGAATCATATTGAAATCAAAGAAACAGAAAAGCTATCAAAGAAGTACGTTAATATTCTTAATAAGTATAATTTAAAGATACAAATAACAAATCCTAAAGGACTGATTATTGCAGGAAGGTCGCATACTTGGAATAAAGAACAGAAATTAGATTTTGAAATCATAAAAAGAAAATACGCTCATGTTATTGATATTATAACATATGATGATCTAATTAAAAGGCTTGAAAACCTAGTTATGAAATTTTCAAACTGAAAATTAATTTTTCTAAATATAAAACTATCTAAATTGATTTATACTAACAATATTATTTATATGTGATAAAGTAAAACCCGATAGTTTTTCAAAAAATTCTGACGACATTCCTGTTTCTTTTAAATAATGTCTTATTTCACCAACACTATCTAGTAACTCCAAAGCTTCCTGCATAACCTCTGGTCTTTCTGAAGGAATATCTTTATCATACAATTCTTCTTTTGTTTGCCCTGTTCTGCTCAAATATATGCAACCATTCCTATATTGAATAGGTGTCATAATTTTTAAATCGACAGCTCTTCTTAAAATGGCAGCAACAGAAACTTTCCAACGTTTTTTTAGATCAAACAATTTTTTCCATGGTATCCTAGCTGCATTATTAAGAAAAGAGAATTCTTTAATAAAAGCCTCTCTGGGCAATAAAAAAGCACTGGCAAATCTATGTGCTTGGCTTTCTGTCTCAGCATCTCCTGTTTCAATTCCTTCATGCATTACAAGATGCCCGCACTCATGAGCTAAGTCAAAACGCATTCTACAAGCAGTAACATTATTTTCAATTATAATGGGACGACTTCTTGACGTTGAAAAAGCATCAATTTTATCTGAGATATCCTTAAATGTGGTAACAACAGCTCCCGCATTTTCTAATACTCTAATCATATTGCTTATCGGTCTGTCACTCCCTAGCCCCCAATGGGTTCTACACTTTTCTGCTGCAAGTTCAATGCTTTCTATATCTGTAATTTCTATCTGTGGAAAATCTATCTGTGGAAAATCAACATATTTATCAATAAAACTTACTAATTCTGCATACATAGCAGCTTGTTGAGTTGCTCTTATCTTTATATTAGCAGATGTTGTCTTCGCTTTGCGAAAATGACATTGATTTTCTAACAACAAATTAGTAATGGGTCTTGAAAAAAATATAGGTTCCACATGCAAGACTTCAGAAATGCAGTTTAATATATCTTCTGATGGGCTACATAATTCACTTTCTATTTTCTGTAAATACTGCCTGCTAACTCCAATTTTTTCTCCCAAATCTTGCAAAGAAAGTCCATAAAACATTCGTGCTTGTAGAAATCTGGAACCATAAAATTTATTATTCATTAGATGCCTTCTTAACACGTAATTTCAAACCGATTCTTGGAGCTTCAATATCAAGAGCTTCTTTTACAGGTTCGTTAACATCAACAAGAATTCTCGTATCTTTTGCTAAGGGAACATTATAAATACATACAGGTCTGCTCCCATCAAAGCCACACATATAAATATTTTCTACTGTTCTGTCAAAGTGATTCGTATCAATTACATATCTCCAAATTAAATTATATGGAGCATCAGTATTATCAAAATGAAATAATTCTTCTTGTAAATATAGCCGTTCAATATCCGAAATTTTTGTAATATTTGAGCGTAAATTATCAATATCACCTTTATGAAATTTTACAGGAACTCCATCAATGCTAATAACGAAGTTGGCTCCTTTCCGCTTAATACCCAAATACGAATACTTTCCGCTATTCACTGTTTTCAGTATTAAATCCCGAACCCATTCAATACCTCTGATAGCGATAGATAATCCCCTATCTCCTTTTTCTTCTAAAACATAACTAGCACAATCATTCAGAGCATCTCTAATAATGTTGGCCACTTCATTTATATGATCTAAAACAAAATCTTTGTTAAAATCCGTTGGTAACTTGTTCACTTTTAAAATCCTTTTTGTTAATATGAAAGAAATTAATTTATATCAACCATAAAAGTGGTTTTCTGAGAAAATGTCAACAAAAGAAATAATTGACAACAATGGCTGTGGATAAGTTTTGTCTTTACACCGTTACTTCTTCAAACTCCTCTAAATTATCGACAGCGATTTGAGGCCAATCTTGATAATTTTTGCAGGCAATTAGCTTATCAAATGGGGCTTTGAGCTTATATTCCAATCTCTTACCATTAAGTTTGCAGTCCATAATAAGTAACCGCAACAACTGATTTTGTTTGTCTGGAGTAGCCTTATCAAAAATATCAGAAATATTTATTGCCATAGAAACAACTTGAGCGATCGTGTTTTTCATACTGTTATCAATCGTTCTGTATTTTTGTGCAGTTGCTTCTAATGCTTTTCTCTCTTTATCAATCGCGGCTTTTTTAGTTTCATAAGTAGATTGAGGCAATTTTCCTTCCAGATAAAAATCCAGCAGATTGTTTTCTTTAACCTTCAAATCATTTAATTTACTGGTGATGTTAGCCTTAAAAGCCGCATTAACCTGCGAAGTTTCATTCAGATTTTTAAGAAGTTGTTTTTTTAGAGCTTCTTGCAAAGAGACTGGAAGAGTTAATTTACTAAATACCTCTCTTTTTAACTGTTCAATAATAACTTCTTCATTAACAACACCTTTAGGACAAATTTTTCCAGCGTGGGTACATCTTAGATAAACATATTCACGACCACTTTTTTTAATCTTCTTTTCTGGCGTAATTAAACAACCGCATTCTTTACAATATATCATCTTTCTAAATGTATATACGGTTTTGGTGCCTTCCTTGACATTAGCCCGATTATGATTCCCGTTTTGCATAAGAATTTTCTGAACTTTATCAAACAAATCTTTAGAAACAAGAGGCGTGTATATATGTGGCATAATTTTACCTTTAATACACATCTCACCATAATAAAAAGGATTCGTCAGGACTTCGTATATAGTGTTTCTGGTAACCAAACAGCCTTTCTTTTTCTTCATTCGGGTGTATAAACCTAAATCTTTAGCCAAACACCACACAGATTTAACAGTATGTAGTCCGGTTGCATATTCCTGGTATATGCGTTGAATTATCGGAGCTCGAACCGGATCAACAATTATAATTGCTTTATTATCATCATCCCGTCTATTTAAATACCCCAAAGGAGCCGTTCCTTGCCATTTCCCTTCAGACCAATTTTTTGCTTGGCTGTCTTTTACCTTATCAACCATATTATTAATCTGAGCATTAGCAAAAAGGACGTGCATATTCCAAAAAGTCAAATCTGCACTTTTTGAATCTTTATGAATAATTAGTCCCTCTTTGAGAAAATGAACCTCAATTTTGCCTTCTTTACGTAATTTATTGATTAAATAAGAATCATCACTACTACGTTGTAAACGATCAACATAATTGACAACTATGGCTACCCGACCATTACAAGATTGAGCAAACTTTAGCATTTCGTTATATTGCTTACGTTCCCCTCTTGTACTACTTTCATCAATACAAAAATCTTTTATTACCCTCAGGCCTTTTTCCTTACAGTATTTTGTAATCGCTTCCATTTGCACATCAAGAGAAACACCCTCTTCTTTTTGCCGTTTACTTGAAACACGGGCAAATAAGATTGCTTGGGTACATTTTTCATTGTCACCAATCTTTCTATATTTCTTTCTCATCTTTAGTATTCCTCTTCATCATCAAAATCTTCATCTTCTTCGTAATAGTCATCTGACTCAGCATAGAAATCATCTGAAGTCATAGTTTCTATAAAGTTTCCGGTTTTGTTGTCATGGATTTTTACAACAGTCCAAGAAGAATCTGATATATCAAAATCAACGCAAATATCTTCAGAGCCTTCAAAAACGGCAGCACAACGAGAATAAATATCTGAGTAGTTTTCTTCAAAATGCTTTTCAATTTCCGGCGTTAGTCGACAAACACAAACCATGCCGGAATCAGCACCAAACTCTTTATGAATAATGTAACTACCATAAATTTTGTTACTCCAATCACCAAAACCGGTATCGCAAGCATAAGCCGGAAAACCGCTGAATTTAGTCAACGCCTTGGAAACTGCGTCATTAAATGCTTTCGGGCTGTCATCTAAAAATTTACAACATTCGTCCCAGGTATCATTTGAAAGAATATAGCAAGGATCCGTCACAACATATTTTACAAGTGCATTCATTTTCGTTACTCCTTTGTTTTTACACAATATTATTATGTCGTGTTTAAATGGGAATGTACGCAAAAAAATGAGCCCGCTTGTAACTTTTTTACTAATATTTTACTGATTTTTCAAAATGTTAACGTCGGGACATTCCAGAAACTTGAGTTTGAGAGTTATATATCAAATTATCTTTACAAAAATGAAAACTAATTTTTCCTGTTTTAACCAGATTATCAAACAACTCTAATGTTTCTATGTTTGGCAGAAAATTTTTAATACTATAAGCGACTATATTTATATGTTCACCGGAGATTGCTTTAATATCTTCATATAGATTTTTTAAGAATTTTGTATTATTGCGTTTGGCACAGAACACATATTGTTTAATTACAGATAAGTTGTTATCACTACAATAATTTATCAATTTATCGATTCTCTTATCAATAACATTTGTTTCAACAGTAGTTCTGATAAAGATAATGGCTTTTTGCATATTAAAAGTTCCTTTTTTTCATTAAATGATTAAAAACAATTTTGATTTGTCGTGTTTTGACGTAAATGTAAAACCAGTTTTGAAAGTATTTTTGATTAAGTGTCATCAACGTCATTTAATGAAGCATTGTCAGAAACTATTTGAACTAATGTTGTAAAAAATTCTATCAGATTGCTTGTCATTTCATTTAATTCAGGATCCGTAACATCGGGATATTGAATTGAAAACTCGTTTTTGAGTTCGTTGTATGTATTTGTCATACAATCTAGAAGTGAGAAAGAATGCTTTTCTACTAAGTTTTTTGAAATCAATTAAATTTTATTAATCTTATTTATAGAAGTCTACCGGCAGCCCCATCCCCCCAGAGGCAGCAACCATATCCCAGTCATCCTAAGCGGCTCCCTCTTGCGGCAAGACAAGCACTACGACCAATTGCCTAAAAAACAATGATGTAAAATTTCAGCTAGGCCTCTACGTGCAAAAGATAAAATCAGCATATCCTCTTTCAGTAGTAAACAATATTTGGAATTTTGATTAAGTGACATCAATGTCAATTAATGGAATTTTGACAATTTTTAATATTTTAGAAGTTTTCTCACGAAATCCGAACAAAAAGATAATTCTATATTTTGTATCATCAATCGGAAACTTTGGCTGCGAATAGCGTTAAATGGCATTGTTTAGGTTGTTTTGGCAACACGAGATACGAGGAAGCTAAAAACGCATCCTTTGTTATTTTTATACTTAAAATAAATAAAATTAAAAATAATAAATACTAATAAAATTAAATACTTAAGAATAAAAACATAGAAAGAATATATACAAATGAAGAAGAATACAGAGATAAGAAAGATGTCAAACCTGATACACAAAGACAAATGTCCCGATGTATCACCAATGACAACAGAAAGAAGAAAGCCTATGTCGCCAAAAGATAAGATGGCTCCAAGGCAACATGCCACTCTGTCATTGTGTCCGGCGACAAGGTTGGAAAAGGATGTTGGTGATTGTATTCCTTCCTTATGTATTAATCCTATATATAATGTATCTTCTTCCTTTGTTTCTGGCATTGATAATGAAAATATTTTTACTTTAGGTTATGCGCCGGAAAGTTCAGGTCATTTTATAAACTATACGCCAGAAACGGTATATACTCCTCCTTTTATCTCCAAATGTTTGAAAACTGTAAATCTTAATCAAAACACTCTCATAAACAAGCCAAAATCAGCCCGTAACAATCAGATTAGTATAAAAACGAACAAACCTATACCGAATAAAACACTTGAGTCCGATAGTCAAAAAACAAGACATTTAAAATCTGGGACTATAAAACAAGAATTAAATAATTGGCTCACAAAAGTTTACCAACCGACACATTTTTTGACAATCCAACTTCCCGAAAATTGGAAATCTAGAAATGCAGAATCTTCTAAAAGTCATTTGCGTATGATTATGAAGATTTTTGAGAGAAATTTATTAGGTAAACATTGGAACAAACATCATCTTCCTTTTATTGCTTTCTCTGAAAATGGAACAACGACAGACTGGCATTATCATATTTTGCTAAATCAAGGTAACTTTACAAATCAGGATTTGCAAAACGCTATTTTAGCAACCAACATAAAACTTAAATTACCATTTTATTGTTTAAGACTGGATATAATAGAAAATAACTTGGATACAGTAGAAAAATATTGTTCAAAAGAAATAAAGGCATATTGGCATGATAAATTTGACAGTAGCAGAATTATTTTTTCACATGATTTGTTTTATCTGCCTTATAAAAGCTTTTCGATTAACTGACATCAATGTCATTTAATGAAAAATAATTAAAAAACTGTTTTACAATCCCAAAGAATCACGACATTACAATTATATCAAGAAAAATTGATAGTTATAAAACATTGTAAATAGGTATTATTATGTTTTCTATCCCATTACTCAATAAACAACCCGTGGATTCAGAGATTGCTTTTTCATAATAAAACCTATTCTAAAAACAAAATCATTATCCACGGGTCAAAAAAATGAGTCTGCTTTAATATTCTTCTGCAAGCATGACTGTCATAACTCTATTGGTAACTTCCGGGTTGCTTGGATTTTCAGATAAATATTGATAATTCTTGTCATAATAATCAATTTTCCAATATATTTTTTCACCATGATAATCGAAACTTCCGAAGTCGTGTTCGTTATATGGATCATTATCAGGTGTAAAATTGTTAAAACATCTCACTTGGTTAAGAATTTCTGCTTTTTCATTGGTTGGCTTAAAGCAAATACCATGGCTTAACATAACTTTACCGCCAATCAGATGCTTACGAAGATTATCATTCAAGGTTTTAATATTAGTCATATCACATCTCTTAGGCTAATTTCTCAGAAGCCAGAAACATTTTGAATTTTCTTAATGCCTGACGAACTGATGTATGAGAACGCTTGCCATAACTGGATTTTTCTCCGGCTGTTTCATATTCTGGCAAGATAAAGGCTATATTCTCAACCAAATGAGCCAAAGTAAATCCTTCTTTGCGGCAAAGTCTTTCAATGCGTCCCATATAATCCGCGCTTGTTAACTCTGAATATTTATTTTCCAAAAGCCAATTCTTAAAATTATTCAACATAGCAAATCTCCTTATAAACTAACAATTTCACTAAAAACCGCACAACCACGAGCTTTTTCAGTAGCACAAGCCTCCATTGCCTCGCGTAAACTCCAATAAATTGTTGGCATTAACACACCGTTGATTTTAATCTGATACATAGTTAATCTCCTGTTTTTGTTATTAACTATTTACATTATGCGGTGTATTTGGGACTTCGCGAGCCCCCTAAATTCACTTTTTTGATGACATTTTGCTACAATTTGGGAAATTCAAATAAAAACAAGCACTTAACTTCTCGGTTTTTCAGAAAAGAAGTCGTGTGTAATATAAAAAATTATCTTAAAAACGCTTTTGGATAGAAAATTCAATCAAAGATTTTTCATATTCTCTTTGCCAGATGTTGGAACTTTTATCCGTATAAGAATAAGTCAAAGTTGGCACCAAGCCCCAAACGGCAATATTACGGTTAGAAATTGAAATAGAATAACGCTGCGTGACATCTCTTTCCTTAATTTCCTCAAATTGATAATTCTTAACTGTCCAGCGTTCGCCTTTGTAATTGGTAAACAAAACGGAAGGCTCTGCATACACATGAAAACCATAAGGCAATTCAGCACCAAAACCCAGAGCAACATTTATTCTGCCATTGGTATAGGTGCGGTCTTTTGTTTTTTCATATTCATAACCGGTGCGGAAAATCAGATATTTTGAAGAATCCAAGGCATAAAACAACCGTAATCTCGCACTTTTAGTATCGCCGTCTAAAATATCGCCGTAGTCATCATAATAAGTCGGCGTATAGGCCAAAGACAGGCTGGCATTGAGTTGTTTGGTAATGTCATAGCCGGTTTCAATCATAAATCCGGTGGAATAGTTATAAGCTTTGTGTCCGAGATAACGTCTTGAAACCGTTGGCCCGAAGAAAACATCTCCTTTTTCATAAACATATTTCAGGCCTAAAACATAATACAAATAGGTGTCGTCATATTTTTTATCACTATATTTGGAGTTATAAATCATCGCTTCATTGCGTAAACGCCAGTTATCAGACAGCTTAAACTCATAATTTCCGCCGGCGGTAATATTAAAACCAACATCTTTTTCTGGCTCGTCCAAGGTGTTACACATTACTCCGAACATTGTCATCACGCATTGTTCGCCGGAAGTGGTATTGTTAATATTGTTATCCGGTGCCACACCAAAGTTGAACCAGACATTCCAATTTTTGTTTTGGCGGATGTAGTAAAGTACTTGCCTGATTCGATATTGCACCGGTAACGGCAGGTCTTTATTTGCCAAAGCCAAGCGATAATGATAATCAGCACGCCACCAATCCTCTTTTTTGAGATAAAGCTCTGCCAGCCTAAAACGGATATTCGGAATATTAGGCTCATGATCTAAGATAAAATAATAAATATCAATCGCTTCATCGTATTTATGTTGCTTGGTGGCAATCTGTGCCAAAAGATATAAGCGTTCAATCTCTAACTCTCGCACATTATAAGGCTTGGCGAGTAAGGCTTTTCGGGCATCATCAAGTTTTCCCTGCACAATTAAATCTTTGGCAAAATCCAAAACCTGTTCATGCGTCATAGAAATAACGGTTTTATGGTTATTTCCCTGAGAAGAGACAACCGGCGATGTTTCTTTTGCAAGGGCTGAATTGATACCCAACAGCAGAAACACCGCCAGTATTATGCAAATCCGATTTAGCATTTAGTTACTTTTTAACAGCGCCAAATCCAATCTGGGCGTGAAGATTTGTGCTATTATTATAACGTTCTCCATAAGCAACATAACCAGCGGCTTCACTCGGATTATCTTTGGTTTCGCCATAATAACCAATATCAACGGCACCGTAAGAACCATCTGCTTTGTTACCTACAAAATCCTTAACATCGGTATTTTTGAATTGATACATAGTGTCCTGAGGCGTACCGTTAAACTGGATATTATAATTATCCTGATTAGCATTAGAGGTCACGACAACATTATACCAACCGTCTTTGCTGAAGTCTGTTGTTAATGTTTCCTTGCCATTATTAAAAACGAGATTGGCTGTACCTTCATAGTTTTTAGGATATTCTACACGGTCTTGTCCTGTCTCATTCTGATAATTCAGAGCAGCCACAGCCGTTCCTTCAAAAGTCATCGGTTGTTGTAATTGTATCAAATCATCTTTCTCAATTCTTCTGGCATCCATACCACCAGCGACAACAAAGGTTTCATTCACCACTTCGGTGCCTTCCATACCTTGGACGCCAACGAAGCCAAAATCAGCATATTGCAAACCTTTTTTATCATTCAAATCTTTGGCTTTACTGGTATAAGTAATAGTTGTTGTTGCTTCACCGCCTTCGGAATAAGCATCTCCAGGTTGTGCCGTGTCCTCAGTTATCCCTTGATGAAAGTCATCTAATTCAAGTTTATTTATAAAATCTATAGATTGGGTGACCTGATCGTCTGGTAAATTCCACTTTGCTTTATTGTCATTCAGTTCCGCAATCAGCATATTTCTTAATTTATCAATATCTGTGGGTGTTTCAAAAAGTTCCAATCTCACTTCAGGACCGCTTTGCAGTTTTACACCGTAGATAAGCATTTGTCCTTTGCGTGTAAATGTGCCGTCTCCGGTCCGGTCAAGTGTCATACTACGACTGTCTGCATGATCCATGTCTACATCAAAATGCAATTTTTCAATTTTACCATCTTTATCAACGGTAAAACGAACAAAACTATCTTGTTTGGCATCAATGTTGACAACATTCAGCTTGGCATTATCAATGGAAACTTCTCTTTCTATACCATACATATCCCAAACTGTTTGAGCTTTGTTTTTTATCTCATTGGCATTGATATTAACCCAATTCTCTAAATCAACGGTAGGAAGTTCATCTTTCTTAAATCCAGCCAAAAGCAAAGATTTTAACAAGGTTTCATCTGTTGCGGTATCCAAATTCCCTTCAACTAAGAATGTATACATATTATTGTAAGCGGTTGTTACAGAATCTGCGTCTGAATTTCTTGCCGTGTTTAACATTCTTCTGCCGGAAAATGTTTGAGCTTCTGCATTTTGCCACAATTCAATGCGTTTTTCAGCATTAGAGAATTTTTTGGTTGTCATGCAGGTTTCAGGATTTGTCGCACAAGCATTTACATCCGGATTATCAGGTAAAGTTGTTGGCGGAATATATCCATGTCCACCACCTCCGCCACCACAAGCGGATAACATGGTTGAAAAGGTTAAGGCTGCAATAAGTGATAGTTTTTTCATATCTGGTCTCCAAAATTTAGTAAAAAATGTTAAAATTGCTTATTTTTTCTGCATACCAACGCCGATTTGCATTTGTAAAACTTCCATTAAAGCGGCATTTTTAAGGTTATCAAATTCTGCATCATCTAGTTCATTAGCTTTTTTAAATTCTTCAATAGCTTCCGGAGTCTTTAAGACATCTTGTAATTTTTCACCATTTAGATTGTCTTCATTATACATAACATAGCCGGTTGCTTCACTAATATTACCATCTTTGCCATAATACCCCATATCCATAGCACCGGCATATCCCTCAAGAGAAGCTAGGCGATCTGCGGTATTTTTCATGTCCCAATCTTCGCCAATAAAGTTCGTATTGGTATAAGTATCATGTCCAGCTAAATTTTGAGGACCATTTCCTTTCAGTCCGTCAAATAAATCATTCTGCGGGCCTTTAAACTTAAACGTGCTATCGGCAATTTTATCGCCATTCGTAAATGAAATATTGCCTTTGCCATTTTCTTTGGTTGCCTTAACATCATACCAATTACTGAATGTTGCAGTTAAAGTTTCCTTTCCATTATCAAAATCAAGGATTGCTTTGCCATCCTTTAACTGCATTGTTTTAGTATCGACAATACCATTATCGCCAATAACACTTTTTTTATAATTTACACCGCCAACCGCGTCTCCGGTAAACGTCATTTTTCCTGTAGGATTAATCTTATTAGCATCATATCCACCAGCAAAAACCTGTGTTTTTTCTATAAGAGCTATGCTATCAGAACGATTTTCCTTTACATCAAGCAGGCCAAAATCAGAGTACAACAAATTATTACCTTCTATGCCGCCTATTTTTTTTGCATAACTGGTGTAAGTAATATCAAGGTCACGGGTAATGGTGTTGTGTTCTAAACCATCAAGTTTATCAAGAGCATCAATCTCGCTAGAAATAGCTGATAAATTTTTGTATAGTGTATCATCTCCTCCGGCTAAATCTTCTGCGGCTCTTTCCTGAAGCTTCAACTGTAGTTTTTCCTTAACAAAGGCTAAATCAGGTATTTCATTTTCACCATATCTGGAAATCTCGATTTCCAAACGTCTAAACTGATCGAATGATGGGCGGAAAATATATTTGTGAAGAGTATTATTTTCTTTAGTTCCTTGAAATTTATTACCACCGTCATAGTTCAATTTATCAGTAACAGCTTCAGCTCCAAAGTCATTATTGGCTATCTCGATACCATTGATATCGTGCGTATTCTCATCAATAGTAAAGTTAATGAAACTATCCTGATTGGCGGTTTCTTCCACAAGGTGCAGTTTGGCATTATCAAGATAAACAGGTTCTTCCTTGCCATACATATTATACATTTTTTCTGCATGGCGTTTTATCATATATTTGCGGTTAGCAATCCAATCTATCAAATCTTGCTCATTTTCCGGTAAATCTTCAAAACCGGCTAAAATCAAATAAGGACGTAAACCATCCGCATCATTTTCATTGATGGGGTTGTCAATCAGTTGTGTTTTCATAATACCAAAAGCATCATTAATATCTTCCGTTGATACGTTACGGGCTGCAAACAAAGATATGCCGGAGGCTTCGAGTGCTTTATCATACAATTCTTCGCGTTTGGCCTGATTAGACAGTCCGTCATTTGTCATACAGGTTACACCTTCACAAGTAACAGACGGATTTTCTGGATTATCTGGTAAAGTTGAAGGTGGAATAAAGCTGTGTCCGCCACCACCTCCGCCACAAGCTGAAAGCATGGTTGACAAGGTCAATGCGGCTACAAAAGATAATCTTTTCATTAGTCTCTCCATAAGTCATGAGTATCAAATTATAGCGTATTATACGAAAACCAACCTTTGTGACCGGTTATGCAAAAACAGATTTATCCGAAAGCCAAAGAAAACAAGCTATTATTTTTCCTTATTTTTTTACTCAAAATAAAAAGTGCGAAAGTTGCAAAAACCGGTTGATTTTATGGTTCTAATAAAATGACCGGGATTTTTAATTATTTTTGGAGTAAAAACAATGGCTGTAATTGGTTATATTCGGGTTAGTTCTACTAAGCAAACCCTTGAACATCAACACTTTGAGATTGAACAATATGCAAAAAATCAGGGACTAACGATTGACACTTGGGTAGAAGAAAAAATATCTTCCAGAAAAGCCTTAAAAAACCGCAAACTTGGTACTTTATTAGATAATTTACAGGAAAATGATATTTTAATCTCTTGTGAAATATCCCGTTTAGGACGCTCTTTGCTTGAGGTTATGAGGATTTTAGAAATCTGCCTATCAAAAAACTGTCAAGTCTGGACATTAAAAGAAAACTACCGATTAGGCAATGATATACAATCCAAAGTTCTGGCTTTCGCGTTTGGCTTAGCAGCAGAGATTGAAAGAAACCTTATCTCCCAACGCACAAAATCATCTTTAGCCAATCTTAAGGCTTCTGGTAAGAAACTCGGCCGGCCGCTTGCTGCAGAATCTCAAAAACTAAAATTATCCAAAAACACGCGCAAAATTAAAAATCTGTTGGCAAAAGGCATTTCCAAATCCCAGATTGCCAGAATCCTCGGCGTCCAACGCAGCACTCTAAGAAGATTTATTGAAAGAAACCTAGGCCAGATATAAAAAAAGAGGTGGCCGAAACCACCCCTAAACGCAATTTTCAAAATAATTATGCCTTGCCCTTACTTTCATCACCTGCTTTATTATCATTGGCTGGAACCGGCATCGTGCTCATTAAATTCAACATAAATTTCGGACAGACATGCTCTCCCAGCACTTCGCGAACGAAGTGTTCATCGGGGCTAATCAGCATACCATTTTCCCAAGTCAGACCATCAAAATCTTCTTCATTGGCTCTAGGTTTATTCAACGGCTCTAAAAAGTCCTCCTCACAGCCAATCAAAGCCAAAACTTCAGCGATAGAAAGAACACGGCTATCCGAATAGGTGCCATCGCTTAACGGCCGCCCAAAATGAACACTATGAACATCTCCGATACAACCGCTACCACTTTCAATTACATTGCACGGATAAGCTGGCTCAATCCTTTTATAAGTGGCTGCAAATTGCGCTCCGGCAGGCGAACCATCCTTGTTTTTAGGCTGATATTTTTTGGCGTTATTCCATGCAGAGCAACCCGTTGGAGTATGCCTTAAAAATTCGATTTCATGCGTTTCCAAAGGCAAACCATAATGCCATTTGTTGTCAGGGTCAAAATCTCCGGCTTCAAGCGACTTCATTAGACCAATAACTTCAAATACAGTCGGACGAAACTTATGTTTTTTCGGAAACTTCCAAACGCCCAATTCTTTTTTGCAGGCAAGGATAATGGCTCGTTCGCGATCCTCAGCTGTTTCATAATCAGCCGCGGAAAGAATGCCTACCGTAACATTGTAGCCAATGCGTTTTAATTCGTCAATGACATAGTCTCCGATCGTTTTATCCCCGAGAATATTTAAGGCAAATTCCGGTCTGTCCTCCAACCATCTAGAAACATTTTCAAAAACTATGTAGTCGGGACTGGTGAGTTCCACGAAATCAAGAGCAGCCTTAAACAATGCGGCTCTCGGACCTTTACCTTTGCTTTCTGATGTATTGAAAGTACTTGAATCTTGGCATGGACACGAAATAAAGCATATCTTGTTTTGATGCTTGATATGGGCTTCAACTATGCGGTTAAATACATCTTCATCAGTGATACTTCCCTGAATTACCTCACAAGACGGGTACAGGCGTTGGTGAGCTTTGGCTCTACGTTTTTCCAACTCATTTGCTACCGTTACACAGATTTTTAGATACTTTTCCAGCAGGCTTGTTCCGCACCCAATATTTGCAAATAAAGATGTTGCCCCCATTTCTTCCATTAATTTCAAGATTTTGAATTCAGTTTCAAAATCATCATCCTTAGCACGCCAACGTTTCATCTTGGACGGTAAAGCTTTGGGTTTATTATCCGCTTGCTTTTTAATATGGTTAGACAAGGCTAATGCTCGCGTTAATTCCTGCCCGGTTGAAAAAGCAAATATAATCGCCTCCCAGATGTATTTCAGTTCCAGTTTTTGAAAATCACGGATTTGACGAGCACCTAAGCGCGGATACCGCTGCTTAATAACATCAGCCTTAGTAACCCTCCCGTCTTCTTTGCGACGTTTGGAATTCTTTTTGATACCATATTGTGTTGCAATGCTTTTCAAATCCTGCCCAATCATAAATTCAGCCAACAACTGGTGAGCCCGTTTTACCTGAATCTGGTTATAGCGTTTGGCATATTCCTCATCTGATAATGGGTTTGTCTTCAAAATTAACAGTTCGGTTTTTAATGAAACCTCAACCGAAGCCAATATTTTAACCATTTCCTCGGGGTCTGTTGGCAAATCTGAAAAATTGTCATTTGCATGTTTATCTTTCATTGCCTCCAACTCTTCATCTGACGGCTTTCCCTTTTCAAAAATCTCCTGCAAAGACAGATTTTCGAAGCACTCGGGCAAATCAAAATCTTTAAGATTACCGATAGCTGTTGTTTTCGGTTCCTGTTTTTCGGCTGCATTCCCTCCGTTTAAGCAGTTTTCACGACGGTTGAACGCAGCAGTTAAAGCTGAACCCATCTGGGTATTTTTATTAAAATAGGTCATTAAAAATTTCCTTTATAAGATTGATATTACTTTTTAGCTCGGGCATTTCTGCCTTTGCTAAATCTCGTCATAAAGGAAAATGAACCGTTCGTCTTTAGATTCAATCTTACGATTCTAGTTTTTATTAATATTTTGATTTTTAAGTAAATATACTTTTTTTCTACATCTAGGAACAATTATGTCATCTTGTGCCGCAAGATATTCAACATCTTTTTTATAATACCGTATATATAGATTAGAATAGTCAATATGTGTGCAGTTGCGAGCATTAACAAAATTTTCAAAACAATTATGGCTTATATCAAGTATTTCTGTGGCTTCTTTTCTTGTTATCCAATAATCGTACCCTTCTAACTTATAATCAACCCCATCATGTAATTCCTCTGCAACTTTATGATGTTTTTTAAGACAAATATTCGCACAACTAATACTGTAATATGTATCAATAACCGTTTTACTACATTTTTTTGAAATTTCATTTATCAGGCACTTTGCTCTTTCTGCTCCAACCTTAAAAATTTTCTTCAAATCATCTATTGTTAACACACAATCTAATATTTTCGCACTTCTACTAGGATTATAATAATATTTTATTTGCTGAGCATGTTCTCCGGTAATCGGTATATCTTCAACATAATTCGGATGTTTTCTCGGATTCTTATTGGCTACCATATTAACGGTCGGATTGTTTTTATAGTCAAAAGCAAGACTGTGTGTTGTGAAATATAAAAAATCGCAATATTTAGTTAACGCAGCTTTTTCCGTGCTATTGTTCGTGTTTTCATAAACAATATGTATAGCGGCAGCTTTTACATCTAAAGGTTCAATACTATCGTATATCTCTGGCAATGGTAAAAGAATATCAAAAGGCTCTCGATCATCTAAATTACTTTTTATATTGTATTCGTAAACCGTGGCAGACAAGTATTTCAAGTGGTCAGACAAACGATATAACGAAACTTTACAAATAAAATAATCTTTTTTGCCATCATATAAGTATAAACTCACCGATGGCTCATGGTCTGGTAACTTTTTGGGATATATAAATTCAGTCAGCTCATCGAAATAATCCAAGGCATACCAAACAGTCACTCGGTCAAGATAGTATTCTCGATTAGCGAATTCAAAATATCTGGCCAACAATGGCATAACTCTTTCAGATTGTTCTTTCCAGTTTTCAGAATTCTCAAAATTTTTATCAAATATCTTTTGGACAAGGCTAAAAGAACCGTATGCTGTCGATTTGCTAAAATTTTCTTGCAACCATTTCTTAAAACCAATTTTTAAGTCATCCATGAGCTAAACTCCTTTGTTTCATCATAAATTATCGAGATTTAAGAAAAAGTAAAACCGAAAATTTTGATTAAATGACATCAATGTCACTTAATCATATCAAGCTAAGCAACAAAAAAGCTATCCCGAAACCCTATAAGATTCCAACCTGATTAACTACTTGTAAAATAAAGAAACTTGAAAATAAAAGTCCGTGTAACTACCCAATTTTGCTCTTATCAACACAACCTCACACGGACTCGTTTAAGCACTTGATTTATAAAGAAAAAAGCCGCTTTTGAACGACTTTATCTTGAGTGGCAGGGGCAGTAAGATTCGAACTCACGACACTCGGTTTTGGAGACCGATGCTCTACCAACTGAGCTATACCCCTACAAAAAGCGAAGCTCTTTTTGAGCCCGCGTATATTTGATACACAACATTAAACAATAAATCAAGCATTTTTTAATTCAAACAATAAAAAAAGGAATACAGAACTAAACTGTATTCCTGATTTTCACGATTGTTTCAATCATCGAGAACCGTATTTTTCTCCCGATATGAAGTCCATCCCAAAGTCAGCATTATCCATAACAAAAACACAACAAAATCTTTATAAACAAACATCCAGATTCTGGCTTCGTTTTCAGACAAAACACTAGTGGTGTTCCATTCCTGATACAAAACTGTACCGCAGGCAAACTCATAAGCACTGGCCAAATCACCCTTTGCCGGCATTGCAAGCGGATGATTATCATACCCCACCCTGCCGTTAAACCTTACGCCGTCAATATCCACCTCGGATCCCCGATGGTTTTTCTTTTCCAGACAATACTCAACGGTGCCAAATTTCGATTTAATCAACGGTGAAGTTCCGACCCGAATACCGACAATAATGGAAATAACTAAAAAAACGCTTCCGGTTAACAACCAAATTTTTCTTTTTTTCATACCTAAAAATTTATTAATTATACTTCTCTGATACCCTTGTTATACCACCTGACAATAATCTTGTCTATGCAAAATATTCATTCCCTCCGGCAACATCGCCGGAAGCCCCCCCAAACATTACCTCAACAATACCCGCAAACATAGCCCCAACCCATTTAAA
>OIXH01000111.1_pt1 | contig 100807 bp, 74 predicted proteins | sample 1587741 | NCBI WGS metagenome assembly OIXH01 (sample SAMEA3888916, study PRJEB22519) | human gut metagenome | biome: human gut; feature: human-associated habitat; material: faeces | place: Denmark | collected 2011 | reverse complement strand
ATATCTGGGGAATGGTATACGAGGAACTGGAGCCTTACTTTTCAGGAGATATTTCCGCCAGGGAAGCGGCGGAAAAACTCCAGAACCGGGTACAACTGTATCTGAATGAGAGGTAAAAATGTTGCCTGCAAAGCATTTCCATTAACCGAAAGCAGGGCTGTCTGTCACGATGTGACAGGCGGCCCTTGCTTTCTTGTAATCAAATATAGATTGAGGTATAAAATGCCGCCGGCAGAGCATGAAAAAAGGGGGAGTGAATCAGATGGGGTACTGATTATCAAAACAAGCCCTGCATAACGGCAAATTATCGGACATTGCAGACAAATCCTCCAGCTTCATATAGCCCAGAGAATCGGCGCCGATGCGCCGGGCTATTTCTTCGGGACTGTTGTCTGCGGCGATCAGCTCCTTATTACTCGGAACGTCGGTTCCGTAATAACAAGGATACAAAAAGGGAGGAGAGCTGATCCGCACATGAACACTAACGGCACCGGCCTTTTTCAGTAGGGTAATCAGGCCTGCAATGGTGGTGCCTCTGACGATAGAGTCATCAATCAGTACCAGACGTTTTCCGCGGACAACCTCGGGCAGAACGCTCAGCTTCATGTGAACAGCAGACTCCTGTTCTTTCTGGGTTGGCTTAATAAAGGTTCTGCCCACGTAGCTGTTTTTGTAAAAGGCAAGCCCAAAGGGAATGCCTGACTCCTGGGAATAACCGACGGCGGCGGTAAGACCGGAATCGGGGACACCTACGACTAAATCCGCATCCACCGGGTAAGACAGCGCCAACAGCCTGCCGGCTTTGATACGGGAGTTGTAAACGGAGATGCCGTCCATACAGGAATCCAGTCTGGCAAAATAAATATATTCAAAAATGCAGTGAGCGTGTTTGCATTGGCAAAGGCTCCTGTCAGAAGAAATTCCGTCTTTGGTAATGCTTATGATTTCGCCCGGCTCAATGTCCCGGACAAATTCCGCATCAATGGCGTTTAAGGCACAGCTTTCCGAGGAAAGAATGTATTCCTTTCCGCGCCTGCCTAAACACAAAGGTTTGAGTCCCAGAGGGTCGCGGATACCGATAATCTTCCGGGGGCTCATGACAATCAGGGCATAACCGCCCTTTAAAAAACCGGCTACTTTGGTAACCGCTTCTTCAATGGTACCGCACTTGGTTCTTTCTTTGGCAATCAGATAGGCAATGACTTCCGAATCGGTAGTACCGCGGAAGATGGCACCTTCCTTTTGCAGAGTATCCCGGAGGACACCGGCATTTTTGATATTGCCGTTATGAACCAGAGCAAGGGTACCTTTCAAGTAATTCAGGATCAGAGGCTGTGCATTTTCAATACTGCTCTGGCCTGTGGTGGAGTACCGGACATGGCCGATACCGATATTTCCTGTAAGGGTATCCAGGGTCTCTTTGTGAAAGACTTCATTGACAAGTCCCATTCCCTTATGATGATAAATATTCCCCATAGGACCGTCGGTATCGCACAGGGCCATACCGGCGGATTCCTGACCCCTGTGCTGGAGAGCACAGAGGCCGTAATACAGGGAATGTTTTGCGTCTTTATTATCGGGTGTAAATATTCCGAACACACCGCATTCTTCATGCAGCTTATCGTCATCCGCCAGACTATACATAGAACAGCATCTCCTCGTAGGAAGGGTAAGGTAAAAATTCTTTGGGAAGCTTTACTTCTGCCTTATCGGCTACGGCACGGATATCGTCCATATCCTTGATGATGGTGTCATGGTAGAAGAAGGAAGCCTTTGCGCTGTCGGTAAGACCTTCTGCTTCTGCGGTATCGGCAGCCAGCTTCTCGGATAAGGTGTAGAGGCTTTCGTAAGCAGCGGACATATCCTTGAGCAGAGCAGTTTCTGCGGTGCAGGGTAAATCGGCAACGGCTTTCTTTTCTGCGATGGAGCTGCTTAAGGTGTCGGTGTAATGAAGCAGTGCCGGCATGAACTGCTGTTCTACCATGCTGTAAAGAGTCTTGGCTTCGATATGTATGGTCTTTACATAGTTCTCCAGTAAGATTTCGTAACGGGAGAAGATTTCGGTTTCGGTGAAAATATGGTGGGAAGTAAAGAGCTTTACATTCTTCTCAGCCTTGAATACAGGAAGAGCTTCCGGAGTGGATTTTAAGTTGTAAAGACCACGTTTCTCAGCTTCTGCAACCCATTCGTCGGTATAACCGTTGCCGTTGAAGACGATTCTCTTGTGGGCAATAACGGTATCCTTGACTAACTTGCGGACAGCGGCATCCATTTCTTCAGCGGGAACATCCTTCAGGATTTCGGAGAACTGGGAAAGAGCCTCTGCTACAGCGGTATTTAATACAATGTTGGGACCTGCTACGGAAATAGAGGATCCTAACATACGGAATTCAAATTTGTTGCCGGTGAAAGCAAACGGTGAAGTACGGTTTCTGTCGGTGGTATCCTTGAAGAAATGAGGAAGTACGGCAGCACCGGTATCCATGGCAATACGCTGCTTGGAATCGAAGAAGGTACCTTTTTCGATGGCGTCCAGTACTTCGGTCAGTTCATCACCGAGGAACATGGAAACGATAGCGGGCGGTGCTTCGTTTGCACCGAGTCTGTGGTCGTTTCCTGCACTTGCTACGGAAAGACGAAGCAGATCGGCATACTCATCAACGGCCTTGATAACGGCGGTTAAGAATACAAGGAACTGGGTGTTCTCAGCGGGAGTACGACCAGGCTCCAAAAGGTTTGCACCGGTGTTGGTAATCATGGACCAGTTGTTATGTTTACCGCTGCCGTTGATGCCGTCGAAGGGCTTTTCATGTAAGAGGCAGACATAACCGTGACGGTCTGCAACCTCCTTCATCATTTCCATGGTGAGCTGGTTGTGGTCAACCGCTACGTTTGCGGTATCGAAAACGGGTGCTAATTCATGCTGGGAAGGAGCAACCTCGTTGTGCTTGGTCTTGGCGGGAATGCCTAATTTCCAAAGCTCTTCGTCCAGATCCTGCATGTAAGCGGCTACACGGGGCTTCAGGGCGCCGAAGTAGTGGTCTTCCATTTCCTGTCCCTTGGGAGGAAGGGCACCTAACAGGGTTCTGCCGGTGAAGATCAGGTCTTTACGTTTCTTATAATCTTCCTTATCAATTAAGAAGTATTCCTGTTCGGGACCTACGGTGGTGGAAACACCGGTTACATCAGCCTTACCGAGTAAGTGAAGAACCTTGCAGGCCTCTTTGCTTAATGCTTCCATGGAACGGAGCAGAGGAGTTTTCTTGTCCAGTGCCTCGCCGCTGTAGGAACAGAAAGCGGTAGGAATATAAAGGGTGGTATCTTTAATGAAAGCGGGAGAGGTAGGGTCCCATGCGGTATAACCTCTTGCCTCAAAGGTGGCGCGTAAGCCGCCGGAAGGGAAGCTGGAAGCATCGGGCTCGCCCTTTACTAATTCCTTGCCGGAGAAGTCCATGATGACCTGTCCATCCCCTGTCGGGCTGATAAAGCTGTCATGCTTTTCTGCGGTAAATCCTGTCATAGGCTGGAACCAGTGGGTAAAATGAGTAGCACCGTTTTCAACGGCCCATTCTTTCATTGCTACTGCAACCGAGTTGGCTACATCCAACTCCAAGTGTGTACCATTTTCAATTGTTTTGCGGAGCGCCTTATAGATATCCTTGGGCAGCTTATCACGCATGATCTTGTCGTTGAATACCAGGCTTCCGTAGAGTTCGGGAATGCTCTTTGCCATAATGTTTTCTCCTTTCGAAATACAAAAAAGGCACTTCGGAGGAGTTCTCCAAAGCGCCTTTGCTTTTTATGTTTCGTAGTATGCACCCTGCTTCTGGAAATGTCAAGAACTTTTTTTGCAAAAAAAAATAAAAAAAAGTACTTTACAAAAAAGAAAGCCTATTATACAATCAACTTTATAAAATTTTACACGCAGGTTTGAAAGACAAAGGCGTCTTGGAACGGGTTTTCGTTTCTTCTATAGAAAGAGCGAAAGCGGGAAGTTCCGGGATGCCTTTTTGTTTCAATAGGAAATTTCGTTGAAGTTCAATAAGCCATACCTGCAAAAATGGGGAAAATTCTCATAAAAAGGCGAGGAGGAAATCAGTATGGAAAACAAAGAAGCCGGATTGTATGACAGCAATTTTGAGCATGACAACTGCGGTATTGGCGCTATCGTCAATATACATGGTAAGAAAAGCCACATGATCGTGGATGATGCTCTGAAAATTGTAGAACATCTGGAGCATCGTGCCGGAAAGGACGCAGAAGGAGAAACCGGTGACGGCGTCGGTATATTGACCCAGGTGCCGCATCATTTCTTTCAGAAGGTCTGCAAGGAGGCAGGCATCGCAATAGGAAAAGAAAGAGAATACGGCGTAGGCATGTTCTTCTTTCCCCAGAACGAATTAAAGTGCGGCCAGGCGAAGAAGATGTTTGAAATCATTGTAAAAAAAGAAGGCATGGAATTCTTAGGCTGGCGTGAAGTGCTGACCGTACCGGAGGTGCTGGGCAAGAAAGCCAGATCCTGCATGCCCGCTATTTACCAGGGCTTTATCAAAAGACCCGCAGGTATCGGCAGTGACCTTGACTTCGACAGAAAGCTGTATGTGGTAAGAAGAGTGTTTGAGCAGAGCAACGACAACACCTATGTTCCTTCCTTATCCTGCAGAACGATTGTATATAAAGGAATGTTTCTGGTAGGACAGCTCCGTACTTTCTTTAAGGATTTACAGGATGAGTCCTATACCACCGCCATTGCCATGGTGCATTCCCGTTTCTCCACCAACACCAATCCGAGCTGGGAAAGAGCGCATCCGAACCACTTTATCGTACACAACGGTGAAATCAATACTATTAAGGGCAATGTGGACAAGATGCTTGCCCGGGAAGAAACCATGCATACCGATACCTTTGATCCGGACGACATGAGCAAGGTACTGCCGGTTATTCATAAGGACGGTTCCGACTCCGCCATGCTGGATGCCACTCTGGAATTTCTGGTAATGAGCGGTATGCCCCTGCCTCTGGCAGCCATGGTTTTAATTCCGGAGCCCTGGTCCCACAACGACACCATTTCCAAGGAATGCCGCGATTTCTACCAATATTATGCAACCATGATGGAGCCCTGGGACGGCCCGGCTTCCATTCTTTACTCCGACGGCGATGTGATGGGCGCCGTACTGGATAGAAACGGCCTGCGGCCTTCCCGTTATTATGTCATGGATGACGGCAGACTCATCCTTTCTTCCGAAGTGGGCGTGCTGCCTCTGGAAGAAAGCCATATATTAAAGAAAGAACGTCTTCATCCCGGCAAAATGCTCTTAATCGATACCGTAAAGGGCAAGATTTTCACGGATGAAGAAATTAAGGAAACCTATGCGCACAAGGAGCCTTACGGTGAATGGCTGGACAGCAACCTGATTTCCCTGCGGGAGTTAAAAATTCCCAACAAGATGGTACCTTCCTACACACCGGAGGAGCGTGCCCGTCTGCAGAAGGCATTCGGTTACACCTACGAAGAATACCATGACGGTATCTGCAGCATGGCACTGAATGGTTCCGAGCACATCGGCGCCATGGGTGTGGATACGCCGCTTGCCGTACTGTCCAAGGAATACCAGCCGCTGTTCGGTTACTTTAAGCAGATGTTTGCGCAGGTAACGAACCCGCCCATTGATGCGGTACGTGAAAAAATCGTAACCTCCACCACCATTTATGTGGGCAAAAACGGTAATCTGTTGGAGGAAAAGCCGGAGAACTGCCATGTACTCAAGATTGAAAATCCCATTCTGGCAGATTTGGATTTATTGAAAATCGAAAATATGAACAAGCCCGGTTTCCAGGTAGAAAAGGTTTCCATCCTGTTCTACAAGAGCACCCCGTTCCAGAGAGTGCTGGACCATCTGTTCGTAGAAGTGGACAAGGCCTACAGAAAGGGCGCCAACGTGCTCATCCTTTCCGACAGAGGCGTGGACGAAAACCATGTGGCACTGCCATCTCTTTTAGCGGTGGCAGCTGTTCACAGACATCTGGTACAGACCAAGAAGTGTACCGCCATGTCTCTTATTCTGGAGTCCGCAGAACCGAGAGAGGTGCATCATTTTGCCACCCTGCTTGGCTATGGCGCCAGCGCTGTCAACCCGTATTTAGCACATGCCACCATCGGGGAGCTGATAGAAGAGGGACTTTTGAACAAGGATTATTACGCAGCCGTTGCAGACTACGACAACGCCATTCTGCAGGGCATTGTAAAGATTGCGTCCAAGATGGGCATTTCCACCATCCAGTCCTATCAGGGCAGCCAGATTTTTGAAGCCATCGGTATTTCCAGGGAAGTAACCGAGAAATATTTCACCGGTACGGTCAGCCGTATCGGCGGTATCACACTGGAAGATTTAGCCGCACAGACCGATGCCCAGCATTCCAAGGCATTTGACCCTCTGGGCTTACAGACGGACTACAGCTTAGCCAGTGTGGGACGCCACAAGATGAGAAGCGGCGGCGAAAAGCACCGTTACAATCCTGCGACCATCCATATGCTGCAGCAGTCCACAAGAGAAGGGGACTACGGAAAATTTACCGAATATACCAAAATGGTGGATGCGGAGGATACCGGTTATTTAAGAAGCCTGCTTGACTTTAACTACCCGGAGGAAGGCATTCCCCTTTCCGAAGTAGAAAGCGAAGAGTCCATTGTAAAGCGTTTCAAGACCGGTGCGATGTCCTACGGTTCCATTTCCGAGGAAGCTCATACCACACTTGCCATTGCCATGAACCATCTGCACGGCAAGTCCAACAGCGGCGAAGGCGGTGAAAGCGACGAAAGACTGGCAACGGCAGGAACCGACCACGACAGAAGCTCTGCTATCAAGCAGGTAGCCAGCGGCCGTTTCGGAGTTACCGAACGTTATTTACTGAGTGCCAAGGAAATCCAGATTAAAATGGCGCAGGGTGCAAAACCCGGGGAAGGCGGTCACCTGCCTGCCGGAAAGGTTTACCCCTGGATTGCCAAGACCAGACATTCCACACCCGGTGTGAGCCTGATTTCTCCGCCCCCTCATCATGATATTTATTCCATTGAGGATTTGGCACAGCTTATTTACGACTTAAAGAATGCCAATAAAAATGCAAGAATTTCCGTAAAATTAGTTTCCGAAGCAGGTGTCGGCACGGTTGCGGCAGGTGTTGCCAAGGCAGGTGCGCAGGTTATCCTGATTTCCGGTTATGACGGCGGTACCGGTGCGGCACCCCTAAGCTCCATCCACAATGCCGGCCTTCCCTGGGAGCTGGGTCTTGCGGAAGCACATCAGACCCTGATTTCCAACGGCCTGCGTCACAGAGTTATCGTGGAAACCGACGGTAAGCTGATGAGCGGCAGGGACGTAGCCATTGCCGCGCTGCTTGGCGCAGAGGAATTCGGCTTTGCAACTGCACCCTTAGTTGTCATGGGCTGCGTCATGATGCGTGTATGTAACCTCGATACCTGCCCCATGGGCGTTGCCACCCAGGATCCCAAGCTTCGTGCCAGATTTACAGGCAAGCCCGAATATGTGGAGAACTTTATGCTCTTCATTGCCAGACAGCTCCGGGAATATATGGCAAAATTAGGTGTCCGCACCGTGGAAGAAATGGTGGGCAGAACCGATTTGTTAAAGACAAAAGAACATCTGACGGACAGAGAGGCAAAGTTAGACTTAAGCGCTATCTTAAAGCAGTCCGGCAATGCCGCTTTCAATCCGGCGCAGGTGTATGATTTTGCCTTGAATAAAGTAAAGGATGAAACTGTACTTCTGAAACAGAAGAAGGTAAAGGAAGCCCTGGAAAACGGCACTCCCGCCAGAGTTTCCATTGAACTGACCAATACCGACCGTACCTTCGGTACCCTGCTCGGCGCGGAAATGTGCCGCAGATATCCGGAGGGCATGCCGGAAGATACCATTACCGTGGCATGTACCGGTGCCGGCGGACAGAGCTTCGGCGCCTTCATTCCGAAGGGACTTACGCTTGACCTCTGCGGCGATTCCAACGACTACTTCGGCAAGGGCTTATCCGGCGGTAAGCTGATTGTGTATGCGCCCAAGGATGCCGCTTATGAAACCGAGGAAAACGTCATCATCGGTAACGTGGCGCTTTACGGCGCTACCTCCGGTGAAGCGTATATTGCGGGCATGGCGGGCGAACGTTTCTGCGTCCGTAACTCCGGTGCCGTAGCGGTAGTCGAAGGCGTCGGCGAGCATGGCTGCGAATACATGACCGGCGGACGTGTGGTAGTGCTCGGCCCTACCGGCAAGAACTTTGCAGCCGGCATGAGCGGCGGTATTGCCTATGTACTTGATGACCAGAACTGCTTATACAAAAATCTGAACAAGGAAATGGTTCTCATGGAAAAGGTGGACAACAAGGCAGATGAAGAAGAGCTTCTGCATATGATTGAAAACCACACCAAAGCAACCGGTTCTTTAAAGGGTGCGGAAATCTTAAAGCATTTTGAAGAATACCTGCCCAAGTTCAAGAAGATTATTCCTGGTGATTACAAGCGCATGCTCCACCTCTCCGCACAGTTTGAGGAACAGGGCATGGGCAAGGAAGAGGCACAGATTGAGGCCTTTTATGTAAGCGTAGGAAAGGCATAAGGAGGGAAGGAACAATGGAAAGCATCGAAGAAAGAATAAAGAATTTTGAGGAATTTCATGATGTGGCACCTGTGGAAGAGGCAAAAAAACAGGCAGACAGATGTATGGACTGCGGCGTTCCTTTCTGCCAGGCGGGTATGATGATTGCGGGCATGGCGTCCGGCTGTCCCCTGCACAATCTGATACCGGAAGTAAACCAGCTTGTCCACAGCGGCAGAATGGATCAGGCATACAAGAGACTGGCAAGCACCCACAGCTTCCCGGAATTTACCGGAAGGGTCTGCCCGGCGCTCTGCGAAGCAGCCTGCACCTGCGGCGTGCATGCGGCTCCCGTATCCACGAAAGCCAATGAAAGAACCCTGATTGAATATGCATATGCCAACGGTCTTGTGGAAGAAAAAGAACCGGGTGTGCGTACCGGCAAGACGGTAGCCATCGTAGGAAGCGGTCCTTCCGGATTGGCGGCTGCCCAGCTCTTAAACAGAAGAGGCCACAAGGTAACCGTTTTTGAAAGAAGCGACAGACCGGGCGGACTGCTCCGCTACGGCATTCCCAATATGAAGTTAGACAAAAAGGTCATTGACCGGAGAGTGGATTTACTTACTAAAGCAGGTGTGGAATTTTGCTGTAATGTAAACGTGGGCGTGGATGTGACGGCGGAGGAACTGATGCAGCAGTATGACAGCGTGATTTTAGCCTGCGGTGCATCCCATCCCCGTGACATTTCCGTACCCGGCAGGGATGCGGAAGGCATTTACTTTGCTGTGGACTTCTTAGGCAAAGTAACGAAAACCTTACTGGACAGCGATTTTTCCAAAGTGCCTTACGAGCTGGCAAAGGGAAAACAGGTACTGGTTATCGGCGGCGGCGACACCGGCAACGACTGTGTGGGAACGGCAATCCGTCTGAAGGCGGCAGGCGTTACCCAGTTAGAGATGATGCCCCAGGCACCGCTTACCAGAGCGGAAAGCAACCCCTGGCCCGAATGGCCGAAGGTCTGCAAGACGGACTACGGTCAGGAAGAAGCCATTTTCGTATTCGGCAAGGACCCGAGAGTGTACCAGACCACGGTAACGGAATTTATCAAGGACGAAAAGGGACATGTGAAAGCAGCCAGAACAGTAGAACTTGCGCCCACGAAGGATAAAAAGACGGGCAGAATGCTGATGAAGCCTATTGCGGGTACGGAAAAGGAAATCCCGGCAGATTTAGTGCTGATTGCCGCCGGTTTTTTAGGCAGTGAAGAATATGTGACCAAGGCTTTTCAGGTGGATGTGAACGAGAGGACCAATGTGAAAACGGCGCCCGGCTCCTATATGACCAGCCGGGACAAGATATTCTGTGCCGGTGATATGCACAGAGGACAGTCCTTAGTGGTATGGGCGATTGCGGAAGGCAGAGCCGTTGCCAGACAGGTGGATGAATACCTGATGGGTTACTCCAATCTGTAAAAAAAAGAGGGCATGTGAGAAAGGAAAACTCCCAAAATTTCGGGAACTTCCTTTCGCACATGCCCTTTATGTATGTTCTTTTACAGCAGCATCTTTCAGCACAGCTTACTCCGCCTTTTCAAAGCTTAACATGGAGAAGGCTTTGGAAGCTGCTTCTTCGGAAGCCCGGCTGGCAAGCAGGACTCCGGTTTTGGCGCCGTCAATGTCCACAATAAAGTTGTGCTCCATGCCGGTTTCCCCGTCGTATTCATAATATAAATAAGTAATACCACCGGTGCTTTTATCCTCTAAAACCGTGGCATCCGGGTCGGCATCCACGACTTCCCGGTAGGAGTCGGTATAGCCCTCTAAAAGGAAAATGCCGGTCAGAATATCGTTGCCGTCCTTGTCGGAAACGGTGAATTGTCCGTTTTCCTGGCTTAAATCATAGCCTTCTTTCACATTTAAGGTCACTTCGATCTGTTCCCCCGTACTGACATTAAAAGTATAGGATTTGTTGGCGTAGGTGGAGCAGGCGCACAGGAAAAATACGGACATAAGAAGCAGAAGGGATAAGTACTTTCTTGTTTTTTTCATGGAAATCTCCTTTTTACATTTTTTTATAATAATATCAGCATAACACGGGATGCCCCAAAATGCAAAAGATTGCATGCAATATATGGAAGCAAAATTTTGTTGCAAAATATTGCTTGTAAGTTTCATTGACAAATGACAGGGAAGCCTTTAAAATTAAGCATTAGCAAAGAGGGAACCGGTATGAAAAAGAAGATAGGGATACATATCGCCATGGGGGTCTGCGCCGCAGTTTTCCTGTTTTCGGCAGGCAAAATTGTATGGACGCTGGCGGAACAATATAAAGAGGATAAGGCATTCTCGGATTTAGCCGCCAAGCTTTCCGAAGTCTCCGGATTTTCGGGGGAGGAAACAGACAGTTCGGACGTGCAGAATACTTCCGGTGCAGAGAACGGGAACGCCGGCAAGGACGGAGCAGGGGACGGAAGTGCAGCGGAGACAGCCACGGGGACTGCTTCGGCGCCCAAAGAAAAGGTGGCAGGAAAACCGAGGACGGTCATGGAAACGGATGCAGCTACCGGGATGCTTATGCCGTATCTGCCCTTTTATGAGGAAAACCCGGATTTTTACGGCTGGATCTGTATAGACGGCACCAAAGTGAATTATCCGGTGATGTATACGCCCGCGGATCCGGAATATTATCTGCGGAGAGCTTTCGACGGTTCGGATGCCCGGAGCGGTACGCCTTTTTTGGATGCTTCCTGCACGGAAGAGGGCAATCTGTATGTGGTATACGGGCACCGCATGAAGAACCGCACCATGTTCGGCACCCTGCCTTATTACGAGAAGAGGGACTACTGGGCAGAGCATCCGTACATTTATTTTGATACCTTATACGAGCAGGGGACCTATGAAATCGTGGCTGCCTTCTACAGCAAGATTTATGAGGAAGGCGAGGCGGGATTCCGTTATTATCAGTATAAAAGCTTAACGGATGAACAGACCTTTGCAGACTTTAAAGAAGGGGTTGAAAAATCGGCCCTGTATAAAACCGATGAGGAGCTTATGTTTGGGGATAAGGTCCTGCTGTTATCCACCTGCAGCTACCACACAAATGAGGGAAGATTTGTGGTGGTGGCGAAAAAACTGACGGAAGAGTAACAGACCTCCGAAACAACCCGGGGTAAGGACCCTGGCACTGTGTGAAAGGAAAAAATGAAAAAGATTGTGATTATAGGAGCCGGACCGGCGGGTCTTACTGCCGGTGTGGAAATTTTGCGGAAAAATTCTCAGTATCAGGTCGTAATATTGGAAGAAAGCGGGTTCATGGGCGGTATTTCCAAAACAGTAAATTGTGACGGAAACCGTATGGATATGGGCGGTCACCGCTTTTTTACCAAAAATAAAAGGGTTATGGACTGGTGGAAGGACATGTTGCCCGCCGATTTTCTGGTGCGGAAAAGGGTGTCCCACATCTATTATCAGAAGCATTTCTTTGACTATCCGGTCAAAATGAATTTCACAACGATTAAAAATTTAGGACTTGTGACCATGCTACAGGCAGGCTTCAGCTACTTGAAATCCTGCGTCCGGAAACGGAAGGAAAATTCTCTGGAGGATTTTTATATCAACCGTTTCGGGAAAAAACTGTACAGCATTTTTTTTGAAGGATATACGGAAAAACTGTGGGGACGGCATCCCTCGCAGATATCACCGGATTGGGGTGCCCAGCGGGTAAAGGGACTCTCGGTTTCGGCGGTGATAAAGGATATGCTCGGTAAGGTTCTCCACGGCAGAAAAAGAGATGTGGAAACCTCTCTTATTGAGACTTTTTATTATCCGAAATACGGTCCCGGACAGATGTGGGAGGCGGCAGCGGAAACATTCAAATCGCTTGGCGGGGAGATTTGGTGTGGCTGCAAAGTAACAGGACTCACACAGGCAGACGGCAGAATAAGCAGGGTTTCCTATGAGCAGAACGGGGAAACAAAGTACCTGGAGCCGGACACCGTTTTTTCCGGTATGGCGGTAAAGGATCTGGTGGCAGCCATGAACGATGTGCCCGAAAGGATTGGAAAAATTGCTTCCGGACTGCCTTACCGGGATTTTGTGACGGTCGGGCTTTTGGTGGATAAGGCATCCGTAAAAAAGGTATCTTATGGGAAAAAGAATTTCGGTAAAAAGAGGAAAACGGCATTGCTTCCGGACTGTTGGATTTATGTGCAGGAGCGGGCGGTAAAAATGGGCCGCATACAGATATTTAACAACTGGTCGCCCTATCTGGTAAAGGATGCGGAGAACACCGTCTTTCTGGGGCTGGAGTATTTCTGCGAAGAAGGGGACGCTATGTGGAACATGTCCCCGGAAGAATGGCGGAATTTCGGCAGAAAAGAACTGATACAGATGGGCATTCTTTCTTCCGGTGCAAAGGTTCGTCTGTTCCATTGTGAAAAGGTGAAAAAGGCATATCCCGCATATTTTGACACGTATGCGGAAATGCCTAAGCTGCGCCGGTGGCTGGACGGCATCGGAAATCTTTACTGCATCGGCAGAAACGGACAGCACCGGTACAACAATATGGACCATTCCATGCTGACGGCCATGACGGCGGTGGATTGTCTGTTCGATGAAAAGAAGGACAGAAAGGCCATATGGCAGGTCAATACAGAGAAGGAATACCATGAAGAAGGGTGAGGGAAAGTAAGAATATGCTTTCATGTTTTATTGCGGTAATTGTATTTTGCGTCCTGTTCTGGGTTACTTACCTGACCTGCAGGAAAAAAGGACCGGTGGAATTTTCCCGGGGAGAAATTCTGCTGTTTTACATAGCTACCCGGATAGTTCCGCTTTTTATGTTACAGACAAGAAGCAGCCGGAACCTGCTTTGTCTGTCAACGGAATGGATGATTTTAGGACTCCTGTATTTTTATATCAGCCGCAGACGGACAGCGTCTGCACAGAAAAGGGCGCTTGCGTTTTATCTGTTTCAGCCGGGAATTTCCTGCTTTATTCTTTCCGGCAATCTGAAAGCCATGTACCTGACCATGTTTGTACTGACGGTGCTTTGCATGGCGGACAGACTGCTTCAGAAAAAGAACATCGGAAGGGAGGCTTTTTTGCCGGAGTATCTATACGGCGGTGCCGGACTCTTCCTCTGGAATATTGCCACGCAGATTTTTTTGCAGCACGGCAGGGATGTGGGAAATGTGGAAAATATCCCGGTGGCATATATTTTTTCGGTATGTCTTATGGGAATGGCGGTTGTGACGGCGCTGGTGCGGGCGCTTGGCGCCCCGGATGCGGAGGAGCAGCCCGCTGCGGCAACCACACAGACTGCTGCGGCAGCGGGACAACCCGATACGGCAGTGACACTGCCTGCCGCAGCAGTGGAACCTGCAATCCAGGATGTCAGTGACGGTGGGCGGGAACAATCGGCGGCAGCGCTTACACAGACATATGCAGCTGCAAACAGCCGCCTTACGGCAAGGGATTTTTTCTGCATGGCGGCGTTTACCCTGATTTTCGGCATCTGTATCTTTTACCGGCTGGGCAGCCTGCATACCCCGGAAACCTTTGAAACCATAAAGGTGGGGGAAGTGGGAGAAAATGAAATTGTCCTGCAATTTGACGGAGAACAGCCGATTTCCGGAATTTCCGTTTATCTGGGCTATAAGGGAAAGCGGGAAATTTCGTTTTCGGTATATGACAGGAGTACCGATACCTGGGAAATTGTAAAGAGCCGGTACTCGGTGGAGAGTGCGTTTTGCTGGAATAACGTAGAGATTGACCGGACGGTATCTTCCCTGGGAATGGTTCTCATGGAGGATAAGGCACAGATTATGGAAATCGTCTGTCTGGATGATGCGGGAGAGCCGGTTCTTCCCGCCAATGCGGCGGATTATCCGCAGCTTTTTGATGAACAGGAATTGTTTATCAGGGAACCGACTTATTATGATGAAACCATGTTTGATGAAGTATACCACGGCAGGACGGCTTATGAATTCCTGCACGGGCTTTCCATCTATGAAAACACGCACCCGCCTCTGGGAAAAAGCATTATTTCCATAGGAATTGCCCTGTTTGGCATGAATCCCTTCGGCTGGCGTTTTATGTGTGCCCTGTTTGGAACACTGTTAATCCCGCTTATGTACCTGTTTGCCCGGAAAATATTTTGCAGGACGGACATCGCCTGTCTTTCGGCGGTACTTTTAGGGACAGCATTTATGAATACGACATTGTCTCGGATTGCCACCATTGATATTCTGGTTGCGTTCTTTTCGATGCTCATGTTTTTTTGCATGTACGGCTACACACAGGCGCTTTCAGAAAACAAACCGATGTGGCAGCAGAGACTCTGGCTTCTTTCCGGAGGTATTTCCATGGGACTTGCCGTTGCCATCAAGTGGACGGGAGTGTATGCGGCAGCAGGTATTGCTGTTTTGTTTTTCTGGTTTCTGCTTGAACACATCGGAGGGATAAAGGGAATAAAGGAACACAGGAGTTTCCTTGTGAAAACAGGTCTGTGGTGTGTGCTTTGTTTTATCGTTATACCTTTTGGCATTTACACACTTTCCTACCTGCCCTTTGTAAAGGCTTATCCGGACAAGGGACTTTTCGGGCATATGATTGCCAATGCCGCGCTGATGCTTAGTTATCACAGCAGCTGCGTGTTTGACCATCCGTATTCCTCGGAATGGTATCAGTGGCTCTACGGAAGCAAACCGCTTGCCGACAGCAGGGTGTATTTTGCGGACGGCACCGTCAGCGTGGTAATGACCTTCTTAAATCCGCTGCTTGCCGTAGGCGGGCTTATCGCCCTGTTTCACCAGCTTTATCTGTGGAAAAAAGAACACTGCCGCAGGGCGTTGTATTTAATCATAGCCTACGCAGTCATGCTTCTGCCATGGCTTTTCATACACCGGACGGTTTTTGTTTACCAGTATTTTATCAGTTCGCTTATTTTAGTGCTGATGATTGGAAACTCCGTATCCGTAAGCAGGCACGGAAAAAGAAACATACTGGTTCTTTCCGGCATCGGCATTGCACTGTATGTTCTGTATTATCCGGTGCTTACGGGGCAGAGCATCCGTGTGGACTTTGTAAATCAGGTACTGGAAGTGCTGTCTGACTGGAATATTGCTTAGGAGGGAGGACGCTATGAAAACATCTTTCAAAAAAGCTTTGCTTTATACGGGTGTCCTGCTTTTTGTCCTGCTTTCTTATATTATAAGCAGGGTTTTACAGTTGGAACAAGGAAACGTCCGGTATGTGCGGTATGCCAATCTTCTGTTTCAAATTTCGGGTGTGGTTATTCTGCTGCGGGACTGCCTGCGGAAAAAGGAAAAGAATACCTACACGGAAGAACAGATTACCGGCCTTATTCTTGCCATGGGAATTTTCATGCGCGTGGTTTACCTGCTTTATACACCGCTTACCGTCCGCTCCCATGATTTGTGGGGAATTGACCTGTCGTCGGGAGGGCATGCTTCGTATCTGCTTCTTGCCATGCAGGGGATGCTTCCCCCGGATAATTATCTGCAGTTTTACCAGCAGCCCTTGTACTATTTTGCGGGAGCCTTTTTTTCAAAGCTGTTAAACGGGCTTCTTGGCTGTTCGGAAGCATATTATCTGGTGGATGCGGCAAGGACGGTTTCCTGTACTGTGTCCTGCTTTAGTCTGCTGATTGCCTGTGCTATTTTCAGGGAATGCGGACTTTCGGGAAAGGGTCTGTACCGGGCTTTGCTCCTTGTCTCCTTTTTGCCGGTTTATTTTCTGAGCGGAGGAAGGCTGGGACCGGATGCTCTTTGCGGAATGTTTATGCTTCTGGCATTTCTTTTTACCCTGAAATGGGAAAGGGAAAAGAGCTGGAAAAATACGTTGCTTCTGGCGGTTATCTACGGACTTGGCATGATGACCAAGATATCCATGGCAACACTGGCATTATTTACGGCGGTGGTTTTTTCGGGGAGTTTCCTTAAAGCGTGCAAGAACGGAACCTGGAAGGGACTTTTGCTAAAATATGCGGTCTTTGGCGCAATCAGCCTGCCGCTGGGACTCTGGTACAGTCTGCGGAATTATCTTCTTTTCAGACAACCGCTCACGTATGTGTTGGAAATGTCCAGGGACAGTGCGTTGTATACGGGGGACCGGTCGGTCTGGCAGAGACTGTTTCTCTGGGATATCGGGAACCTGTTTACCACTACCTATGCCAATGTATGGACAGATTACAATCTTCCCGTGTATGCCCTGAAGTCTTCCCTGTTCGGAGAATTTCAGTTTACCTGCTATGGCTGGATACCCGCAATGCTGTTGTTTTTTAACACCGTACAGGCGCTTTTTTGTATCTGTGCCATGGTGCATTACATAAAATGGAAAGAAAAAGACAGGGAAAGAAATTTCTGCCTTCTGGCGGCGGGAATTTTCTGGATGGGCACGGTGTTTTTTTACCTGCGGTATCCTTTCGGATGCAGCATGGATTTCCGCTATATGCTGTTTCTGCCGGTTCCGGTTGCCGTGCTGTTCGGCCGGTGGGAAGCTTTTCATAATGGACATACGGAGGCGGTACAACGGCTGGCCGGGCTTTGGAGCATCGGCTTTGCCATAAGTTCCTGTCTGATGTATGGATAAAACTAAGGTCTTACATGCATGCAAATATATTTATTGTGTGAGGAAGTATAGAAATATACTTTCAGAAAGGGAAAACAATGAAGAAAAAGAAAACCAAGTTATTTTCATGGACGGTGGCATCCGTAGCAGCCCTGACCCTGCTTTGCGGCACATGGGCATCTGCAGCGGTGTCATTGACCTCCGGTGCGGACGGTATTTACCTGCGTAACTCCGGCCAGGAGTATACGTTTCAGGTAGACGTTCCCAAGAACCATTTTGTGGCAATCCGCGTGGATGGGGTATATCTTATGGGAGAGAAAGCTCCTGTACAGATAGATATTGAAGTCGGCGGAACCGCACCTGTTGTTACTCCTGCACCGGAAACACAGGCCCCTTCGTCTACCAAGATACCGACAACGGAAGTACCGGCAGCAACCACCGCTATGCCCAGCTATGCACCGCCTGAACCCAGTGAAGCGCCTACACCCAGCGAGTCTCCTGTAAATCCCAGCTATGCACCGGAACCTACATCCGGTTCGATTGTTTCCACAGGAGCTAAAAGTGCTGTTTCAGAATTACCTTCCCAGAGCAATGCAATTGAGGCACTGGTAAAGCTGGCAGCACCTGCAGAAGCCAATGCAGAGACCTATTATGCTACCATCGGTCTTCCGGCATCCTATCTGGATACCCTGTCCGACGGCAGCCACACGGTTGTCATGGATTTCGTAGAAGGCAGCGTCAGCACCACCATTACCGTTACCTCCGATGCTTCCATGCTTACGAACGGCAATCCTTCCACCGGCGATACCACCCATGTACTTCCTTACGTGCTGCTTGCAGCAGGAAGTGCCTGTGTTCTGGTATTTCTGGCTAAAAAGGAAAAGAAGGAAACAAAATAAAATAAGATTTACCCATTTTTGCATGCAGTTAAGATAATACGGGGCGTCCGGAAACGGATGCCCTGTTTTTATTGCCGAAAACGCAAAAATATGCTATGATAAATACATATTTTTTCCGTGTTTTGGAAAGGGTGGGCAGGTCATGCCCGAATATGTTTTTATGAGAAAGAGGTGACGCATGGAAAGTGCGGATTTTAAGGAAGGCGTAATTCTTCCCGACGGGGGTTATCTTCCCATGAAGGAAGGACATTTGCATACACTGATGAATGTAACCGGCATACCGGAAGCGAAGCTTTGGGAGATGATTCCCAAGGACGATTCTCCGCTTTTCTGGCTGATTGCCTATACCGGCTGTGTTATCACGGATTTGAATTCCTCCGTGGGAATGAAAATGACGGAGGCACAGAGGGCAACCTATGACAGTCTGGTAACCCGCGGCATTATTACGGACAAATACTATGACATTACCGAGGAGAGAAAGAAAAGAGCGGAGCTGGAAAAGCAGCGTGCCGCAGAATAAAATAAAACGATAGAAAAGGAGATTTTTCTCATGAGTAAAAAGAAAGCAGTTGTTTCCCTGGGACACGAAGCACTCGGTTCCACTACCTTAGAGCAGTTGGATGCCGTTAAAAAGACCGCAAAGGCACTGGCAGATTTAGTAGAGGACGGCTACCAGCTCACCATTACCCACAGCAACGGCCCGCAGGTCAGCATGATTCACAAAGCAATGACCGAGCTGCGCCGTGTTTACATTGATTATACCCCCGCACCTATGTGCGTATGTTCTGCCATGAGCCAGGGTTATGTAGGCTACGATATCCAGAATTCCCTTCGTGCCGAGCTTTTGGACCGTGGTATTGTGAAAACCGTCAGCACTGTTTTAACCCAGGTAACCGTGGACCCCTATGACGAAGCTTTTTATGAGCCGACCAAGAAGATCGGCCGTTATATGTCCAAGGATGATGCGGAAATCGAAATCAAAAAAGGCAATTATGTGGCAGAGGAAGAGGGTAAGGGCTACAGACGTGTGGTAGCGGCGCCTTCCCCCATTGATATTGTAGAAATTGATGCCATAAGGGCGCTTTCTGATGCCGACCAGATTGTCATTGCATGCGGTGGCGGCGGTATTCCTGTGATTCCCCAGAAGCACATCTTAAAGGGGGCGTCCGCAGTTATCGAGAAGGACAGCATTGCAGGAAAGTTAGCATCCGATTTACAGGCAGATACGCTGGTTATTCTGACCGGCGTGGATAAGGTTTACAGAAATTTCGGCAAGGACAATCAGGAACCGATTGAAAAGATGACCGTAGCGGAAGCAAAGGCCATGATGGAAACCGGCGAATTTGAGGCAGGCACCATGCTGCCGAAGATTGAAGCAGCCGTTTCCTATCTGGAAAAAGTACCCGGCGGCAGTGTTCTTATCACCTCCATGGAGCATGTAAAGGATGCCCTGAAGGGAAAGAACGGAACCGTGATTACGGCATAAAAATCATAAAAATAAGGAAGGGCTGCTGCATTAGCAATTTTGCTGAGCGGCAGCCCTGTTTTTTTGCACATTATTTAACTCCATAGGAGAAAAGCCCCTGAATTTGACCTTGAGAGAAGAAAAGTGTCACAGAGTCAAAGAAAGAAGTGCCGGACAGAAATCTGGTTTGACTCAGAGAAAAGAAAAGTGTTACAGGGTCAAAGAAAAAAGCGCCGGACAGAAACCTGGTTTGACCCTGAGAGAGGAAAAGTGTTACAGGGTCAAAGAAAAAAGCGCCGGACAGAAACCTGGTTTGACCCTGAGAGAAGAAAAGTGTTACAGGGTCAAAGAAAGAAGTGCCGGCCGGAAATCTGGTTTGACTCAGAGAAAAGAAAAGTGTCACAGAGTCAAAGAAAGAAGCGCCGGACAGAAACCTGGTTTGACTCAGAGAGAGGAAAAGTGTTACAGGGTCAAAGAAAGAAGTGCCGGACAGAAATTTAATTTGACTCTATATGTGGAAAGTGGAAAATGAGTCAAAGAAGTACGCGGAGCCAGTAATTTTGGTTTGACCTGAAAGCGAAAAAAACAGAAATGAGTCAAAAAATGCGTACTACTTCTGCAGATTTTCCACAGCCTCTTCCAGGCATTCAAAGAATTCCGCAAAGGTCTTCTTACAGCAGGAAGGGTTTTCAATGACAATGCCCTCTGCAAACAAGCCGGTAACGGCAAAGCCCATGGCGAGTCGATGATCGTCATGGGTTTTTATATGGGCAGGTTTCGGTACTCCGGGATAGATGGTTATGGAGTCGGCTCTCTCATCACAACGGATACCCATGGCAGTGAGATTCTCGGTGATGGCACTTAAACGGTCACTTTCCTGTCCACGGATATGACCGATGCCGGTAATGGTAACGGGGCTGTCGGCAAACGGAGCGATGGCGGCAAGAGTAATCGCCTGGTCGGAGCAGGAGGACATGTCCACGGTGAGTCCGTGCAGCCTGCCGGAAGCATGGGAAACAGAGCCGGAAACATGGGAAACAGAGCCGGAAACATGGGAAACAGAGCCGGAAGCATGGGAAACAGAGCCGGAAGTATGGGAAACAGAGCCGGAAACATGGGAAACAGAGCCGGAAGCAGTTTCGGAGCCTGCTTCAGCAGACTTTACACCGGCAGACTTTGCACAGGCGGCAGGTCCGGTTATGCAGATGCCCTCATTTGTCCGGGTAACCCGGCAGCCCATTTTTTCAAGGATGCTTAAAAATTCGATATCGCCCTGCAGGGAAAGTTCGGGTACGCCATCCACTATGACACTGCAGCCGGACAGGGCAGCCAGGGCATAAAAATAGCAGGCGGCGGAAACATCCGGTTCAATGGCATAATCCTGTGCCCGGTAAGTCTGACCGGCTTTTATAAGAAAGGTGTCCGGGGCAGGATGTTCGGTCAAAACGCCGAACTGTTCCATCATACGGCAGGTCATTTCGATATATGCCATGCCGTGTGTACCGGCCACTTTGATTTTCACATCCTCTTTTGCCAAAGGAGCAGCGATTAAAAGAGCGCTTAAAAACTGGCTGCTTTTGTCAATATCAATGGTAAGATCCGTGTTCTGAAATCCACGGGCATGCAGGGTAAAGGGGAAATAACCCTCTTTTTCCGCAAAGGAAATATCACAGCCGACGGACTGTAAGGCGGAAAGCAGCGGTGCCATGGGGCGTTTTTTCATCTGCTCGGAAGCGTCTAAAAAGAACTCTCCTTCCGACACACCAAGTACAGCAGACAGAAAGCGTGCGGCGGTGCCGGCGCTTCCCACATACAGGGAGGCTTTCTTTACGGGCAGTCTGCCGGAAAGTCCGTGCACGGAAACTTCACCGGTTTCGGGCTTGGATGCCACATCAAAGGATAAATCCGAAAGACACTGCAAAAAATGGGAGGAATCCTCGGAAAACTGGGCACCGGTGAGATGGCTTTCTCCGTCAGAAAGCATGGCAAGCAACAGGGCACGGTTGGTGATGCTCTTGGAGCCGGGAACCTTTACGTGTATGGTTTTATGGGAAAAATCACCTGTCAGAACAGGTACGGAATATGCGGAAACGTTTATCATAAAAAACTTCATTCCTTCCAAAGACTAAATCTTTGTTCAGTGTATCATGATTTCTCAAAATTGTAACTAATTTTATAGGTATTTCTTATAGAAAAAGTCGGTTGTTTTTTATCCTACGGATACGGTATAATTTTTTTAGATGTGAAAGTCTGCAAAAAGATACGGCAGACAAATGAAAACCGGAAAGGATACGAATATGCTGTTTATTGGTGTGGATTTAGGAACCTCCGCAGTAAAGCTTTTACTGATGGACGAAAATGGTAAAATCAAGAAGACGGTTTCCCGGGAATATCCCTTGTATTTCCCGCATCCCGGCTGGTCTGAGCAGAAGCCGGAGGACTGGTACATACAGTCGATGGACGGACTGAAGGAATTGCTTAAGGATGAAAAAAAGGAAGAGGTAGCCGGCATCAGCTTCGGCGGACAGATGCATGGTCTGGTGCTTTTGGACGAAAACGATGAGGTTATCCGTCCCGCTCTTTTGTGGAATGACGGCAGAACCTATGAAGAATGCGATTATCTGAACAATGTAATCGGTAAGGAAAAGCTTTCCGAATATACGGCGAACATTTCCTTTACCGGATTTACCGCACCCAAGATTTTGTGGGTAAAAAATAAAGAACCGGAAAATTTTGCAAGAATTAAGAAAATCATGCTGCCGAAGGATTATCTGGCATACAGGCTGTCCGGTGTGCATTGCACCGATGTTTCCGATGCATCCGGTATGCTCCTCTTTGATGTAAAGAACCGGACCTGGTCCAAAGAGATGTGCGAAATCAGCAGCGTGAAGCCGGAGTGGCTTGCGAAGGTTTACGAAAGCTATGAAGTGGTCGGCACCCTGAAAAAAGAGGTAGCGGAGGAATTAGGCATTCCGGCTGCGGCAAAGGTGATTGCCGGAGCGGGTGACAATGCGGCGGCAGCTGTGGGCACCGGCACCGTAGGAGACGGCAGATGCAATATTTCCTTAGGAACCAGCGGTACGATTTTTATTTCCTCCCGGAAGTTCGGTGTGGACAAAAACAATGCCCTGCATTCCTTTGACCATGCAGACGGCACATATCATCTGATGGGCTGCATGCTTTCCGCAGCATCCTGCAACAAATGGTGGATGGATGAAATCCTGAAAACCAAGGAATACGCCAAGGAACAGGAAGGTATTGACAAACTGGGAGAAAACCACGTATTTTTCCTGCCGTATCTCATGGGAGAACGGTCTCCACACAACAATCCCAATGCCAGAGGTACATTTACCGGCATTACCATGGATACCACAAGAGAAGATATGACACAGGCGGTGCTCGAGGGCGTAGCCTTTGCAATGAGGGACTCCCTGGAAGTGGCAAAGAGCCTGGGCATTCCCATTACCCGTACCAAAATCTGCGGCGGCGGTGCCAAGAGCCCGCTGTGGTGTAAGATGATTGCCAATATCTTGAACTTAAAGGTGGACAAAATCGAGAGCGAAGAGGGTCCTGCACTGGGAGCGGCCATGCTGGCAGCGGTAGGCTGCGGTGTTTACGGCAGCGTGGAAGAAATTGCCGAAAAGATGGTGAAGGTAGTGGATACCATTGAACCCGACCCCGCCATTGCCGCAAAATACGATGAAAAATACGCACAGTTCAAACAGATTTATCCGGCGCTGAAACCGGTATTTGATGTGATAAAATAAGGCGGCGCAGAAGATTCCGGCACAGATGGAATAATGACGGCGGCGCGGAAGGTTCCGGAACGGATGAAATAAGGACGGCGGCGCGGAAGGTTCAGGAACGGATGAAATAAGAACAGCACCGCAAAAAGAAAGGATTTGGTGGAAAGATGGAAATTAAAAAAGTTACGGATGCGGCATTCAAAAAATACGGCCGCGTCATCAGCCATGTGGATGTGGCAGAGCTTGTTGCAACATTAAAAGAAACTCCCATTCCCACAGATGTGGTTTATGAACCCTCTGTGGATAGTCTGGAAAAACTGCCTGTAAAGGAAGAACTGTCCAGTGTTATTTACGGAGAAATGCCTATTCAGATCGGTTACTGCAACGGTCATAACAAGAAATTAAACGCCCTGGAATATCACAGAGATTCCGAAATCAACATTGCTGCAGAGGATGCGGTACTGATGCTCGGTTCCCTGCAGGATGTGGAAGCAGATTTTACCTATGATACTTCTAAGGTAGAGGCGTTCTTAGTACCCGCAGGCACTGCGGTGGAAATCTATGCAACCACCCTGCACTATGCACCCTGCCATGTAGAGGACGGCGGCTTCCAGGTTGCGGTTGTTCTTCCGAAGGGCACCAATTACGAATTAAAAGAAGCCCATGCCAAGGTAGAAAACGGCAAGGCTCCCAACGAAGATGCCCTGCTTGCGGCAGTCAACAAGTGGTTGATCGGCCATGCGGAAGGCGGACTTCCCGAAGGCTCTTTCTTAGGTCTTAAGGGCGAAAATTTAAGCCTGTAAGTATAACAAAATGAGAGAATGAAACAAGAAAACAAGGAGGATAATATTATGAGTAATTTTCCCGAAGTAAAAGTAGGTGTGGTTGCAGTCAGCCGTGACTGTTTCCCCGAAAGCTTATCAGTCAACAGAAGAAAGGCCCTGATGGAGGCCTATACTGCAAAGTTCGGCACAGACAATGTGTATGAGTGTCCGGTTTGTATCGTAGAAAGCGAAATTCATATGGTACAGGCACTCGAAGACATCAAAAAAGCAGGTTGCAACGCTCTTTGCGTATATCTCGGAAACTTTGGCCCCGAAATCAGCGAGACTTTACTGGCAAAGCATTTTGACGGACCGGCCATGTTCATCGCGGCAGCAGAAGAAAGCCAGAATGACTTAGTGGGCGGCAGAGGCGATGCTTACTGCGGTATGTTAAATGCCAGCTACAACTTAAAGCTCCGCAACGTAAAGGCTTATATTCCCGAATATCCCGTTGGCACTGCAGAAGAATGTGCAGACATGCTGCACGACTTCTTACCCATTGCAAGAGCCATCATCGGTCTTTCCGAGTTAAAGATTATCAGCTTCGGTCCCAGACCGCTTAACTTCTTAGCCTGCAACGCACCCATCAAACAGCTTTACAATTTAGGAGTGGAAATCGAAGAAAACTCCGAACTTGACCTGTTTGAAGCATTCAACAAGCATGCAGGTGATGAGCGTATTCCCGCAAAGGTTAAGGAAATGGAAGAAGAACTTGGCAAGGGCAACTTAAAGCCGGAAATCCTGCCTAAGCTGGCACAGTACGAACTGACCCTTCTTGACTGGGTAGAACAGCACAGAGGTTACAGAAAGTATGTAGCGATTGCCGGAAAGTGCTGGCCTGCCTTCCAGACACAGTTCGGTTTTGTTCCCTGCTATGTAAACAGCCGTCTGACCGGTATGGGCATCCCCGTATCCTGTGAGGTGGATATTTACGGCTGCTTAAGCGAGTTTATCGGTGCCTGCGTCAGTGAGGATGCCGTTACCCTGCTTGACATCAACAACAGCGTTCCTGCTGATATGTACAAAGAGTCTATCGAAGGCAAGTTCCCTTATACACACAAGGATACCTTCATGGGCTTCCACTGCGGCAATACCTGCTCCAAGAAGCTGGCATTCTGCAACATGAAGAACCAGATGATTATGGCAAGAAGCCTGCCCGAAGAAGTTACCAACGGTACACTCGAAGGTGACATCATGCCCGGCGACATTACCTTCTACCGTCTGCAGAGTACCGCAGACTGCAAGCTCCGCGCATACATTGCACAGGGCGAGGTACTTCCGGTTGCCACTAAGTCCTTCGGCAGCATCGGCGTATTTGCTATTCCGGAAATGGGCAGATTTTACCGTCACGTTCTGATTGAAAAGAACTTCCCTCACCACGGAGCAGTGGCATTCGGTCACTTCGGTAAAGCTCTGTACGAAGTATTCAAGTACATCGGCGTTCCCATCGAAGACCTTGACTACAACCAGCCCGCAGGCGTAAGATACCCGACCGAAAATCCTTTCGCATAATATCCTTTCGCAAAATACATAGAAAACAAAAGGTGCAGACTTTAACTTCGTCTGCACCTTTTATTTTCTTCAAATTTGACCTAAAGAAGGAAAAAGGCGCACAGGGTCAAAAGAAAAAAAGAAGAAATGAAGGAAAATATGACCTAAAGAAGGGAAGAAGCCAATAGGGTCAAAAGACCAAAGGAAGAAGGAGAGAAAAAGTTGACCTAAGGAAGAGGAGAAGCCAATAGGGTCAAAAGACCAAAGGAAGAAGGAGAGAAAAAGTTGACCTAAGGAAGGGAAGAAGCCAATAGGGTCAAAAGACCAAAGGAAGAAGGAGAGAAAAAGTTGACCTAAAGAAGGGAAGAAGCCAATAGAGTCAAAAGACCAAAGGAAGAAGGAGAGAAAAAGTTGACCTAAGGAAGAGGAGAAGCCAATAGGGTCAACAAAAGGAAAGGGAAAAAATTGACTCAGAAAAGTAAAGAGACAAATAGGGTCAAATTGGAAAAAAATAACTATGGGTGAGAGAACACCCATAGTTATGAGTTCACTTTATTCGCCGTCCGTATAATACAGAACGCCTAAGGTGCCGGGACCGCAGTGGCTGCTGACCACACCGCCGGCTCTGGTAACATAGATATTTTCAAAATAGGACAGGCTCTCTAAGTATTCCTTTACGGGCGCTACAATGTCCTCGCTGCAGCCGGAATGGGTGATGAACACGCAGTTTTTATCGGCAGCAAGCAGCGCTTCTTCCTGGTCTTTGACATATTTCAAAAGCACGGAACCAAGCTGACCGCGGTATTTCTTTGCAACGATCATGGCACCGTCCTTTACCACGATTTCCGGCTTCAGCTTTAAGGTATTGGCAAGCAGGGCGGTAACGGAATTGCAGCGGCCGCCGCGGGACAGATAGGTCAGGGTATCAATGACAAAGCTGGCACTGACGGCAGACCTTCTTTTTTCTGCTTTTTCCACAATGGAGGCAGCGCTTTCTCCTGCCATGGAAAGTCTAGCGGCATAGAGAACCTGCAGACCGATTCCGGTGGAAAGACTCTGGGAATCAATGACATGCAGTTTGTCATAACCGGCTTCCTCTCCAATCAGACGTACCACATTGCAGGTAGTGCTCATCTGGGAAGAAATACCGAAGAAAACAATTTCCCTGCCTTCGTCCATGAAAGGTTTCAAAAGGGAAGCGGCATTGTCGATGGTGACGGCAGCCGTTTTGGGAGTGGTCTTGTTGGCATCCGCCCATTTGTATATTTCTTCCGGTGTGGTTTCAATGCCGTCAAAGTAGCTGTTTTCCCCCATTACGATACAAAGGGGAATAATGGTAATGTCATACTTTTCAATCAAATCCGCAGACAAATCACAGGTGGAGTCTGCCACAATCTTTACATTCATAGAGTCGGTCCTTTCATTCTTGTTTCAAAATAATGCAATTAGTATACTACTTTATTGCAGAAAAATCAAAGAGTTGTCCTTGCATAGTTTGTAAATTTACGTTATAATGCTTTCTGAGCAGATAATTCTAACTATTCTATATTCTAAGCCGGTTCATACCGGTATCTGAAACATTCGGAACATCCTGCTTATTATTCCATTTTTGCAACAGTAGAAACAGATACACGAAATAAAAGATTTTGTTGTATCAAAAAACAAACCAAGGTATAATATAGATACAGTTGGATGCCTTTGCGGATAACGTATCTATCGTTATTCCGGACAGAAGGAGGAAGACTGTGAGTACAGAACTAAAAAACGCAGTAAAAGCGGCGGATGCCATTCCACAGTATGATATGTGTGTCAAGCGTCTGCTGGCGGAAAAAAACATTATTGCCAACATCCTTGTAAATGCAGTGGATGTATACAAAGGGATGGTCCCGGAGGATGTGGTGCCGTATATTGAAGGAGAGCCCTATATCAGTATGGTGCCGGTGGAGCCGGGGCTGACCAATACAGCCCGGGAAGAAAACGGGCAGAGGGTTATAGGACTCAATACGGAAAATCAGGAAATTCACGAAGGACTCATAAAGTTTGACATTATTTTTTATGCATGGGAACCGATTAAAACAGACCCGGCTGCATCGGAGGAAGCCCCAGCAGAGAAAAACAAAGGTGCCCTGAACAAAATTATCCTAAATGTGGAGGCACAGAAAAACAATCCCACGGAATACAAAATCATAAACAGGGCGGTTTTTTATGTAGGAAGGATGATTTCTTCACAGAAAGAGCGTGATTTCGTGAATTCACATTATGATGACATCCGGAGTGTATATTCCATCTGGGTATGTATGAATATGGAAGAGAACAGTCTGAGCCATATTCATCTGACACAAGAGGATTTGGTCGGTAAAAATCAATGGAAAGGCAATCTTAATTTAATGAATATCATCATGATTGGCCTGTCGGAAGAATTGCCCGGACCCGAAGAAGGGTACGAACTGCATCGTTTGCTGGGTGCGCTGTTATCACAGAAACTTACGGTAGAAGAAAAATTAACAATCATGGAAACGGAATATCATATACCTGTAGAAGACAATTTGAGGAAGGATGTGAATGTTATGTGCAATTTGGGAGAAGGAATTGAGGAAAAAGCCATCGCGATTGGCGAAGCCAGAGGTGAAGCAAAAGGAGAGGCCAGAGGCGAAGCAAGGGGTGTGGCAAAAACAGAAGCCAGACTCGTAGGGAATATGCACAAAAACGGCTTCACGGCGGAGCAGATAGCGGCGGCAACGGACATGGACATCAAAGACGTGGAAGCCATTCTTGCGGGCAGGGAGCCGGCATAGACGTAGAAGCCATTCTTGCGGGCAGGGAGCCGGCATAGACGTGGAAGCCATTCTTGCGGGCGGGGAGCCGGCAAGGGCGTGATTTTGCCGGAAGAAGAACAAAAGGCACCTGTCAAAAACTTTTGACACACAAAAAAGGCAGGAAAAAGACCTGTGTCAAAGAGGTTTGATAGATTTAAAACTCTGCTTTGGATAAAGTAAGAGGGAAAGGAGGGCATGATATGGAGCTTGGAAATCAGATTAAACGTTACCGGAATGAAGGAAACCTGTCCCAGGAAGCCCTGGCGGAAAAGGTGTATGTTTCCAGACAGACCGTTTCCAACTGGGAAAACGATAAAAGCTATCCGGACGTAAAAAGTCTGCTGCTTTTAAGTGAAGTATTTCATACCTCTCTCGATACTTTAATCAAAGGAGACGTAGAAATTATGAAACAGCAGGTGAAGCAGGAAGACAAGAAAGAATTTGAAAAACTGAGTGCAGTATTTACCGTTTTACTTCTGGCGGTGATGATTACACCGATTCCGTTAGCCCATTTTTTCGGGTTTGTGGGGATTGGCATATGGGTACTGCTACTGGCAGCAGGGATGTATGTCGCAATTTTAGTGGAGAAGAAGAAAAGAAAATTCGACATTCAGACCTACCGGGAAATCATTGCTTTTACAGAAGGAAAAGGACTGGATGAGATTGCCAGGGCGAAGGAGGAAGGAAAAAGACCTTACCAGAAAATTCTGCTGGCAATGGCAGTGGGGGTCATTACCCTGTTGATAGCGATAGCATTTGCCGTAATCTTAAAATAAAGCAGGAACAGAAATAAAAACAGAAACAGGAAGTATATAGCAGGACTCCCCCGGACAAAAGTCCGGGGGAGTCCCGTTTGTGGTAATCATGTGATCTATAGAGAGAAGAATGCTTACTCAATCAGTCCGCTGTCCTTTAACAGAAGCTCGATGTCGGTGTCTTTTACTTTCTTTAAGACAACCTTTAACATTTCCTTTTCCTTGAAGGAAAGCTTGGCTTCGGAAATGGGCTTCTTGTCGATAGCATAGTAGCAGGCACGAAGCAGTTCACGCACATCGTACTGGCTGCCCCATACTTCGGGAACGGCACGGTCCACATTAAGCAGGGTGTAAACCGCTTCCATACCGGTACGGATGGAGTACTCGGTGGTGAAGATGGTGTCTCTCGGTGTTTCGGCAAACTGACCTAAGAAAGCGAAGTTTACAGAGCCCTCGGGTACGACCAGAGGACGGTCGGATTTCTTTCTGGGCTGGAAGAATGCATTGATGAACGGCATGAAGCAGGTCGTGGTGTTGCAGGCATTCTTAGCCAGGTCGTCGATTTCGGAAGTGGGAATACCGATGTGGTAGAGCCATTCCTTGCAGACTTCTTCACCGGTACAGTCGCGCATCGCTTTCTTTACATAGTTGCCTTCCTTGCCGGTGGAAAGAGAGTATACCCAGATTAAAACGGAGTCCTTATTCTGTGCCTTGAACTGGGGCTGACGGTTAATGGTCCAGGAAAGATACCAGTTGTCGGTGCTGTCCTTTACGGTAACGATACCGCCGGTGGTAACTTTGCCCGCTCTCGGGTCTCTCTTACAAATCTTGATAATGTGCTGAATGATCTCTTCGTTGGAGGTTTCCACGGTCGCACTCATCCAGTTCGTTGCTTCAAAGTCATTGCAGAAGTTGTCGGGATCGCCGTATTCGCCGTTTACTGCCTGCTTTGCAATGTTCTTCCAAAGATCCCAGGACTCGCCGGCACCGTTCTTTACACCGGAAAGGTCGGGTTTGTGGGTCTGGTCGCCGTAGCAGGAAGTATCGGTGCAGCAGCCGTTGGTAATGAATACCAGGTCATCTTCGGTCAGGCCGATTTCTTCTTCTTTGCCGTCCTTGAGGTAAACAATCTTCTCGGCAATTTTCTTGTCACCTACGTTTTTAATGATGACGTTTTTCACATCCATTCCGTATTCGATGCGGACACCGTGTGCTTCCAGATATTTTACCAGAGGAAGAATCATGCTTTCAAACTGGTTGTATTTGGTGAAACGGAGAGCACTGAAGTCGGGCAGTCCGTCAATATGGTGCACATATCTGCAAAGGTAACGCTTCATTTCGAGAGCGCTTGACCAACGCTGGAAAGCGAACATGGTCTGCCAGTAAAGCCAGAAGTTGGTGTCCCAGAAGGAGTCCGGCAGAACATCGGAAATCTTCTTGTCTTCCAGATCCTTTTCCGGTGTCATGAATAATTTGGAAAGTGCCAGTGCGGAAGCCTTGTCCAGACAGAACTTCTTGTCGGTGTGGGCATCCTCGCCGCAGTTGACGGAAGCGCGGCAAAGAGAATAGTTAGGGTCATGCTTGTTTAACCAGTAGTATTCATCCAGCACGGAAACCTCCGGGGTTTCGATGGAAGGAACGTCGCGGAACATATCCCACATACATTCAAAATGGTTGTCCATTTCACGTCCGCCTCTCATGTAGAAGCCCTTTGTGATATCCTTGCGACCGTCACAGCTGCCGCCTGCTAAGTCTAATTTTTCCAACAGGTGAATACGTTCCCCCTTCATCTGACCGTCTCTTACGAGATAAAATGCTGCCGATAGTCCGGCAAGACCGGTACCGATAATATAAGCTGATTTTCTGTCAACGCCTTCCGGTTTCTCCGGATGTGCAAATGCTTCATAAGTTCCTGCTCCGTAATACATAATCATTACCTCCTGTTGATGTTTGTTGGTTTTTGTTTCATGTGAATAGGAAAATCAATTTATTTTTTCCTTTCGATGGCTTTACTATACCTGTATTCGGGAGAAAGAACCATAGACAGAAAAATCCCCATGACTAAAAAATAATCATGGGGAAAAAGCTGTCAAAATTTTTATCATTCTGCATGTTTTGATAAAAACACGGTTTTATAACGGTTTGTCTTTGCGGAAACGGTTCAGCGCCATTCGGATGTCGTCCTGTATAACAAGAGTAAACCGTTCCACCAGAGTTTCCGGGTCCTGCTTCATGCCGTCTTTAATCCAGTCAATCATAATGCCGATGAAGCAATAGGAGTAGACCTGGGCGATAAATTCCTTATCCTCTTCCCGGGCGACCATGCCTTCGGAAAATTCGGCAATCACACCTAAAAGAAGGTTGTCGGTCAGCGGTGTCAGGTATTTTTCCACCTGCTCCCTGCTCACACAGTGGTAAACATTCATAATAAATGGCTTGTTTTCCCGGACTGCATAGAAAATCTGTAAAAATCCCTGTTGCCAGGTTTCCGCCGTTTTCTTGCCCTCAAGCGCCTTGGTGGCATCCTCCAGACAAGCCCACTCCACCAGATCGTAAATATCCTTAAAGTGGTAGTAAAAGGTCATGCGGTTGATGCCGCAGTCCTCGGTAATATCGTTGATGGTGATTTTATTCAAGGGCTTCTGCAAAAGCAGATTCTTAAGGGATGCCTCCAGGGCACGTTTGGTAATCTGGGACATAAATCCTCCTTAGAAACGGAAGGGAACCGGTCAGCAGTCTACCGCTCCATCTTCCAGAAATAAGCGCTGTAAGGGGGAAGCTCGCTGCCGCCTCCGAAATCGTGGGGCTCTCCGGTAATTAAATCCACGGCGGTGCCGCAGCCGGCATCAAAGTGTGCGGTATAGGGGGCAGCATCCGCATTGATGGCAACCAGCACGCGCTCGCCGTCTGTTTTTCTTTCAAAAATACATTGTCTGTTTGTCAGAACAACGGAACGGAAGTCTCCGTAATTCAAGGCAGGGGAGTTCTTCTTGGCTTCCGCCAGCTTGGAAATCCATTCGGAAAGTTCATTGAAAACGGGAGCATCAAAGCACTTACGCAGAGCCGGGTCGCCCTCGCTTTTATTTGCTTTTTCGCCCCATTCGCTGCCGTAATATACGCAGGGAATGCCGGGCATGCCGAAGCAGAGGGCATAAATAAGAGGCAGATGCTTTTCGTTCTGCAGAATGCTTGCCACTCTGGTCACATCGTGGTTGTCCACGAAGGAGAGCAGATGCTTTCCTTTATAAAGCGTCCAGTTTTCCGGTCCGAACTGACGGAGCAGGGAGTGGACAATTTCAAACAGGTTCATGCTGTTGAAGCTGGAATACAGACCCTTGTAGCATTCGTAATTGGTAACGGAATGCAGCATGGAATCGTTCATCATGCGGTTGTAATCGCCGTGCAGCATTTCGCCGAGCAGGAAGAAATCCTGCTTTTTGCTGTCGGTGAAGCTGCGCAGGCGTCTGACAAAATTTTCATCCAGACAGTAAGCCACATCCAGACGCAGACCGTCGATGTCAAAATAATCAATCCAGTAGTTTACGGCATCTAAAATATGCTCCATCACATCATTGTTCTGTAAATTCAATTTGACTAAGTCGTAGTTGCCCTCCCAGCCTTCGTACCAGAGACCGTCATTGTAAGCGTCGTTGCCGGAGAGATTGATGTGGAACCAATTTAAGTAAGGAGAATGCTCCCTGTTTTTTAAGACATCCTGGAACTGGTAAAAGCCCCTGCCCACATGGTTGAAAACGCCGTCTAAAACAACCTTGATGCCGTTTTCGTGGAGCTTATTGCAGACGTCCTTAAAATCTTCGTTGGTACCCAGACGGACATCAATTTTTTTGTAATCCCGGGTGTTGTAGCCGTGGGTGTCGGACTCAAATACCGGAGAAAAATAGACGGCATTGATGCCTAATTTTTTCATATGGGGAATCCAGTCCTCCACCTTTTTGATTTTGTGTGTCAGCACACCATCGTTTTCAAAGGGTGCGCCGCAGAAGCCCAGGGGATAAATCTGATAAAATACACTTTCGTATGCCCACATAGTTCAGCCTTTCCGAGGACACAGTATTTCGGTAAAACAGAATGTGCCGCTCTTTGCAGTTTGTGCATGTCTATTATAACATTCTGAAAAGCAAAGACAAGACCTCTTGACAGATAAATCTCCCGGTGATATATTCATAACGGCGTTATGAATAATGAAACGTCCCAAGCAAAAGTGCTATGGACAAAATGTGTGCAAGGTTTATATAAGGGAGGCGGATGCACTGGCAAAACAGATTGAAGGCGTATATGAACAGATTTTATCCTGCGCCATGACAGAGTTTCTGGAACAGGGCTATACGGATGCTTCGCTGCGGGACATTGCCGCCAAGGCAGGTACCACCACGGGCTCCATTTATACCCGGTTCGGGGATAAGGAAGGTCTGTTTGAAGCCATTGTGGGTACCCATTACAGGTACCTGACGGAGAAGTTTAAGAATGCGCTCGCGGAATTTTACAAACTTCCGGAGGAGAAAAAGCCGGAGCATATGGGAGAAATATCCCAGAACTGCATGAAGGAAATGCTGCAGTACGGACTGGCGCACCAAAAGGAATTTTATCTGATTTTATGCAAGTCGGAGGGCACCCGTTTCTCCGGTATGCGGGATGAATTTATCGAAGCGGAAATAAAGTCCACGGATGATTATCTGGAAACACTGGCAAAACTGGGCAGACCGGCACCGGAAATATCCCCGCACCTAAAGCACATTATTGTGACGGCGATGTTTAACGGTTTTTTTGAAATGATTATTCACAATATGCCGCCCAAAGAAGCGGAGAGCTATTTAAGAGAGCTTCATCTGTTTTTTGAAGCGGGCTGGGCCAAAATTATGGGACAGTGATGTCCCATTGCTTTTTGATTTGCGGTTAGCACAGACTAATTAGCATAAACTAATTGAAAAGGAGGTTTCTTATGAAAAAACAATCTAACCTGTCAAAGCTCATGGGCTATGCGGGAAATTTCCGTTTCCTCACATATGCCTCATGGATTTTATCGGGAGTCAGCGCGGCTTTCGCTTTGATTCCCTTCTATTTTTTATGGCGCATCATCAAAGAGGTGCTCACCGTTATGCCTGACTTTTCAAAGGCAGCCGGGCTTATCCATAACGGCTGGATGGCGGTGCTGTTTGCGGCACTGTCCCTTGTTATTTATATCTGCGCCCTGATGTGCTCCCATTTAGCGGCGTTTCGTGTGCAGGCAAATCTGCGGAAAGCCATGCTGCATCATGTCATCACCCTGCCCCTCGGCACATTGGAAAAGGAAGGCAGCGGCAAGGTCAGAAAGACCATTCAGGAATGTTCCGGCGCAACGGAAACCTTTCTGGCGCATCAGCTTCCGGATATGGTGGGCGCTTATGTGACCCCGCTGGGACTGGTGGTTCTTCTGTTTGCGTTTGACTGGCGTTTCGGACTTATCTGCCTGATACCCATTGTGCTTTCCTTTGTGGTAATGATGGTGTTCATGACCGGTCCGACCTTAAAGGTAAAGATGCAGGAATACCAGAATGCACTGGAAGACATGTCCAACGAAGCCGTGGAATATGTGCGCGGCGTGCCGGTGGTAAAGACTTTCGGACAGACCGTTTATTCCTTTGAAAAGTTCAAAAAATCCATCGACCGTTACAGTGAATGGGCGATTTCCTATACCAAGAGCATGCGTATTCCAATGTGTCTGCTCACCATTCTGATTAACGGTATATTCGCGTTTATTCTGGCAGCTGGTATCTGGTTTACGAAGGGCGGCATCAGCACAACGCTGGTTCTGAATATTTTGTTCTATATTATCCTGACGCCCATTCTTACGGTAACCATGACAAAAATTATGTTCCAGAGTGAAAACAACATGCTTTTAGAGGATGCCATGAAGCGTATGGACAATATCTTAAGTTTAGAGCCTCTGAAAGAAACACAGAATGCGAAAAATCCCAAAGAAAACTCCGTGGAGCTTCGTCATGTATCCTATAGCTACGATGAGAGAACTCAGGCGCTTAAGGATATTTCCCTTTCCATCAAGGGCGGTCAGACCGTAGCCTTTGTGGGACCCTCCGGCAGCGGTAAGACCACACTTGCCAATGTTATCAGCCGTTTCTTCGACGTGAAGGAAGGCGAGGTGTTAATCGGCGGCGTCAATGTGAAGGATATCAGCAAGGAAAAATTGATGGAAACCGTTTCCTTTGTATTCCAGAACAGCCGTCTGATAAAAGGAACCATTTTAGATAATGTCAAATTAGGAAAGCCGGACGCTGCGGAAGAGGAAGTCATGACAGCCCTGCGGCAGGCACAGTGCATGGACATTGTGGAAAAAATGCCGGACGGCGTACATACGGTCATCGGAACAAACGGCGTTTATTTGTCCGGCGGCGAAGGCCAGCGGATTGCCATTGCCAGAGCCATCTTAAAGAACGCGCCCATCATTATTTTAGACGAGGCGACAGCATTTGCCGATCCGGATAACGAAGTCAGGGTACAGGCAGCTTTTAAGGAGCTGGCAAAGGATAGGACGGTTATCATGATTGCACACCGTCTGTCCACCGTAACCTCTGCCGACTGCATCTATGTCTTAAAGGACGGCAGCATTGCCGAACACGGTACGGACAGTGAACTGAAGAACAAAGGCGGCATTTATGCCGAAATGATGAAGAATTACATTTCCTCCGTAAACTGGAAAGTGGGAAAGGAGAGTGCGTGATGATAGAGAAATTACAGCATAGATTTGCGTTATCGGAAAGAGGCGCGAAGGATTTGGTAAAGGGTGTCGTTGCTTGCGCCGTACAGAATGTTTCCTTTATGGTGCCCGTTTCCCTGCTTTACTTTTTCGTAGGCGATCTGTTAAAGGGAGAAATTACACACGAAAGAGCTGTTTTTTACATAGTGGGCAGCCTGCTTGCACTGGCACTGATATTTGGAATTACCTACTGGCAGTACAATGCCACCTTCCTCGCTACGTATGTGGAAACCGGAACCTGCAGACTGACACTGGCCGAAAAGCTTCGGAAGCTTCCCCTTTCCTACTTCGGAAAGAAGGACCTGGCAGACCTTACCAGCACCATCATGGCGGATTGCACCTTCCTTGAAACGGCATTTTCCCATTTTATACCGCCGTTTGCGGGAGCCATTCTTTCCACTGTGTTAATCGCTGTCAGTCTGTTTTTCTTTGACTGGAGAATGGCACTGGCTTCCCTCTGGGTACTGCCCGTTTCCTTCGGCATTGTGTTTTCTTCCGCCAGACTGGCGGACCGTATGCAGCAGAAAGCCATGAATGCCAAAATGGCATGTGCGGACGGCATTCAGGAATGCATCGAAACCATGCAGGATTTAAAGTCCAACAATGCGGAAGCCGCCTACATAAAGGGGCTGGACAAAAAGGTGGACAATGTGGAAAAGGAAGTCACAAACTGCGAACTTATAACCGCCGTCTACATGACCTGCGCACAACTTATCTTAAAATTAGGTATCGGAACCACAGCAGTGGTAGGCGCTTCCCTTCTGTTACAGGGGTCTCTGGATGTACTGACCTTTTTTATGTTTTTACTGGTGGTTTCCAGACTGTACGACCCCATGCAGTCGGTACTGCAGAATCTGGCAGCCATTATCAGCACCCGTACCAATGTAAACCGGATGAATGAAATTTTAGACCACCCTGTGCAGACAGGTGCAAACACCTTAAGCAACAAGGGCTGCGACATCTGCTTCGACCATGTGGGATTTTCCTATCAGGACAAAGAGGTGGTCTTAAAGGACGTTTCCTTTACGGCAAAGCAGGGTCAGGTAACGGCACTGGTAGGACCCTCCGGCGGCGGTAAAACCACGATTTCCCGTCTGGCAGCCCGCTTCTATGACTGCAGCCACGGTAAGATAACCGTAGGCGGCATGGATGTTTCCAAGGTGGAGCCGGAAACCCTGATGTCCTTGTATTCCATCGTGTTCCAGGATGTTACCCTGTTTAACAACAGTATTTTGGAAAATATCCGCTTAGGACGCAAGGGCGCTACGGACGAAGAAGTCCTGGCGGCGGCAAAAATGGCTAACTGCGATGAATTTGCCTTAAAACTTCCCGAAGGCTACCACTCCATGATCGGAGAAAACGGATGTGAGCTTTCCGGAGGAGAAAGACAGCGTATCTCTATTGCCAGAGCTTTCTTAAAGGATGCGCCCGTCATTCTTTTAGACGAAGCCACCGCTTCACTGGATGTGGAAAACGAAAGTGCTATCCAGACGGCGCTATCCCGTCTGATTAAAAATAAGACCGTTATGGTAATTGCCCACCGTATGCGTACCATTGCCGGTGCCGACAAGATTGTGGTGCTGAAGGACGGCGTTGTGGCAGAAGAGGGCACGGCAGAAGAGCTTTCCGCGGCAAACGGCATTTATTCCCATATGGCTGCATTGCAGATGGAAAGCCAGAACTGGACAATCGCGTAAGAGAAAGGAGACGGTAGTATGCGTGTTACGGCAGTAGCAGTCGGCACCAGAGGGGATGTAAACCCTCTGGTGGAATTGGGAATGGAAATGAAAAAGAGAGGGCATGAATTCCGAATTTTAACTCATGAAAAGTTCCGTCCCATGATAGAAGAAAAGGGTGTGACCTATCTGCATCTGGACGGCAATGCCGACCATGTGATGCAGTACATGGTGACGGATTATAAGACCTCGGCGGATTTTATGAAGGGGCTTATGAAGCTGAAAAAAGAAAGCCCTGCCTTCATGGAGCAGACCATGGAAGCGGTCCAGGGTTCCGATTTAATCATGTACGGCACCTGTGGGGCATTTGCCCGCCATGCGGCGGAATATTACCACATTCCCTGCGCCCGTTATTTTTACAGCCCCATGGATAAAACGGATAAGTATTCTTTATACAGTGAGGAATACGACAGCCCCAAGGTGGGAAAGACCTATAACAGCCTTTACAGCGGCATGAGCATGCTGACCAAAATCATGATGAACAAATGGCGGAAATCGGTGGGACTGCCCAAGTGGAAAATGAGTGACCGGTATCCGGTGATGGACGGCAGGCACCTGCTTACGTTTTACCCGGTAAGCCCGCAGTTAATGCCGCCCGATACTTCCTGGGACAAGGACACGTATGTGACGGGTTACTGGTATCATCCTGCGGAGGATGCGGCGCAGTACGAGATGCCGGACTCTTTACGTGCGTTTCTTGCAAAAGGCGAAAAGCCCATCTTTATTGCCTTCGGAAAAGCGGAGTCAGAAGAACTGGCGGAGTTGCAGGAGCGGACGCTTACGGCAGCTAAAATGGCGGGCATCCGCGCCATTATCCAGGCAGACCAGATAAAAGAGGTGGAAAAGGTCAATACGGAGAAGTTGTATTTTATCGATACGGTTCCTTACAGCTACATTTTCCCCTATGTAAGAGGCGTGGTTCATCACGGAGGCTGCACCACAAACGGTTTAAGCCTTTTGTATGGCTGTCCCACACTTGTTATTCCTCTGGCATTAGACCAGTATTTTTACGGCAGAATGGACAACAGGCTGGGAGCCGGGCCGGAACCCTTATATATCCGGAAAAAACTCTGCACCACGGAACAGATTGAAAGTGCCCTGCTTGACCTGGTGAGCGAACAGTACGACGAAGCGGCAAGGGAGATTTCCGCAAAGATGCAGAGAGAAAACGGTGTGGCTTGTGCGGCGGACGCCATAGAAGAATATGTGCGGAGATAAAAAAGAGTTTTGCTTTTTCATGTCTGTTCGGTATATACTGTAAGTAACTTGTGACTTCAAATGAAAAACAGCAGGAAAGGAATACTGATGATTATGAAAAAAAGATTACTAGCTTTATTATGTGCCCTGACTCTTGCCGTGGGCGCAGCGGCCTGCGCTACGTCCGGCAGCGGAGAAAACGAAACCAATGCGCAGCAGACGGAGGACAATAACAACACCGGCAACACACAGCAGACGGAGAATGCTGCCGGCAGCACCGATGCCGGCGATGCAGCGGAAAACGCGGTCTACACGCCGGGCGTCCTGTCAAACCCTGACGCCAGCGAGGCGGCGCAGGATCTGTTTGCCTACATCTGCGACACTTACGGAAATGCTATTTTATCCGGGCAGCAGGAGTCAACCTGGATGGGCAGCGAACAGTACGAATTCGACTACATTTACGACAACACCGGAAAATATCCCGCCATCCGCGGCCTGGACTACATGAACGATGACTTCGACGGCGTGAACAGAAGGGCAAAGGAATGGTATGACAGAGGCGGTATCGTGACCATCTGCTGGCACTGCGGTTCTGATTTCTCGGGAAGCTGGAGCGAGTGCATGAACACCACGATCACCGACTGGGACAAAGCGCTTACTGAGGGCACCCCGGAATACGAAACCCTTATCAAAGGAATGGACAAGGCAGCCGAAGCACTGCAGGAGCTTAAGGAAGAAAACATTCCCGTGCTCTGGCGTCCGTTCCATGAATTTGACGGCGCCTGGTTCTGGTGGGGCAAGGGCGGCTCGGAAAACTTTAAGAAGCTCTGGGTCATGATGTACGACCGTTACACCAATTACTGGGGACTGGACAATTTAATCTGGGTACTGGGTTATTCCGGCAACGGCAACGGCTACGCCGACTGGTATCCCGGAGATGCCTATGTGGACATTGCCGGTGCGGATTCCTACAATGACGGCTCCAATGCGGCATTGTATAATAAAGTAAAGGATGTGGTGGGAGAAGAAAGGCCCATCTGCTTCCATGAATGCGGACGCATTCCTACCGTGGATCAGCTTACCACAACAAATGCGGGCTGGGTATGGTTCATGACCTGGCATACGGAGCACATTACCGACCACAATGATACCGATACCTTAAACGAAATTTACAACGACGATTATGTGATTACCCTGGACGAACTTCCCGATTTATACAATACAAAGGAGAATCCGGCAGCGGAAAAATAAAACAATGAAAAATGCCAAAAAGCTCTTCTTGCGTGGACAGCTTTTTGGCATTTCTTATATGGACAAACAAATGGTTCTAAGATAAAATGTTGACAGAAACAGGAAAGGGGAAAACTTATGAAAGAGAAGAAAAACCTGGTAAAAGTGATTGCGTATGCGCTGCTCCTTTTAGCACTGCTCGGCATCGGCTTCGGGGTAAAGCTGATTGATGTACAGGAGTTAAAAAAGGTATTTACCTTTGACGGCACCACCTTGGTGAAGCTGCTTATTATGGTAGTAAGTATATTGCTTTTAGAAAATCTGCTGCTGTTTGTACTGCGGCTTGTCAAACCGAAAAAACACAGAACAGGCTCTGTTCTTTCTTTAATCTGCAGCCTGATTAAGTATGCGGCATTTATTGCGGTGATCTGTTTCGGGCTCACCATTTTAGGCGTCAATATTACCACCATTATTGCCAGTATCGGCATTCTGGCTCTGATTGTGGGCTTCAGCGCTGAAAGCCTCATTGCGGATATTGTGACCGGAACCTTTATGCTTTTGGAAAATCAGTATAATGTGGGGACATCGTGGAGGTCAACGGCTTCCGCGGCGTGGTAACGAGCATCGGCATCCGTACCACCTGCATTACGGACAGCGGCGACAATGTAAAGATCATCAACAATTCTGAGATGAAAAACATCCTGAACCGTTCGGACAACTTTTCCAAGTCCGTGTGTGACATTGCCATCCCGTATGAAACTGATTTAGAGAAATTTGAGGAAAAGCTGCCGGGACTCTTAAAGGAAATTTACGAAAAGCATGAGGACGTATTTAAGGGTATGCCGGTTTATCTGGGTGTGCAGGCACTGGAGGAGTCCGATGTGCTGCTGCGCTTTGTGGCGCCGGTTACCGAGAAAAACGTATTTGCCGCAAACCGTATCTTAAACCATGATCTGCTGCTCGGCTTCCGCAAACTGGGCGTGGAATGCCCGTATCCCCAGGTGGATGTCCACAACAGGTGATAAGGAGATCCATGAACACCGGAAACCATTGACAGAGTAAGCAGGGGGACACCTATGAAACGGGGAAAAACAGAATGGGAATATCCCATGCCGGAGGAACTGAACAGTCCGGGAGCGGAGTACACGCCCCTTCCCGACGAATTTTTGCAGGGCGGCGGGAAAACGCCGGACGAACCGGAGAAAAAGCGGAACAGGCGCATGCGCCGGATGTACGGAATGACAGCCGCTTTCGTGCTGGCGGGCTGCATCCTGTTTGGGGTGACGGACTCCGGAAAGGACATACCGGCGGACGGTACGGAGATTGCCGAAAACACGGCGGGACAAAAAAAGGATGACGGCACCGGCACGGCAGGCAACACCGATGCATCAGATAATACCGAAACGGCAGGCAATACCGGCGCGTCGGATAACACCGGTGCCGCAGACAGCATACCGGAGTATCCGCTTGCGGACGGTACCGTACATATTTTGGTTTACAATGATTCTTTTGATGAGGAATTCTTTCAGCAGAGCGGTTCTGGCGAATACAATCTGCTTCTGGCAGAGGAAACACTTGCGGAAAGTTATTTTGCAGAGGGCGGCAGTTACACGCTTCCTTCCTATGACAAGTCACAGGAAGAGTATGGCTATGAATTTTTGGGCTGGGCGGCCTATTATAAAAAGAAAAAGGCGGACGGCGGTCCGAAGCTTGTACTTTTGCCGGATACGCTGACAGAGGAGAATTTGTTATGCTTTGCACCCGCGGACGGTGTCCGGAAAGTGGAAATCCATGCGGCATGGAGAATGGCAGGGAACGGGGACGGTACGCAGATGGGAAGCAACATGACCAATACCCTGATTTTACAGGCGCAGGGCGGTCTTATCGAAGGAGAGGAAAGCATAACCTATAATGCGGTGACACCGCTTGCCTCCGCCGGAGCGGTTTACCTTTGTGCTTACCCGGTTCCCGTGCGGGAGGGTTACACCTTCACCGGCTGGTTTGAAACACCGGAGGCGGGAGAGAAAGACGGCACCGGCACAGAGGCTTTCCAAAGCGTGGAGCGGCTGAATGCGACAGCATTTTATGAAAAGGACGAGGGGGCGGCGGAGCCCGACTGGAGCGCTCCGAAATCCATAGTTCTTTATGCGGGGTGGAAAAAGAAGTAATACATCGGAGGGAAATAAATCCTCTGCTCCTGCAGAGGCAGTCGCATTTTGCTGCGCAAAACAAGGAGGCTAAATCCTCTGCTCCTGCAGAGGCAGTCGCATTTTGCTGCGCAAAACAAGGAGGATTAATATGGCGAAAGAGAAAAAAGACGAATCCTTTATGGTTAAGCTTGCCACATTGATTGTGGATAAAAGGAAGGGATTTTATCTTGTATTTATCGTACTTTGTGTATTCAGTGTACTGTGTATGAATAAGGTAAAGGTCAACAACGACCTGACGACCTATCTGCCGGATACCACCGAGACAAGGCGTGGTCTTACCCGGATGGATGAGCAGTTTATTACCTACGGCAGCGCCCGGATTTTAGTCTGCAACATCACCTACGATGAGGCGGAAAAGCTTTCGGAGAAAATCAAGGAGCTGCCCGGCGTCAGCATGCTTGATTTTGACGATACGAAGGACCACTATCACGATATGGAGGCGCTTTACTCCGTGACGTTTGATGAGGATGCGGATTCGGAAAACACCAAGGAAAATCTGGAAAACCTGCTTTCCGGGCTTTCCGGATATGATGTGTATTATTCTTCCGATATCGGACAGGAGGAAAGAGATGCCTCCGACCTGAACAACGACATGATTTTAATCTTATGTCTGGCGGCGGTGGTTATCGTGGCAGTGCTTCTGTTTACCTCCACCACCTATGCGGAAATCCCGGTTTACCTGATGACCTTTATAGTAGCGGCAATTCTGAACAAGGGAACCAACTTCTGGTTCGGCACCATCAGCTTTGTTACAAACTCCATTGCCGTGGTGTTGCAGCTTGGTCTTGCGGTGGACTATGCCATCATTTTAGCCCACCGTTTCATGGAGGAGCATGAAAGCAAGGATGCCCGGGAAGCGGTTATCGTGGCACTTAGCAAGGCAATCCCGGAGATTTCCTCCAGCTCCTTAACCACGGTTTCCGGTATGGTAGCCATGATGTTCATGCAGTTCAGGATAGGTTACGATATGGGTATTATTCTTGCCAAATCCATTATCTTCAGTATGGTGGCGGTATTCTTCCTGATGCCCGGACTTCTGCTTACGTTTTCCAAGGCTATTGACAATACCCACCACAAAAGCTTCGTGCCGAAGATTACGGCAGTCGGCAGGTTCTGTGTGGCAACCCGTTACATTGTACCGCCCCTGCTTATCGTGGCGGTTATTGTGGCATTTTTCCTTTCCAATAAGGCGCAGTATGCATTTGATGTAAACTCCTTAAGCGCCAGCCGCATGAGCGACAATAAATTCTCAGTGAGCATGGTAAACAAGGAATTCGGCGAAGTCAACCAGCTTGCGGTTCTGGTGCCGAACGGTGACTACGAAAAAGAGGCAAGAGCCTTGAATGCCCTGTCCAGGCTTCCGTATGTCAAATCCTGTCAGGGACTTGCCAACATCGAAGCCATGGACGGCTATACCCTGACGGATCAGCTTTCTCCGAGACAGTTTGCGGAAATGCTGGATATGGATGTGGAAATTGCCAATACCCTGTACTCCGCATACGCTTTGAACGACGATAATTACGGTGCTCTGATTGACGGTGTCAGCAACTACAAGGTACCGTTTATTGATATGTTCCTGTTTATTTACGACCAGAAGGAAAAGGGAAATATCACTCTTTCCGGTGATTTGGAGGAAACGCTGACGGATGCATACTCCCAGATAAAAATCGCTAAGGACCAGCTCATTGGTGAAGACGACACCCGCTTTGTACTGGAGCTTTCCGTCCCGGTGGAAGGCGACGAAACGGAAGCGGCGCTGGAGGAAATCCGCAATACCGTGGCACAATACTATGACGTAGATTCGATACTGCTGGTCGGAAACTCTACCAGTGATAAGGATTTGGGCGACTCCTTTGCAACGGACAATACCATCATTACCGTGCTGACGGCGGTATTTGTTATGATTATTCTGCTGTTTACCTTCCAGTCGGCAGGTCTTCCCGTATTGCTGGTTGTGACTATCCAGGGAAGTATCTGGATGAACTTCTCCCTGCCGTATCTCTTAAACGAGCCGGTTTACTTCTTAGGTTACCTGGTGGTATCGGCTATCCAGATGGGTGCAACCATCGACTATGCGATTGTCATTACCAGCCGGTATATGGATCTGAAGAATTACATGGATATCAGGGAAGCAGCTATTGAATCCTTAAACCAGGCATTCCCCACCATCGTAACCAGCGGTTCCATGCTGGTAGCGGCGGGATTTATCATCAGCGGTGTTTCCTCCAATGCAGCGGTAGCGGCAATCGGTTTGGCGCTGGGACGCGGTACCCTGACTTCTATTTTACTGGTGCTTTTAGCACTGCCCCAGACCCTGCTTGTGGGTGATATTATCATCCAGAAGACGGCATTTACCTTAAAACGGGATGTGACGAGAGCGCTGCCTGCCAAGGGCCGTGTCTTCATGAACGGTCACATCAGAGGCTATGTAAACGGTGTGCTGGACGGCGAATTCCAGGGTATCATTGACGGTGAAATGGGTGCGGTGGTGCGCCCCAGGGATTTAGTACGGATGGAAGGGGAAAGCACTATAAGAGATGAGGATGAAGGACCTTCGGCAGAAGAAACAGCTACGGAAGGAACAGAAAGTGAGGTGGCAGACCATGAAGAGTAAGAAGGTTTTGGCAGGTGTCTGTGCGGCACTCATTCTTTTACAGACCACATTTCCGGCACTGGCTGCAGAGGTTCCCACTTACGAGCAGTACAGGGGCGGCAGCTACCGTACACAGCAGCCGGATAAAGTATATACCAGGATAGAAATCGGCACGGAAGAGGAGCTGCGCAAATTCGCGGCAGATTGCAGCGTGGACGAATGGTCCGTGGACAAGCTGGTCATTCTTACGGACAACATCAGCCTGACCGGTGCGGATGAGCTCTGCATTCCGGTCTTCGGCGGTTATTTTGACGGTGCGGGACACCATATCAGCAATTTAGAAATTACATCCGCAGGCTCCGACAAGGGCTTGTTCCGCTATGTGCAGGACGGCGGTATTGTGAAGGGACTGACCGTGGAAGGACATGTAGCCCCGGACGGAACGGCAAAGCAGGTAGGCGGCATTGTAGGTGTGAACTACGGACTTGTGGAAAACTGCAGCTTTACCGGTACGGTCATCGGTGATACCAACGTGGGCGGCATTGCCGGAAGCAATGCGGAAACCGGTGAAATCCGCCGATGCAAGAATGCCGGTGTGATTTTGGGAGACCATTCCGCGGGAGGTATTGCCGGCAGCAACGACGGTACCCTGAACAACTGCGGCAACAGCGGTAAAATCAATACCTACAGTACGGAAGTAACCTATGATCTGGATGACTTTTCCGTGGACAATTTAGAGAAGCTGAACAGCACCTCCAATGTGGCTGCCCATACGGATACCGGCGGTATTGCGGGTATTTCCGGCGGCAAGATTTATTTCTGCGTCAATACCGGCGACATCGGTTATGAGCATGTGGGCTACAACATCGGCGGCATCGTGGGCAGACTGCATCAGGGGTACATACAGAGCTGCACCAATAACGGACATGTACTGGGACGTAAGGATGTGGGCGGTATGGCCGGCCAGATGGAGCCTTTTCTGGAAATCCAGTATTTAAGCGACAAGCTGCAGGAACTGGACCGGGAAACGGACAAATTCCTTGACCTGCTGGATGCCACTTACGATGAAATCAGCAAGACAAGCAGGGACGCCACACAGATAGCCAGGCAGATATCAGGCAGCTTAAAGGGAGCAAATGCCGCCGGGAAAGAGCTTTCCACGGCAGCGGTGGATCTCTGGTATATTTACAATCAGGAGCTTGGCGGTGTCAGCAACGATATACGGAAACTGAATGATGATCTTGCCGACGTGTCCGGCAACAACGGCAAGAAGCCCGACCCCGATGACCCACCCCGGGAGGTGGAAGGCATGGCTGGCTCTGAGGCAGGCAATGTTACGGCGGACAGTCCCCTCGATGATATTTCCGGCAACAACCCGTGGGACGATATTTCAGGAAACAATCCTTGGTTTGATATTTCAGGCAATGATTCCTGGCCGGATATTTCCGGCAATGATGACTGGGAAAGCTATAAAACAGCCCTGAAGAAGTTCGGAGAAAGCACTTCCGGCCATATAGACACCATGACGGATGCCACAGAGAGCAGGGAAAGCGTTATAAAGAACAATCTGGAATTACTCAACAAGAATCTGGATGACGCCACGAACAGCCTGGAGGCTCTGGCGGATCTGTTGGAAAAATCCGCGGATACAAACAGTGGGAATATGGATGCCCTGACAGAACAGGCAAGGGTTCTGCGGAAGCTTACCAGCGAAATCAGGGACGATTTGTTCCGTTATGAAGGCATCTCCATAGAAGATACTTCCGACGAACCGGCAACGGACGGGGACGTGACACCGGGTGATCCCGGTACGGAATCGGAGGTGGCTGACGAAGCTCTTTACGATACATCCGGTTTCCAGAAGGGGAAGATTACTCTCTGTATCAACCGGGGAACTATAGAAGCCGACACCAACGTGGGCGGTATCGTGGGACAGATTGCCACGGAATACGATTTTGACCCGGAGGAGGATATCACTCTTTCCGGTGCGGAAAGCTTTGATGTGGAGCAGACGGTGAAGGCAGTAGTGCGCGACAGCCGCAACACCGGCAAGGTGACCGGTAAAAAAGACTGCGTAGGCGGTATTGCGGGAAAAGCGGATTACGGCGCCATTATTTCCTGCGAGTCCTATGCGGACGTTGAAAGTACCGGCGGCAGCAATGTAGGCGGAATTGCCGGTTCTGCGGATTATGCCATCCGGAGCTGCTACAGCATGGGCAATATCACCGGTAAAAATTATGTGGGAGGTATCACCGGCAGAGGCTGTGATATTTTCTACAGCTATGCATGCAACACCGTTTCCATGAGCGGAGAAGCGGGTGGAGGCATTGCCGGTTCCCTGAAGGATAACGGCACCATGTACGGCAATTATTATGTGGAAGGCGGTCTGGACGGTGTGGACGGCATCGGCTATGAAAACGGCGCCTGCCCCATCAGCTACGAAGAACTGAGCAATATGGAAAATGTGCCGGATGCCTTTACCTATTTCACGGTTACATTTATGGCGGATGACAAAGAGGTGGCAAAGATAAACTGCACCTACGGCAGCAGGCTTTCCGATTTGGACCTTCCGGAAGTACCGGAAAAAGAAGGCTATTACGGAAGCTGGCCCGAAATCGACGAGGCAGGCATCCGCAGCAATACCGTTCTCAACGCGGAATACAAGGAATGGATTGCCTCCGTTGCCTCCGAGGATACGGTGGAGGGCGGCAAGGCGGTTTTAATGGCAGCCGGAGAATTTTATCCGGGCGCATGCTTAAGTGTCACACAGGAGGACGGCGTGTACCGTTACCGGGTGGAAAATCCGAAGGAGGATACCGAGAAAGGCACCCTGTATCAGGGAGAAGTTACCCTACGTGTATACTGTGAGGACAGCGACAACTGCCACATTTTAGTGCAAAAGAACGGAAACTTTGAAAAAACGGACTCCCGCGTCATCGGCAGCTACATAGAATTTACGGCAGATGCGGAAGGAACATTTAAGATAGGAGAAAACAGTAAAAACAGTACGCTGCTTATTACCGGCATTGCCGTGGCAGCGGTGGCTGTTATCGTGGGGATAGTACTGTTGTGCAGACATCGTCATGTGCGGAGAAACAAAAAACAAAAAGAAAACAACGATTAATATGGTAGAAGGGTCTTTGTGGAAGAACATCTTTTTATTCAGTGTTCCGTTGATGCTCTCCCAGCTTTTAGAGGTCATGTTCAATTTAAGCGACGTGGCGGTAGTCGGTAAGTTTGCCGACTACAAGGCGCTGGGAGCCGTCGGCTCCACAACCCTTCTCGTTTCGTTATTTGTGGGATTTTTAATCGGTATGGGGAGCGGTGTCAACGTACAGGTGGCGCTGGGCCTGGGAGCCAGGGATAAAAGAAATGTGGAACAGACCATCCACACTTCCCTGATTTTATGCTTTATTGTGGGTATGGCTGCCTGCATCCTGTGCTTTGTACTGGCAAGACCGGTGCTTACCCTCATGAAAACCAAAGAAGATCTGCTGGAGCAGGCAGTGCTGTATCTGCGGATTTATGCGCTGGGTCTGCCCGGTATGGCGGTTTACAATTTCGGCAACGGCGTAATGAGCGCCGGTGGGGATACCAGGCATCCGTTGGTTTACTTAAGCATTGCGGGTATTCTGAATGTCCTGCTGAATTTGTTTTTTGTCATTGTGATGCATCTGGCGGCAGCGGGCGTCGCGATTGCCAGTGTGATTGCCCAGTATGTATCGGCAGTGCTTATCATTGCCAATCTGCTGCGCAGGGAGGATGAATGCAATCTGTCCGTAAGAAAAATACGGCTGCATAAGGACGCCGCAAAATCCGTGCTGTTAATCGGACTGCCCACAGGCATCCAGAATGCCATTTTTGCCATCGCAAATCTGTTTGTGCAGATGGGCGTCAATTCCTTTGATACGGTTATGGTATCCGGCAACTCGGCGGCAGCTAATGCGGATACGGTTATTTTCAATATCCTGAATGCGTTCTACACGGCATGCGCCAGCTTCATCGGACAGAACAGGGGAGCGGGCAACAAGGAGCGCATGAAGAAGAGCTATTTCATCAGTCTGTTTTACGGCGCCGGTGTGGCTGCCCTTGCGGGAGGTGTGCTGCTTTTGTCCGGCAGACAGTTTTTATCTTTGTTTGCCAACAACCCGGAGGTTATAGATGCCGGCATGCAGAGACTGCGTATTATGGGCTTTTCCTTTGTAATGGCGCCGTTTATGGACTGCACCATAGCGGCATCCAGAGGTCTTGGAAAAAGCGTGGTTCCCACCATTATCGTGGTAATGGGTTCCTGCGTGTTCCGCGTCATCTGGATTTACACCGTATTTGCATACTTCCACACCATTCCGTCCCTGTATCTTCTCTATATCTTTTCCTGGACGATTACGGCAGTTGCGGAGGGTATCTATTTTTGCATTGTTTATAAGAAAACCGTACGAAAAATGTAAAAAGTATGATTTTTTACATTTTTGGTATGGTAATTAGTATGATTTTTTGCATCTCAGGAGTAAACTGAAGATGTCACAAAATATAATGTAACCTCACGAATGCAGGATAAATGTATGGAATTATTAAAACTTGTAATTGTAGATGATGAACCGATTCTGTTAAAAGGACTGGTCAATACTTATGAGTGGGACCGGATGGGCTTTCAGGTGGTGGGCACTGCCCAGAGTGGGGAGCAGGCCATCCGCATTATAAGGGAAAAGCAGCCGGATGTGGTGCTTACGGACATCCGTATGAAGCAGGTCACCGGACTGCAGGTCATGGAAGAGATTAAAAAAACAGGGCAGGAATGTCTTTTTATCGTATTAAGCGCTTACAGGGATTTCTCCTATGCCCAGCAGGCATGTGAATTAGGAGCGTTTGCGTATCTTTTAAAGCCCATTGAGGACGAAAAACTGCAGGAAACCATGGAGAGTGCGTATAAAACCTGCATGGAACAGAAAAAGAATGCGGAAAAGTTTGAAAACTGGGAACGGATGGTGAAAAGGGACTCTGTGAGCTTCTTACAGGTGGTGGTGCAGAAATATCTGCAGGAACAGATTCCTTTTGAAAAACTGACGGAAGTGCTGGAAACTGTCGGCCAGATGCCGGAAAAAGAAGAAAGGTTCATTACCGTGGAAGCGGATATTGATATTGCCTATAAAATCACCAATGCACTGGAGTACGAAGCATCCCGTTTTGCCCTGGAAAAATTACTGCAGGAAAAAATCGGAAGCCGGTATTTTTTCTGGCATTTTCCTTCCGAAACGGGTGCGGAAATCTTTGTTGTCAAAACCACAGAAAATACAACGGTGCATGAGCTGAAGGCTTTTTTGGAGAACGCAAGGGAAGAGTTAAAGAGTCCCGTGGTGGCATCCATATCCAAGCCCTACAAGGGACTTACGGGTATACGGAAAAGCTATGAAGAGGCAGGAAAGCTGTTTGAACTGGCAACGGCTTCCGGGGGAAGCAACTTTGCCATCAAGGAAGAATTCGGCGGAAAGGCGGCAAAGGGAGAAAATACGGAGGAAACCCTGCCCATTCTCGGCGCTATCCGGAAGAATGACGAAAAGGGCTTAAAGGAAGCTTTTATCCGCTTTCTCTATGCTCTGCCGGATGATGAGGATCTGCAGCGTCAGAAAATGCACGGTGTGATGCTGGAAGCGGAAATGGCGGTTGAGGACTCCTATGGTATGACGGAGGAGTTAAAGAAACAGTTTCAGAATTATTATTCCAATATGCAGAGCCTGCATGCCTCCAAGGAAGTGGATGTCTGCTACAAAATCCTGTGCCGGGCGGTAGAGCTTCGGAAGGAATACGCGGGAGCCCACGACATCAAGGGCGGCAAGGAATATATGAACGCAGCGGTGGCTTACGTGGAGGAGCATTTACAGGAAGAGGATTTGTCCATTGTTTCTGTTGCCACCCATATTTACTTAAACCCGGTTTACTTCGGCAGGGTGTTTAAGGAAACCTTCCACATGTCTTTTAAAAAGTACCTGCTGCAGTGCCGCATGGAAAAAGCAAAGAAGCTTCTGCAGAACAATGCAGAGAGCATCGGCAGCATCTGCGATCAGATAGGTATCAGCAATCCTTCCTACTTTGCACATCTGTTTAAGGAATACACCGGAAAACTGCCCAGCGAATACAAAAAGGAATTTGACGCATGAGAAAGAAAAAAAGCATATCGGGATTTCAAAAAAAATATTTAAGGTATACAATCGGACTTTTACTGCTGGCGCTTTTGCTGTCCAGCGTAGGAGTCTGGTTTTATATGCGCGGCAATATGCTGGGTATTGTGACGAACCAGTATGCTTTCCTGAATGAAAAGATGGGGATTTCCTTAGATACTTTGTTCCAGAAAGCGGATAAGGTTACGGAGGAATGTATCTTAAACGACCAGGTGCAGCAGAGCCTGAAGGCAAAGCCGCTTGAGGAAGTGGAAAAGAATTCTTTAAGTAAATATTTTGCCTACATCAATCTGGACCATGTTTCCGAATACTGTTACGTGGATAACAAGCAGAATCTGTATACACGCTCTTATTCCAAAATTCCCTATGCGGATTTTGCGGAAAGCGGTCTCTTGACCAGGCTGGGGGATTCCTATGCGGATACGGTCTGGTTTGTGGCGGAGGATACCTTATTCGGCACCGGGAAGGAAGCGCTCTTTATCGGCAGAAAGGTACACAGCTTAGACTATGCCCATGAGCCGGGGTATCTGTTTCTGAAAATGGACAGTGAATTTCTGGACAGTATAAAAGAGGGCAGCGACTCCTTTACCGGGGAAGCCGCCATGGGTGTAATGGATGGCGGCGGCAACATCTGTGACTCCTGGTTCCCGGCTTCCTTTTCCCTGACGGAAAGCACCAAAAGACTGCTGGCGGACTATGCCGTAGAAGAAAAAACCGGCGTTGTGCTGCAGGGCGAAAGAGTGGCGGAGGGAATGCTTTTTCTGTATAAGCAGAAGCAGAGCGGCTTTTCGGTCTTTACCATAATACCGGAGCGGGTGTTAACGAAAGGCACCGGCAGAATTATGATGGTATTGTTTAGTATCTATTTTCTGGTTATTGCCATTGCGGTAGTCTTAAGTGTGTATTTTTCCAACAAAATTACCAGGCCCATTAAGGTACTTAACAGGGCAATGACGGAGTTCGACGGCAACGATTTTTCCCATCAGGTGCATCTGCATACGAATACGGAGCTGGACCAGATTGGAAATTCCTATAATAAAATGCTCATTAACATCGAAAACCTTCTGACGGAAATCAAGGACCAGCAGAAGGAGCTGCGTACCAGCGAACTGAATATGCTGATCAGCCAGATTAACCCACATTTTCTGTATAACACGCTGGACACCATATACATGCTGGCACGTATTAACAAAGAAGAAACAACCATGAAAATGATACAGGCGCTTTCCAAATATCTGCGGCTTTCCTTAAGTAAAGGAAATGATATTGTGACGGTGGCGGATGAATTGGAAAATGTCAGAAGCTATCTTCAGATTCAGGAAATCCGGAACGACAACCTGTTTACCTACACGGTGGACTGCGAGGTGGAGCCGGAGAAAACCTATGTGCTCAAGCTGATTTTGCAGCCGCTCGTGGAAAATGCCATTAAATACGGGTTCCGGGAAATATACGAGGGAGGTATCATTACTATCCGCATATACCGGGATGGCGGAGATTTGCTGCTTGCGGTTTATAATAACGGTACGCCCATTGAGGAGGATATGGCGGAAAAGATCAATGCCTTGAACGAAAAGCCGCTTTCCGAGGCAAAGAAAAGCTTCCCCAATCAGAAAAACGGTTATGGGGTCGTGAATGTACTTACCAGACTGCGATTAAAATACGGGGACAACGTCCGCTACCGGTATCGGGCAGAGGAGGACGGCACAACATGTATCATCCGTATTCCCGGAGGAGGTGGGCAGAATGAAGAAGAATAGAAATGGCAAAAGAACCTTGGCACTGCTTCTTACCGTGGCTCTGACAGGCACTCTTTTGACCGGATGCGGCAGCAAAAATAATAATAAAACCGAAGAGGAAAGCCCGGAAGAGGTGCGTATTCCCATTATTTTCACAGTGGATCCTACCACGGGAAAGAAGAACAACCAGGAGCTGGCGGACGCCTTCAACAAGGCTTACGAAGGAAAATATTATCTGGATGTGCAGTGGGTGCTGGAAACGGAAGAGGAATACCGGCAGAACTTAAAGCGCATGAATGTGACCGGAACCTTGCCCGCCATAATCTATGATGTGTGCACGGTACCGTCCTTTTACCAGATGATGGTGGAGGAGGGACGGCTCACCGATCTGACACCTTATTTAGAGGAAGATGAGGAATGGATGGCGGAAATCGAACCGGCGGTCTTAAAGGGATGCACCTATGAGGACGGAAAGGTGTATTTAGGTCCCATCAGCACGGCAGCCTTTACCTGCGCCGGTATGTTTTATAACGAAGAACTGTTCACACAGGCGGGGATAGACAGCTTTCCTGCCACATGGGAGGAATTTTACGCCTGCTGTGATAAGCTGAAGGAGAAGGGGATCACGCCGCTGGCCCTGCATACGGAGGGTACCGGATGGGCTCCCATGCTGATTGCCACGGCAGCAGTGGCGGAGGATCCGGAGGGAGCGGATTTTATGCGCCGGATGCTGCCGGAAAGCTATGACAATCCAAGCGGTTACAAGCTGGCGGCAACCCTGCAGAAGCTTTTCACCTACACCACGGAGGATGCCCTGCATACGGATTACGACGTGGCGTACAGTAATTTCTTTTCGGGCAAGGCAGCCATGCTCCCCAACGGTTACTGGCTGATTGACCAGATTCCGGACGGCTGGGAGGATAAGGTGCGTTTTGCAGCCTTTCCGCAAAGGACCATGGTAGCCTCTCCGGAGACCTTCGGCTGGGCAGTGGTGTCCACCTACAGCGACGAGGTAAAGGAGGCGGCAGTGGAATTCTTGAAATTCCGCACCCATTACAACAAACAGGAAAAGGAAGCCTTTTTCACACAGGATTTTGAGGAAGCCCCCAAGGTGCTTTCCGATTATATGGAAGCATTCACCGGAGCGGCACAGATTGTTCCCAATTATCAGGTAAAATGGAATTCCATTCTGCAGGAGAAAACGATAGGAGAGGCGCTGCCCCTTCTGAAGGAAGGGAAAATTGATACGGAAGGCTTTGTGAAAATGGCGGATGAAAGCATAAAGGAATATGAGGCGGAGCAGTAACCGTCAGGTTTAATTTTTTGCATTCAAGGTTGAATATTTGATAATGGTAGTGGGAAGTTTACTGCTATGATAAGTGCATAACAAAGAAACGTGCTGCACGGCAGCACATTCTAAAAAGAAAGGGAGAAAAAGTATGAAAAATGTAAAACGTTTATTTGCCCTTGGAATGGCAACGGTGCTGGCAGTAGGTACCCTTACCGGATGCGGCAATAACAACACAAACAATGCAGGAAACGGCAGCGAAAGCACCACAGCGGACAACAAAGAAAGTGAAAACACCGCAGCGGACAACAAAGAAGGTGAAAACACCGCAGCAGGCGGCTCCGTATATTACCTGAACTTCAAACCGGAACAGGATGAGCAGTGGCAGGCACTGGCAAAGACCTATACCGAACAGACAGGTACAAAGGTAACTGTTGTTACCGCAGCAAGCGGCAACTATGAAACCACTCTGATGAGTGAAATGGGCAAGAGCGGTGCTCCTACCTTATTCCAGGTAAACGGCCCCGTAGGTCTGGCAAACTGGAAGGATTACTGCTATGATCTCTCCGGTACCGCAGTATTCAACGAACTGACCAGCGAGGATTACGCCTTAAAGGACGGAGATTCCGTTGCAGGTATCGCATATGTAATCGAGTCTTACGGTCTGATCTGCAACAAGACCTTACTGAAAGAAGCAGGCTACACCGTGGATGACATCAAGTCCTTTGCAGACTTAAAGAAGGTAGCGGAAGACATTACCGCACGTTCCTCCGAACTCGGTTTCTCCGCATTTACCTCTGCAGGTATGGACGGTTCTTCCGACTGGAGATTTAAGACACACTTAGCAAACCTTCCCATTTACTTTGAATACAAAGAAGACGGAATCGGCTCCACCGATGCCATCAAGGGCACCTATCTGGATGCTTACCGTGCAATCTGGGATTTATATGTAAACAACAGCACCTGCGCAGGTAAAGATCTTGCAGCAAAGACCGGTGATGACTCCCGTAACGAATTCTTAAACAAGCAGGCTGTATTCTTCCAGAACGGTTCCTGGGAATATGCTAACTTAGTTGGCGAAGACAAATTCACCGACGACGATTTGGCTATGATTCCTATCTACATCGGCGTAGGTGACGAAGCAAATCAGGGTCTCTGCACCGGTACCGAGAACTACTGGTGTGTAAACAAGGATGCAGATCCCGCAGATATCCAGGCAACCTTAGACTTCCTTTACTGGTGTGTAACTTCTGAAGAAGGTACTTCCAGCATGGCAGACGATATGGGCTTTGTAATTCCTTTCAAGAATGCCAAGGAATCTACTAACCTGTTTGTTCAGCAGGACAGAGAGTACACCGCAGAAGGAAAGACTCCTGTTTCATGGAACTTCCCCACAATGCCTTCCGAAGAATGGAAGAACGGTGTAGGCTCCGCTCTGACCGCATACGCAGCAGACGAAACCGATGCTAACTGGGATGCAGTCGTAAGCGCATTCGTAGACGGATGGGCAACCGAATATCAGTTAGCAAACCAGCAGTAATTTAGATTATATTTAACGGGCAGGGACCTAAAAAAGCCTGCCCGTTTTTTGGAGGTAGCTTATGGAGAAGGCATTGAAGAAAAGTGCACCGATTTTTGTTCTTCCCACATTGATTGCATTTATTATCGGATTTATCGTTCCGTTTGGTCAGGGGTTGTATTTATCTTTTTGTAAGTTTACAACGGTAAACAATGCAAAGTGGGTTGGACTTGCCAATTACAAAGCAGCGCTGACGGATGCTTCGTTCGGACGTTCCTTTGTATTCACCGTATTGTTTGCGGTAGTTTCCATTCTGACCATCAACATTATCGCCTTTGGCCTGGCGGTTTTACTGACCCAGAAAATCAAAGGAACCAATATTTTCCGAACCGTATTCTTTATGCCGAACCTGATTGGCGGTATCGTACTTGGTTATATCTGGCAGATTCTGATTAACTGTGTATTAACCTTAGTGGAAAAACCGCTTTTAGCGCTGAATTCCACCGCAGGATACTGGGGCCTTATCATTCTGATGTGCTGGCAGCAGATCGGTTATATGATGATTATTTACATTGCAGGACTGCAGAACGTTCCCGATTCCCTGATTGAAGCAGCGGAAATTGACGGAGCAAACAAATGGCAGGCGTTGTTAAAGGTTAAAATTCCCATGGTTATGTCATCCATTACCGTATGTGTATTCCTGACATTGACCAATTCCTTTAAGCTTTTTGATCAGAACTTAGCATTAACCGGCGGTGACCCCAATCACTCCACTGAAATGATGGCGCTCAATATCTACCAGACCTTCTATGCCCGTGCAGGCGCACTCTGGAAGGGCTACGGACAGGCAAAAGCCGTCATCTTCTGTATTCTGGTTATTTCTATTGCCCTGTTCCAGTTAAAGGCAACCCGTTCTAAGGAGGTGCAGCAGTAATGAAACAAAAGAGAAATATAGGCAATTACATTATTACGGTAATTCTTTCCATTCTTTCTTTACTTTGGATTTATCCCGCCTTCATGATTTTAATGAATTCCTTAAAAAAGGAATCTGCAATCAGTACCGACTCGGTGTTTAAGCTTCCCACAGCGGAAACCTTTGCCGGACTTGACAACTTCATTGATGCCATTGCATCCAAAGGCTTTTTAAGCAGTCTTTTCTACAGCCTGTTTATTACCATTACTTCAGTTGCGGCAATTTTACTTTTCTGCTCCATGTGTGCATGGTATATCACCCGCGTGAAGAGTGCATTCAGTAAAATAATGTACTTACTGTTTGCGTTTTCCATGGTAGTGCCGTTCCAGATGGTAATGTTCACCCTGTCCCAGACAGCGGACAGACTGAAATTAAATACCCCCTGGACCATCTGGATTATTTATCTTGGCTTCGGTGCGGGGCTTGCGGTATTCATGTTCTGCGGCTTCGTAAAATCCATTCCGGTGGAAATCGAAGAGGCAGCGCTCATTGACGGCTGCAACCCGGTACAGACCTTCTTTATGATTGATATGCATATGCTGGCTCCCACCATGATTTCCGTAGGTATTCTGGAAGCCATGTGGGTGTGGAACGATTATCTGCTTCCTACCCTGGTGCTGGATATCAAGAAATACAAAACCATTCCCATGCTGATCCAGTATTTCCGCGGCAGCTACGGAAAAGTAGAAATGGGTCCTATGATGGCAAGTATCATGCTGACCATTATTCCCATCATTATCGTATATCTGGCAGGACAGAAGTACATCATCAAGGGTGTGGCTGCCGGAGCGGTAAAAGGCTGATTTTATATTTATAAGGAGAATTTTCCATGGCAATTCATGCATTATTACAGACGAAACTCGGTAAATCCGTAAAAGACGCATCGGACAGAGAAATTTACGAGGCCCTGCTCACCGTGGTAAAAGAGCTGGCGGAGGAAAGAGAAAACTGCACGGCAAAAGAGAGCAGTTCTGAAAACGCAGAGAAAAAGAAAATTTACTATGTATCCGCCGAATTCTTAATCGGCAAGCTGCTTTCCAACAACATGATTAACCTCGGCATCTATGACGAAGTGAAAGAGCTGCTTGCGGAAAACGGAAAGGACTTATCCGCCATTGAAGAAATCGAACCGGAGCCCTCTCTGGGCAACGGGGGACTTGGCAGACTGGCAGCCTGCTTCCTTGACTCCATGGCTACCTTAGGACTTCCCGGCGACGGTATCGGCTTAAATTATCATCTGGGTCTTTTCAAACAGGAATTCGCGGACGGACTGCAGAAGGAAACTCCCAATCCCTGGATAGAAAAGAAAAACTGGCTGAGCGACACCGGTGTTTCCTATCCGGTTACTTTCGGAAACCTGACTTTGCAGGCAAAAATGTATGACATTGCCGTAACCGGTTATGAAAACCGGACCAATAAACTGCATTTATTTGATGTGGATACCGTGGATGAGTCCATTGTGAAGGACGGCATTTCCTTTGATAAAACCGACATTGCAAAAAATCTGACTCTGTTCCTTTATCCGGATGACTCCGACGAAGAGGGCAGACTGCTCCGTATTTACCAGCAGTATTTTATGGTAAGCAGCGGCGCCCAGCTTATCCTGGACGAATGTGTGAAAAAGGGCTCCAACCTCCACGATCTGTATGAATATGCGGTCATCCAGATTAACGATACCCATCCGACCATGATCATTCCGGAACTTATCCGTCTGCTGGTGAAAAAGGGCATTGGTATGGACGAAGCCATTGAAATCGTATCAAAGACCTGTGCCTACACCAACCATACCATTTTAGCGGAAGCACTGGAAAAATGGCCGATTACTTACTTACAGAAGGTAGTACCCCAGCTGGTACCGATCATAGAAATTCTTGATGATAAGGTAAGAAGAAAGTATGCGGACGAAAAGGTGGTTATCATTGACAAAAACGATGTGGTCCATATGGCGCATATCGATATCCACTACGGCTTTTCGGTAAACGGTGTAGCCTCCCTGCATACGGAAATCCTAAAGCAGACCGAGCTGCATGCTTTCTACGAGCTTTATCCGGAAAAATTCAACAACAAGACCAACGGCATCACCTTCCGCAGATGGCTTCTGCACTGCAATCCCCGCCTGTCGGCATTGCTTGATGCAAGCATCGGCAACGGTTACCGGAAGGATGCGCAGGAACTGACCCATTTACTTGCGTATAAAAAGGATGCCGCAATGAAAGAAAAACTGCTTGCGGTGAAAATGGAAAACAAGAAGGAACTGTGCGGATACCTGAAGGAAACACAGGGTATCACATTAAATCCCGACAGCATTTTCGATACCCAGATCAAGCGTCTGCATGAATACAAGCGTCAGCAGATGAACGCACTGTACGTCATTCACAAATATCTGGAAATCAAAGCTGGCAAAATTCCCACAACGCCTATTACCGTGATTTTCGGTGCAAAGGCGGCGCCTGCTTATGTGATTGCCAAGGACATCATTCATCTGTTGTTATGTCTGCAGGAACTGGTAAACAATGACCCCGAAGTCTGCCCTTATCTTAAGGTTGTCATGGTGGAAAACTACAATGTGACCAAGGCGGAAAAACTTATCCCCGCTACGGATATTTCCGAGCAGATTTCCTTAGCCTCCAAGGAAGCCTCCGGTACCGGCAACATGAAGTTCATGTTAAACGGAGCCGTGACCTTAGGTACGGAGGACGGTGCCAACGTAGAAATCCATGAGCTGGTGGGGGATGACAACATCTTTATCTTCGGCGCAAAGAGCGAAGAAGTCATTGCCCATTATGAGAAGGCGGACTACGTGGCAAAGGATATTTACGAAAAAGACGCCATGGTAAAAGAAGCCGTAGATTTTATCACATCTAAGGAGCTCCTCACTATCGGACATGAGGAAAACTTAGTACGGCTTCAGAAGGAAATCTTAAACAAAGACTGGTTCATGACCCTGCTTGACTTCCGTTCCTATGTGGAAGCCAAGGAGAAGGCCTACAAGGCATACGAGGACAGAAGCGCCTTTGCGGAAATGATGATTGTAAACATCGCCAAGGCGGGCTATTTCTCCTCCGACAGAACCATTGCCGAATATAACAGGGACATCTGGAAGGTGTGAAGTTCCTTTTAAGATACCTGAAAAGAAGGAACGAAAGGATGAGTACCATGAGAGAATGTGGTGTTTTGATGCCGGTTTTTTCCTTGCCGTCAGCATACGGAATCGGCTGTTTCTCCAAGGAAGCCTATGAATTTGTAGATATGTTAAAAAAATCCGGACAGACCAAGTGGCAGATTCTGCCCCTTGGTCCGACCGGTTATGGGGACTCCCCGTACCAGTCCTTCTCCACCTTTGCGGGAAACCCTTATTTTATTGACCCGGAAACCCTGATAAAGGAAGGACTGCTCACGAAAAAAGAGTGTGAAGAAAGCATGCCCGCCGCGAAGGGTGAGCAAGTCATGTCCCCGATAGATTATGAGTGGCTGTATTTTCACCGATTCCCACTTCTCCGCAAGGCGTTCTCCCGTTTTAAGCCGGACACCGCTTATGAAAAATTTTTAACGGAAAATGAGGACTGGCTGACCGATTACTGTCTCTTTATGGCAATCAAGGACAAACAGGGCGGCATCAGCTTCGCAGAGTGGCCGGATGCTTACCGGAACAGGGAACCGGAAGCTCTGGAAGAAGCGAAAGCAGCCTTGAAAACGGAAATGGATTTTTACCGTTTCCAGCAGTATGAATTCCGGAAACAGTGGGATAAGCTGCATGCCTATGCCAATGCACAGGGCATTGAAATCATCGGCGACATCCCCATTTATGTGGCATTTGACAGCGCTGACACCTGGGCAAATCCGAAATTATTCCAGATAGGAGAGGACAACCTTCCCACCGGTGTGGCAGGCTGTCCGCCCGATGCCTTTTCCGCAACCGGGCAGCTCTGGGGCAATCCGCTTTTTGCCTGGGATTACCATAAAAAGACCGGATACGAGTGGTGGCTGAAACGTATTGCCCATTGTTTTTCCTTATATGATGTGGTCCGGATTGACCACTTCCGTGGATTTGATGAGTATTATGCGATACCCTATGGGGATAAGACGGCGGAATTCGGCAAGTGGATGCCGGGACCGGGCATGGATTTGTTCCGTACCGTAAAAGAAAGGTTAGGGGATTTACCCATTATCGCAGAAGACCTGGGATTTTTAACGGAGTCCGTAAAGGAGCTTTTAAAAGACTCCGGCTATCCCGGCATGAAGGTATTGCAGTTTGCCTTTGACCCTAGGGAGCCGAGCAATTACCTGCCTCATACCTATACTCCGAATTCGGTAGTATACACGGGAACCCACGACAACACCACGACCCGCGGCTGGTATCATGAAATCAGCGCAGAGAGCCGGGCCTTTGCCAGAGAGTATATGCGCATCCCGGCACTGGACGAGGATACGCTTTCGTGGAATTTCATTGCCCTTGCCATGAGCAGTGTGGCAAATCTCTGTATGATACCCATGCAGGACTACCTGTGTCTGGATAAGGAGGCGCGTATCAACACCCCTTCCACACTGGGCGGCAACTGGACCTGGCGCATGGAAAAAGGTGCCTTTACGGAGGAACTTGCCGGACAGATGAAACGCCTGACAGTCATCTACGGACGCAGCAGAAAAGAGGAAAGCAAGGAAGAACGTAAAGAAGAAAGTACGGATTTTTAGGAATAAATATTTAGGAAGAGTACGCGGGAGCAGCCAGAAATGACTGCTCCTGTTTTCTTCCTGCAAATATATTGAAACATAACGATAGAGTACCGCCTGGATGGGGAATTGCGTAAGTTGCGGCGGTGCGACAGAAGCGAAATACATGAAAAAAGGTGGTAAAAATGATAAATAATCAATACTTTTGGTATCAAAAAATAAAATATATCATTGCTGAGCAAAAAAAAGTGTGTTATTATTGACCATAGTCAATAGTAGACTTATAAACACACTTACGGAGGAATATCATGCCAAGGGGATTACAGCAAAAAGGATTGACAAGAAGAAACAAGATGCTCCTGGCTGCTGTGAAGTTATTCCTTGAGAACGGATATGAAAAGACTACGACAGCGGCCATCGCCAGAAAAGCCGGCATGGCCCCCTCTTCTTTTTTTGCAGCCTTTGAAAATAAGGAGGCGCTGCTTTTGGCACTGACCAGGAGAATGTTTACCTGTCAGTTTGAAACTACGGCAAAGATTTTGAAAAAGGACGAGGACCCACTTCATATTTATGTGGTGCAGACGGTGCTGCAGCTTTATATTGCGGAGCTGTCCGAGCCTATCCGGGAAGTGTATACCATGGCATATTCGTTGCCGTCCACCATGGAGTTTATCTATAGGGAAACCGCAGAGAAATGGAGACAGATTTTCCAGAGGTATGTGTCGGAATGCGGACTCAAGGATTTCTATGAAATGGAAATCGCATCCGCGGGTATGATGCGGGGCTTTATGGCAAAAAAGTGTGATTTGTATTTCACCATGGAGCAGAAAATCTGGCGCTTTCTGTATTGTAATTGTCTGTTGTACAAAGTACCGGATGAAACAAGAGAGCAGCTTACGGAGTTTGTGTTACATATGGACCTCAAGCCCATTGCCGAGCAGATTATCGTGGAAACGGTAAAGGAAGCGGAAGCGGGATTGGAAGCGGCCATGACGGATCGGACTCAAAAGACAACTACTTAGCACCTTTTGGCTAATTCTATACCGGGGGAGGCCGCTAATCGGGAAATCAAAATTTACGGGAATGACTTTTGTATTTCAAAACAGTGATTACGGCACCGAGTCTTGTTGAAAGTGTAATCAATGAGACATTATGTGTAGGAAAGGGAATTCTACAGACAAAAGGAGAAAAGCTTCTGTACGCAGGGAGAGCCTGTTGTGCGGGAGCTTTTTCCCGTCCGCGGTAAAAGATAAACAGGGCATGCGGAAGTTACTTTTGCATTTCTTTGAGGACGGCAAAAAAATCTTGACTTGGAGTGGGCTCCAAGGTTTACAATAAAAAAAGAATATCTAAAGAAAGAGAGGAAAAACTATGGAAAATTTCACGTACTGTACACCAACGAAACTGATTTTCGGAAAAGACGCGGTAAAAAAACTTCCGAAGGCATTAAAACCCTACGGCACCAGGGTGCTTCTGACTTACGGTGGCGGCAGCATTAAGAAAATGGGACTGTATGACGAGGTGAAAAAACTGCTGGAAGGCTTTGAAGTATACGAACTGTCCGGCATTGCCCCCAACCCCAAATATAATCCCAGTGTGCTGGAAGGCGTCAGACTTTGCAAAGAACATAAAATTGATGTAGTGCTGGCTGTGGGCGGCGGCAGCGTGCTGGACTGCTCCAAGGCAATCTGCGCGGGCGCGTGCTATGAAGGAGAACCCTGGGATCTGATTACTTATAGGGTGAAAGCAAAGGAAGCCCTCCCTCTTGTGGACATTCTGACACTGGCGGCGACCGGATCCGAATATGACTCCGGTTGTGTAATCTCCCGCACGGAAACCAACGACAAGGTCGGCTATCTGGATGAATTGCTTTATCCCAGAGTTTCCATTTTAGACCCGGGATACACCTTCTCCGTATCGAAAAAGCAGACGGCAGCAGGTACCGCCGATGCCATCAATCATGTGATGGAGCAGTATTTTTGCGGCGTGCATACCACCCTTTCCGACGGCATGTGCGAAACCGTTATCAGGAGCCTTATAGAAAATGTAAAAGTTGCGCTGGAAGAGCCGGACAATTACGATGCCAGAGCAGAGCTGATGGCGGACTGTTCCCTTGCCTGCAACGGCATCCTGGCAATCGGCAACAGCCCTTCCGGCTGGCCGCTTCACGGTATGGAGCATGCTCTGAGTGCATATTATGACATCACCCACGGCGAGGGGCTGGCAATTCTCACTCCGAGATGGATGAAATACATCTTAAACGAAAAGACCGTAGAACGTTTTGTCAGCTTCGGCGAGCATATTTTCGGTATTGATGCATCCCTGCCCGATTTTGAAATTGCGGAAAAGACCATTGATAAAACCTACAGCCTGTTTGAGTCCATGGGCATTCCCATGCACTTAAAGGAAGTGGGTATTGATGAGTCAGGACTTTCCGAAATGGCACATCACATTGCCGAAAACGAGGGCCTGGAAAATGCCTGGGCACCGCTGAAGGAAGAGGATATTCTGGCAATCCTGAAGGCTTCCCTGTAACAGAAAAAGACACATTGTGAAAAAAGCAACATTATGTAAAAGAAACATTACGAAAAAAACAATACAAAAGGCGTATGAAACGAAAATTTTCATACGCCTTTTCTTCTGACTTATTTTGTAAGAGAAATAAAAGCTGCGGTACCGCCGTCCACCTGTAAAGCAAGGTCGGCGTTTTCTTTTACCGTGCCGCCGACGGTATAAAGTAATTCTTTATTAAGGGCGCACAGCTCCTCTGCGGACAGAATCGCTGGTGATGCAGAGGGATTGATAATCACTAAAATGCTTTCCTCTGCGCTGCTTCGTACGTAAGCAAGGGGATAATTGTCGGAAAGGAAGGAAACGGTTCCCTTGCTCTGCAGGGCGGGATGCGCCATACGCAGGGCGATGAGCCGTTTTACCTCGCTGCGCAGGGACATTTCATCCGCACACTGGCTTGCAGCATCGGGTCTGTCCGGGGCATCATCCTGCCTTACATAAAGCTTTTCGGCGGGAGCGGAGGAAAAGCCGGCATTGGGCGTTTTGTCCCACTGCATGGGAGAACGGGAACCGGTTCTGCCGTAGCCGCCTTCCACGGAAGTAAGGCCTTCCACATAACGCAGACCGATTTCATCGCCGTAATAGATAAACGGCGCGCCGGGCATGGAAAGCAGGAAAGCAAACGCTATCTTCATTTCTTCGGGAGAAAGACTTCTTGCCAGACGGTCCATGTCGTGGTTGCCGGAAGGAATACAGATAAGCCCTCTGCCGTTTGTCTTCTCATAATTTTCTTTGTATTTTGCCACAAATTCTTTGGCGCTGCCTTTTCCTCGGGAGGAAAAATAAGGCTCTCCGCAGCGGAACAAATCGTTGTAGTGGGAAGGACCGAAATGCAGCAGGAAGTCCATATGAAAACCGCCGATAAGGCTCTTGTCCGGTTCGCCCCATTCGCTTACCATGGCGGCAGCCGGAAATTCTTTGTCAAGGAAAGCGCGGATGTCCTGCCAGAGGGAAATGGTGCCCTTGCCGTCCTCATCGTTTTTAACTAAGGAACCTGCCATGTCCACGCGGAAACCGTCACAGCCGAGTCCCAGCCAGAAACGCATGATATTCTTAAGTTCTTCCCGGGTAGCCATAGGACCCTCGGCATCCATGGGCTGCTGCCACTTTTTGTCCGGGTCGGGACGGTAGAAGCCGTAGTTTAAGGCCGGCTGGTGGGAGAAAAAGTTTACGACGCAGGATCCGTCACGGTCGGAAATACCGCGGATGCAGCCCATGTTTTCCGGCGTTTCCCAGATGTTGTCCGTCCAGACATAACGGTCGGTATAAGCATTTTTCTCCGCTTTCATGGACTCTCTGAACCACTTGCAGGTAACGGCGGTATGACCGGGTACCAGGTCCAGAATCACATGCATATCCCTTGCATGCGCTTCCTTAAACAGACGCACCAGGTCGGCATTTGTGCCGTAACGGGGCGCTACCGTATAATAATCCTCCACGTCATAACCGGCGTCGCCGAAGGGAGAAAGGAAACAGGGGTTGAGCCAGAGAGCGGTACAGCCTAAATCCTTAATGTAATCCAGCTTTTCAATGATGCCGGGAATATCGCCGATACCGTCGGCATTGGTATCGTTAAAAGACTGGGGATAAATCTCATAAAAAACAGCATTGTCAAGCCACCTGGGTTCTTTTACACAGCTACTCATAAAACATCCTCCTTGCGGGTATTCAGATATTCTTTATTATAAAGCAAAGCCGTAGGAATTGCAAAGCGTGCTAAAATATGGTACATTTTTTCTATATGGGTTAAAGCATTCCCGGGAGGGAGAAAAGGAGAGAAGTTATGATTTTTTATTATGGAGTACAGCATTTCAGAAAAAACAAGGGTTGTTACGGTCAGCCGGTAGCCTGCAACTGCGGACACACCTATCCGAGAGAAATTATCAGGGATTCCAAATGGGGGCACTTTGACTACATCCCCTTAATTCCCATGGGAACGGACTATTATTCCGTATGCCCGGTCTGCATGAACGGCTTCAAGGCAGACAAGGAGCAGAAGAAGGAAATCAAACAGCTTCTGGCACAGGCGCCTTCCAATGTGCATTTTACACCGCACATGGTAAGCTATGCGGACAAAAAGACCTTTGATTTTTATCTGCAGGACGATGCCACCGGCGAGAAAATCCGGATTTTACAGGGCGTCAGCAAGTACGAAGTAAAAGAAGAGTACAAGAGCCGTCTGATTAAGAAAAAAGACATTGTGCAGGAAGAGTCCGCACTGTAGGGCATCTACACAAAAAATTAAAAATTTTGGGCAGCGTAAGCTATTTACATAATTTATTGTTGTCCCTACAATGAAAGAAGAGCTTCCCAAACGGAAGTCTCGGAAAAGAAACAAAACACAGAAAAGTTTTACCAAAAAGAAAGTGGGCGTAGAAATGAAGAAATTCGGCAAAAGAGGAATCGCATGGATGCTGGCACTGACGATGGCGCTTGGAGAAAGCAGCAGCGCACTGGCAGCAGAGCCTCTGCAGGCTTATGAAACGGAGATTTCCCAATATGCAGAAACAGAAGAAACGGCAGGAGGAGAGACGGATGTAACCGGCAATGATGCAGAGAATCCGGCAGATATTACCGGAAACGATGCACCGGCAAAAGATGTGTCCGGCAGTGATGCGCCTGCTTCGGAAGATACGGAGGACAAGTTCCCGGGACTCTCCGATGAGTACACACTTTCCGCAGAAGCTTATGCGGAAAAAGACCTCTTAAGCAGTCACCGGACAGAGTGGACAAAAGCAGACGCAGGAAAAGATTATGTTCCCGGCCAGGTTTTAATAGAAGCGGCAACGAAAGAAGAAGCGGAGCAGTACGCAGAGGCATTTAACGGCACACTGGTTTCCTACTTCGGTACGGTTGCCCTCGTGGAACTGAATGCGGATGAAAGCCTTCCCGAAGCCAGCGTGTACGATGCCGTACAGGCTTCCGCAGCAGAAGGCACCAGACTTCCCGCCGCATGGCCCAACTATTACAGATATACCCAGTCGGCAGATTACAGCGACCCGTATTTAAATACCCGTGCGGACAACAGCCAGTGGTATCATGAAGTACTGAATACCACACAGGCATGGAATGCCGGTTACCGCGGACAGGGCGTAAAGGTCGCCATTCTGGATACCGGTATCAATACCGCCCACGAAGAACTGGCGAATGTGAATACCTGCGACATCAGCACCGCAGACAATGCCCTCGGTACAGAGGACAACAACGGTCACGGCACCCACATTGCAGCATTAATCGGCGGTACACTTGACAACGGAAAGGGTGGCGCCGGTATCGCACCGGAATGTACCCTGTACTCCATCAAGGTGAGCAGGGAAGCCGGCAGAACCGACAGTGCCAGCATCATCAGAGCACTTTATAAAGCAATGGAAGAAAATGTAGATATTGTAAACGTAGGCTTTGCCGGCACGGAATACAGTGCCATGGAGGAGAGCCTTTACAAGCAGGCGTATGAAAGCGGTATTGCCGTGTTCTGCCCGGCGGGCAACGGCTACTCCAATGTCTGCACCTATCCCGCAGCTTACAAGACAACCATTGCCGTAGCGGCACTGGACACCGGCATGACCAAGGCGCCGTTCTCCAATCACGATAAAAACGTGCGTTACAGCGTACCCGGCGTCGGCATTTATTCCGCCAGCAACGAAGGCCCTTCTTCCTATGTATCCATGAGCGGTACTTCCCAGGCATCCGCCATCATGGCAGGTACGGCAGCCTTAATCCTGCCCACCGTTAAAGGAACCGGCAAGGCAAGAGTGGATGCCCTTCTTAAGAAAATGGACAGCAGCTGTATCAAGGCACAGGGCACCGATTTAGGAAGGGGTTATGTGGATCTGGTAAAGGCACTGGCGCTTACCAATGTCAACGCAGCGCCCAAGAAGCCCGGTTTTTCCAAGAAAGCCGGCACCTATAAAGACAACACCATTACACTGGAGCTGACCGGCGTGGAAGTGGGTTGTACGGCATATTATTCCACCGACGGCAAGACTATTACCTTTAAGAACGGTGTGCTTTCCGACAATGCGAAAGAATATACCGGTCCCATTGAAATAGGTGGAAAGAACTATGTGCAGGTTTATGCCATGGTTATCAAAAACAGCAATCAGCTTGCCAGCCCGGTGACATCGGCAAGATATACCTTCCGGCCGGAAGTGTTTGGCGTCCGGGTGGAATCCGTTACCGGAGCAAAATATCTGACCCAGGGAACGGGACTTGCGTTCCGTGCCGTACAGACACCGGATTACGGGGTGAAACAATCCGTAAAATGGACGCTGCAGGTAAAGCAGACGAATGAAGAGAGCGGAGCAGAGGAATGGGTTGCCAATGTGTCCAAGTTCACCGGCGTTTCCGTCAGCGGCTCCGGCAGAATTTCGGCTACAAAGAAAGCAGTTCCCGGAACTTACCGGATAACGGCAACGCTTAAAAACGGACTTTCCACATCCATGGAGGTGGAAATAAAGGCAGCAGCCCAGGACCTTACCACAGCCATTATGGTGAAGAATAAAAACATCACCGTCTGGGCAGGACAGCTTGCCCTGGTAAACAACATTACCATCAAGAAAAAAGGCATGCGCGTAGCGGAAAGCGCAGCAGCCTCAGATATTAACTGGTACTCAGCCGATAAGAGCATTGCCGTTGTAAGCAGCAAGGCAAACGGCTCCGTTTATGTGCAGGGCGTTGCATTCGGCAAGACCAAGATTACCGGTATTGCATCGGACGGCAGCGGCAGGACGGTGGTATTAAATATCACGGTAAAGCAGCCCGTAAAAAAACTGTATGTAACCAATAGTAAGACAACGGAGACAGGCTATACTTTAGCCTGCAATAAATCCATTAAATTAAATCTGGTAGTGGAACCTGCCAATGCTTCCAACAAGGCGGTCAAATGGTCGGTAAATCCTGCCGGTAACGGCGTTACCGTAAAGAACGGTGTAGTAAAGGCGGACAGAAAGGCAAAACCCGGTACCTATACCATCACAGCAAAAGCTCTGGATGAAAACGGAGCGGAAGCAAGCTTTACGGTGGAAGTGAAAAACTATAACAAAACCAATATCCGTACGCAGGACACCCGGGTAGACCTCTATCGTATCAATAACGGCTACGGTTCTTCCACCACAAGGTCCATTCAGGTCCTAAGCGATTCTGCCGATCTCTGGAACATTACAGGCAACAGTGCACCCGGCATTGTAAAGGCGGAAAAACGGGGAGATTATGTTTATCTGGAGGCAACCGGAAGGGCAGTCGGAACGGCGACCGTTACCGTCGGTACACTGGACGGCACCAATAAAAACATCCCCATCCGGGTAACGGTGAAGAACCCGTCATCAAGCCTGAGAATTTCGCCCGAAAGCGGAAGATGCGCATACATTGCCTGTGATACCTCCATGCAGATGCTCACAACGGTTACCAATAATCACGGAAGTGCAACAAAGAACAATCAGGGATTCTACTGGAGAACGTCCAATGCGGCAGCAGTAGATGTTGACTCCTACGGACGGGTAACCGGTAACAGCGGTCTGGAAGGCCCCGTTACCATTACCGCAGTATCAGCGGACGGCAGCAATGTTCAGGCAACCTATACCGTATATGCCTGTGACATGGTAAAATCCATTTCTATTGATGACGATGACATCCTGACGGTAAATGTGGGCGATACCTTTGAAAAGGAAGTAAAGGAAGTAGCGGCAAACGGCGGTGACTGCAGTTATATGATTGATGTGAAGGTAAATAAACCCGGACTTACAGCAGAGTACGACCGCAGTACCCACAAGATTAAATTCAGCGGCAATAAAGAGGGAGTCTATGTTGTTACGATTTCCTGTCTGGATGGCAGTACCGCAAAATGCGTATATACTATCACTGTAGAATAATGAAAAAAGAGGCAGAGTGAAGGAGACTTCGCTCTGTTTTTTTGTTATTTTATATGAAAAAGGCTGGTAAAGTGCAAAAAACATCTATTTACATATTGCTCCAACTTTTATACAATAAAATCAAGTGTGAAAAATTGCTTTCAGGAGGGAGGAGCAGCGAGGGTGAATAAAAAAGTCATGTATGCGGTGATAGGCGTAATTGCCGTTTTTCTGGTAATTGCCGTTATCATTTTGCTTGGCCGCGGCAGCCGGGATACCGGGCAGGGAACGACGGAAAGTCCGGACGCCAATGATAGGAATTCCGGTATGGAAGAAACAGACCCCGGGTATCTTGCAGAGCCGGAGAAAACGGACGGGGAGACGGAAGCGGACACTGACGTACAGGAAGAAAGCAAACCGAAAGATACTGAGGAAAACATGGAACCGGCAGAGGACGCCGGAGATACCGGAAGAAACCATTCCTCGGCAGAGGATGCCGGAGATACCGGAAGAAACCATTCCTCGGCAGAGGATGCCGGAGATACCGGAAGAAACCATTCCTCGGCAGAGGACGACGGAGATACCGGAAGGAACCATTCCTCGACAGAAGAAGAGGTAATCATGGGGGAAAAGGTTTCCATGATTGCTCTGGCGGATACGAAAGAGGAAGCCAAAAAAATTGCGGAGCTGTACGGAATAGAATTAGTGAATTTTTCTTATGGTGTGGCAGAGTATGAGACCACAAAGGATCCGCAGGAACTGATTGCACTGGGTGAGAAAAATAATTATCCCACCCTTTCCACCAACAATACATTAACCATCGATCAGGGGAGGAAGAAATGAGAAAGAAATTTGTAAAAAGAAGTCTTGCACTGGCACTGGCATTTACCATTGCCTTTGGCGAAACCGGTTACGTGCTGGCGGAGGAACCCGCGCAGACCGTAGAGTTTGACATATCTGACGGGGATGCCGGGGAGCCGGGAGCACCGGCTGACGTATCCGGCGGAGACGGTACGGAAGTACCCGGAGAAGATGCCGGTAAGCCGGGTGAGAACGAAGATGTTTCCGCAGGCGATGTATCGGGCAATGTACCGGAGGCTTCCGATGAGTTAGAGGAGATGTTCCCGGGACTCACGGAAGAGTATGCCCTGACTGCAACGGAAATGGATGATAAGACAATTCTCGGAAATTACGCGCAGGAGTGGGGAGGCGCAGAAGAAGGCGTTGACTATGCAGAATCGGAAATTCTGGTGGAAGCGGAAACCGAGGAAGAGGCGAATGCCTATGCGCAGGCTTTTAACGGTACACTGACTGATTATTTCTTTGGTGTGGCAGTCATCACCTTAAATGCGGATGAATCCCTGCCTGAGGCAAGCGTAAAGGATGCGGTCTATGCTTCTTCCCTGGAAGAAATGGCATTGCCTGCCGCATGGCCCAACTATTACCGTTACATAGAGGATGTGGACGCAGAGGAAATCGTGGAAGAACAGACCTACGATTTTGCGGCTGCGGAGGAAGAGGAATCCGGCGGTCAGGAAGAAGAGGAATTCATGGGGACGGACGGTTACAATGACCCGTTTCTGACCACGACCAACGGAGGCTATCAGTGGCAGCACAGTGTGCTGAACTCCCAGCTTGCCTGGGCAGCGGGATACCGTGGAAAAGGTGTTAAGGTAGCGGTTCTGGATACCGGTATTTTAGCGGGACATGAAGACGTATCGGCGGTAAAAACCATTGATGTCGGCTATGGTACGGCGGACGGTCACGGACACGGCACCCATGTCAGCGGTATTATCGGTGCAAAACTGAACAACGGAACAGGCGGTGCCGGTGTAGCACCGGAATGCTACATTTATTCCATTAAGGTTTTGAGGGATACCGGAAGCGGCGCTTCTTCTACCATTATTAAAGGTGTCAATCAGGCGGTAAACAATAGAGTAGATATTATTAATATGAGCTTAGGGGGTGCCTTATACAGCAAGGTAGAAGCAGATGCTTATCAGAGGGCTTATGAAGCCGGTATTGCCGTATTCTGTGCAGCAGGGAACGAGTTCAGTAACTCTGCACATTATCCCGCGGCTTATAAGAGTACCATTTCCATAGCGGCGCTCGATAAGAGCATGGGTAAGGCTTATTTTTCCAACTATGATTCCGGTGTCCGTTACAGCGCGCCCGGTGTGGATATTTATTCCACCTACAAGGACAGTGCTTCCTCTTACAAAAGCATGAGCGGTACATCCCAGGCTACTCCGGTAACAGCCGGTGCGGCAGCTGTAATCTGGGCAACCCTTCCGTCCAATCTTTCCGGTAAGGCAAAGGTAGATGCTCTGCTTAAGAAGATGGACAGCAGCTGCAGCAAGGTAACGGGAAAGGGACTCGGAAAAGGATGCATTGACTTAGCCAAGGCATTGGGACTGACGAACAATGAAGCTGCGCCGAAGAAGCCGGAATTCGTAACCAAGCCGGGAACTTATACCAGTCCATCTATCAGGGTAGCCATAAAGAGCCCGGATCCCGGCTGTATCATTTACTACTCCACAGACGGTAAGCCCGTAACCTATAAAAACGGTGTGCTGTCAGACAATGCACTGCCGTACACCAGTACGACAGGCATTCCGGTTGGAAACCAGGCAAGTGTCACCGTGTATGCCATTGCGCTAAAAAGCTCCAATAGGCTGGCGAGCCCGGCATTATCCGGCAGGTTTACGTTTAAGCCGGAGGTATCTTCCATTGCGGTTACATCGACCAATGGTATAAGCACGCTGGCGCAGGGTACCAGTCTTACGCTCAAAGCTACCTGTACACCGGATTATGCACCGGACAAGAAAGTAACATGGAGCCTGGAACAGTACAGCAACAACACGGCCAGCAACAATGACCCGAAGGTAACCGGTGTTTCCATCAATGCTTCGGGTAGGATTACCGCAAGTAAAACAGCACTTACAGGCACCTATCTGGTAACCGCCAAGATGGCAAATAACACCAGTGTTAAAAAAACTTTTACTATCAAGGTAAATGCGGTTTCCACAAATCCGGTAACAAGCATTACCACAAAGACCAAAAATGTTACGGTGAACACCGGCGCTGCCTTTACACTTGCAGCAACGGATGTTACGGTAACCAGAAAGAATAAAAAAGTATATAATGGCTCCTCTCTTAGCTGGACTATCGAGGACAGCAGCATTGCATCAATGGAAAACAACAACGGTAATGTTGTTATAACCGGTAAGAAGGCAGGAAAAACCAAGTTAATTGGTGTGGTAAGCGATGGCAGCGGCAAGATGGTTACGATTCCCATAACCGTAAAGCAGGCAGTGACTTCCGTGACTATTGCAAACAGCGGAACCGCCATGTGTGTAAGACAGGGCAAGTCTGTCAAGCTGACTGCCAATGTGTTCCCGTCTACGGCAGCCAATAAGAAGGTGAAATGGAGTTATTCTCCCGCCAGGGAAGGTATTACCGTGGTAAACGGTGTGGTGAAAGCAGCAAAGAATGCAAAACCGTGCAATATTACCGTTACGGCAACCGCCGCGGACGGCAGCGGTGCCTCCGCAAACTATGTTATTTCGATTATAGAAGAGGAAAAGAACACAACGCTGACCGTGGATAAAAAGAGTGTGGACATTTTCCGCACCACTAATAATAAGGGTGCAGCAACTTCCGCAACCGTAGCGGTAAACTGCAGTTCTCCTTATTGGAGTGCAACCAGCAGCGCTCCCGGACTGGTTTCGGTCACAGGAAGCGGCAGCAAGCTTACCATAAAGGCTACCGGCAATGGCACCGGTACGGCAACCGTTACGGTAGCAACCACGGACGGCACAAACAAGAAAGCCACGATTAAGGTAACGGTAAAGAATCCTGCCACCAACCTGATGATTTCCCCGCAGGGTGGAAGAAGCAATTATGTAGCGAAGGGAACTACCCTGAAGTTAATTCCGACCTTTGAAACCGCAAGCGGCAAGGTCAATGCAGATGCCAAGAAGCTTACCTGGACTTCCAGCAATCCCAGTGCAGTAAAGGTAGATAATCAGGGACGTGTGACGGGTATGTCGGACAGAAGTTATAAAGTTACCATTACGGCAAAAACCAATGATGGAAGTAATCTGGTGGCAACCTATGTGGTGGTGTCCTGTGATAAGGTAAAAAAAATCAAAGTAGGATATGCCAGAGCCTATTCGCTGGAAGTAGGAGAAGTTGGCAGTGGGCGGCTTTATGAAACAGGTACATCCTATGGTACCTGCAGCTATGCGGTAGATGTCAAGAGTAACAAAGAGGGACTTACAGTCGGATATACGGTTTCCAACGGATATCCGTACATCACCTTTGCCGGAAATAAGGTGGGTACCTATACGGTAACCGTTTCCTGTATTGACGGCAGTTCCGCAAAGGCGACTTATAAGGTTATTGTGAAACCGAAGTCTAAGTAATAATGGCTGCAAATATAAGCAGGGTTGAGTTTCCTCAGCCCTGTTTTTTTGCAAACTTTTAAATTTATTTTATACTTTTTTAATCGTTATTCCGTATGATATGTGCTATAGTATAGAGAGCAAAATATGAATAACAAATTTTGCATGTCTCATAATACATTAAGAAGAATGTATGCGCAAAGCAGGCAAAAAGAGAGGAAATGACATGAAAGAAGTCAAATCACCCAAGAAACCGTTACTTTACTATTACGGAATTGTTTTACTGATACTTTTCCTGTTCAATATGTTTGTCACCCCCATGATTATGGAAAACCGTGTAAAGGAAGTCGATTACGGCACCTTCATGAGCATGACGGAGGATAAAAACATCGGGGAAGTGGAAATTTCCGATTCCCAGATTTTGTTTACGGACAAGGCGGAAACTCAGATTTACAAGACGGGCACCATGGACGATCCGAACCTGACGGAAAGGCTCTATGAGGCGGGAGCTACTTTCTCCAAAAACATTGAAAAGAAAACTTCGCCCCTTTTAAGCGGCTTATTGACTATATTTCTGCCCATTATTGTGTTTATCATCATTGGACAGATTATGGGACGAAAGCTTATCGAACATGCAGGCGGCAAAAATGCCATGTCCTTCGGCATGGGAAAGAGCAACGCTAAGGTTTATGTGCAGTCCACGGAAGGTATCCACTTTGACGACGTAGCCGGCGAGGACGAAGCCAAGGACAACTTAAAGGAAATCGTAGATTATCTGCACAACACGAAGAAATATACGGAGGCCGGTGCTTCCATGCCGAAAGGTATTCTGCTTGTAGGCCCTCCCGGAACCGGTAAAACCATGCTGGCAAAGGCCGTAGCCGGTGAAGCGGGCGTCCCGTTCTTCTCCATGTCCGGTTCGGAATTTGTGGAAATGTTTGTCGGTATGGGCGCTGCCAAGGTACGTGATTTGTTCAGCCAGGCAAAGGAAAAAGCTCCCTGTATCGTATTCATTGATGAAATCGATGCCATCGGTAAAAAGCGTGACGGCCAGATTGGCGGCAACGACGAAAGAGAGCAGACCTTAAACCAGCTTCTTACCGAAATGGACGGCTTTGAAGGCAACAACGGCGTTATTATTTTAGCTGCAACCAACCGTCCCGAGTCCCTTGACCCGGCGCTGACCCGTCCCGGACGTTTCGACAGACGAGTGCCTGTGGAACTGCCTGATTTAGCCGGTAGGGAAGCCATTCTCAAAGTTCATGCCAGAAAGATTAAAGTGGGCGAAGATGTGGATTTCCACACCATTGCCAGAATGGCATCCGGCGCCTCCGGTGCAGAGCTTGCCAATATTATTAACGAAGCAGCCCTCCGTGCCGTGAGAAACGGACGCACCATTGTGAACGAAGCCGATTTGGAAGAAAGCATCGAGGTGGTTATTGCCGGTTACCAGAAACGGAATGCCGTACTGTCTAACCATGAAAAATTGGTGGTTTCCTACCATGAAATCGGACACGCCCTGGTGGCTGCCCTGCAGACCCATTCCGCTCCGGTGCAGAAGATTACCATTATTCCCCGTACCTCCGGCGCCCTCGGCTACACCATGCAGGTGGAGCAGCAGGACAAGAACCTGATGACCAAGGTAGAACTGGAAAATAAGATTGCCACCCTTACCGGCGGACGTGCCGCGGAGGAAGTTATTTTTAACGAGATTACCACCGGCGCTTCCAACGATATTGAGCAGGCAACCAAGTTAGCCCGCGCCATGATTACCCGTTACGGCATGTGCGAAGACTTTGACATGGTAGCCATGGAAACCGTGACGAACCAGTACCTTGGCGGCGATACTTCCCTTTCCTGCTCCGCCGATACCCAGAAGGAAATCGACAAGAAGGTTGTGGAGCTGGTAAAGCAGCAGCATGAAAAAGCCATCGGCATCTTAAAAGCAAACCGCAGGAAGCTGGACGAGCTTGCCCAGTACCTTTATGAAAAAGAAACCATTACCGGCGACGAGTTCATGAAGATTCTGGAAAAGAAATAAAAATAGAAGCAAAAATTCTGTAAAAGCAGTTGTTAAAAAAATAAGTGCGTGGTACAATAAGCCATATGAGAAAAGCAATGAAGGAAAGAGTACTGTACCCGGTGCCACACAGAGAGAGCCGCAAAGGTGGAAGCGGCTTTGGAGAAGATACAGGAAAACCATTCCGAAGCTGTACGCGAGAGCTGCATACCGTGAGCAGTATGCATCAGGAGAGCAGTCGTAAGCGTTACCGTATAGCCGCGTTACAGGCAAAGAGTGAAAATCAAGGTGGAACCGTGCATAATGCACCCTTAGGTAGCAATACCCAGGGGTGCTTTTTATTTTGAAAATTATCCGGCATAATTTTATTCTGTATAGTTTTTAAAGTATGTCACCGGCTTCCCGAAAAAAAGGAGAAAAAACAATGGTAAACTTTAAAGAAGACGAACAGCTTGCAACCTTAAACCATTCCTGCGCCCACTTAATGGCACAGGCAATCAAGCATCTGTATCCTCAGGCAAAATTCTGGGTAGGCCCCGTTGTGGCAGAAGGCTTCTACTATGATGTAGACCTGGGCGATGACGTTATCCATGACGAAGACATTCCCAGAATTGAGCAGGAAATGAAGAAGGTTGCCAAGACCGGCAAAAAGATTATCCGCAAGGAGATTTCCAAGGAAGAAGCGAAGGAAATGTTTAAGGATGACGAGTACAAGCTGGACTTAATCGACGGTCTGGAAGACGGTCACATCACCTGCTATGAGCAGGGCGATTTTACCGACCTCTGCCGCGGACCTCATGTAGATAATGTAAAGCTTTGCCGCAACTTCAAGCTCATCAGACATTCCGGTGCTTACTGGAAGGGCGATGCCAAGAACAAAGTGCTGCAGAGAATTTACGGTGTCTGCTTCCCCACCGCAGAAGAGCTGGAAGCGCACATTAAGCTCCTCGAAGAAGCTAAGGAAAGAGACCACAGAAAGATTGGCAAGGACATGAACCTGTTTATGGTAGACGACCTGGTAGGCCGCGGTCTTCCCATGTTTTTACCGAAGGGCTACACCATCTGGCAGGAGCTGGAAACCTACATCCGTGACAAGGAAAGAAAGTTAGGCTACCTTCATGTTATGACTCCCTGCGTCGGTACCGTAAATCTCTACAAGACCTCCGGTCACTGGGACCACTACAAGGAAAACATGTTCCCGGCTATGGAAGTGGACGGCGAGTCCTTTGTATTAAGACCCATGAACTGCCCTCATCATATGATGATTTATGCACACAGAATGCATTCCTATAAAGACCTGCCCATCCGTATCGGTGAAATTGCCCATGACTTCCGTTATGAGTCCAGCGGTACCTTGAAGGGTATTGAAAGAGGCAGACATTTCTGCCAGAACGATGCCCACCTGTTTGTAACACCGGAGCAGATTGAGGATGAATTTACCAAGGTTGTGGATTTGATTTTCAGCACTTACAAGGATTTTGGCATTACCGATTACCGCTGCGTTCTTTCCTTAAGAGACCCGGCAAACAAAGAAAAATATCATGATGACGATGAGATGTGGGAGAAGGCAGAAAACGCACTTCGTAAGGTTATGAACGATTTAGGCATTCCTTACACTGAAGAAATCGGCGAGGCTGCTTTCTACGGTCCGAAGTTAGACGTAAACGTAAAGCCTGCCGTTGGTAATGAATACACCCTTTCCACCTGCCAGCTTGACTTCTGTCTGCCTGCTAAATTTGAACTGACCTACATTGACAAGGACGGCGAAAAGAAGACTCCCGTTGTTCTGCACAGAGCAATCTTAGGCTCCCTTGACAGATTTATGGCATATATCCTGGAGGAAACCAAGGGCAACCTGCCTACCTGGTTAGCACCCGTTCAGGTAAGAGTTATGCCGGTTAAGTCCGATGACGACACCCTGAATGCCTACGCACAGGAAGTTGTCAAGGCACTGGAAGACAGAAACGTGAGAGTAGAACTGGATGACAGAGCTGAGAAGCTTGGCTATCGTATGCGTGAAGGTCAGGTTGAAAAAGTGCCTTACTTAATCGTACTTGGCTTCAAGGAACAGGAAAGCAAGACTGTTGCCTACAGACTGCACGGCGAAGCTGATACCACCGTACTTCCTCTGGACGAATTCGTGGAAAAGATTGACAATGAAATAAAGAATAAGCTGCGCTAATCGCAGGAAAAAAAGAGCCTTGTCCGGACAATCCTAATTGAAATTATCCGGCAGGGCTCTTTTTATATGCTGAGTTATGCAAAAATTATATATGACATATGGTCTTACGCGGAAAATGAGAATATGAAGCCAAATCCGCGTAATTACACATTCAAGATGAGTATTTCATTTGCCGATGGCTATTATACAACCGGGCAAAACCTCTTACAGTCTTTCAAATACCGGCATGTACTCGATGGGGGCATCCACGGTAACGGTCTGACCGCCCTTGTAGGTTTCGCCGGTGGAAGTCAGCTTCCAGTCGCCTTCGGGGAGGTAAACCTCGCGTTCAAACTGATTTAAGTGGAGAATGGGCGCTACCAGATACTTCTCACCAAACATGTACTGATCCTGTAAGTTCCAGCATTTTTCATCTGCGGGGAACTCATAGAACATGGTACGGATTAAAGGAGAACCGTTGGTGTGTGCTTCTTCGTAAAGATGCTTGATATAGTCATGCATAGCAATACGGATATCGTAGTAGCTCTTCATAATCTTGTAATTTTCTTCGCCGTAGCTCCAAAGCTCATTGGGCTGACCGGTGTGCAGATAGCCGCCGCCGAAATCTCTGGTGTCAAGAGGCGGAATGTTGTAGGGGCCTCTGTCGCCGTGCATACGAAGAACTGCTGAGTATACGGCAAACTGGTACCAGCGGATAAGAAGCTGACGGAAATCAGGGTCATTTACATCATCGGTCATGAAACCGCCTACGTCGGTAGTCCACCAGGGAATACCTGCAAGTCCCATGTTTAAGCCGCACTGAAGCTGGTCTTCAAAAGCTTCAAAGGTACTGGGCACATCGCCGGACCATACCACGTTACCGTATTTCTGGGAGCCTGCCCATGCACAACGGAGCAGGTTGACAACAGGCTTTCTTTCTTTGCTCATTTCATCATAGAAAACACGGCTGTAAAGCTGCGGGTATATATTGCTCAAGGACATGGCGGGACCGTCGCAGTAGCGGTAGTGGTCGAAATCGTATACGCCGTAGTCCGGTTCGGAGTTGTCCAGCCAGAAAGCGTCGATGCCGAAATCATAATAATTTCGCTTGCATACTTCCCATACATATTTACGGGTTTCCGGATTGAATACATCGATTTCCACGCAGTCGCCTTCGTAATCGTAGGTCTGAAGAGCGCCTCTTTCGGTGCGGATTAACAGACCCTTTTCCAGCATAGGCCAGAAGTTTTCACTTCTTCTGTCAACGGAAGGCCATACGGAAACGATAACCTTGATGCCCATGGAATGTAGTTCGTCTACCATTGCCTTGGGGTCGGGCCAGTAGGTCTTGTCGAATTTCCAGTCGCCCTGTACGGTCCAGTGGAAGAAGTCGATGACAATCTGGTCGATATGGATGCCTTCCTTCTGATACTGGCGTGCTACGGTCAGTACCTCGTCCTGGGTACGGTAACGCAGCTTACACTGCCATAAGCCCATCAGGTCTTCCGGGAACATGTCGGCATGCCCGGTCACATCCGTATAGTTTGTCAAAATCTGCTTCGGGGTGTCGGCAGCGGTAATCCAGTAATCCATTTCCTTTGTGGAATTGGCAATCCATTCGGTGTAGTTTTTACCGAAAGTAACGCGGCCGACTGCCGGGTTGTTCCAAAGGAAACCATAGCCTAAGGAAGAAACGGCAAAAGGTACGGAAATCTGGGAGTTGCGCTGTGCCAGCTCTAAAACACAACCCTTTAAGTCCATGTCCTGCTGCTGATACTGACCCATACCGAAAATCTTTTCCATCTTGTTGCTTTCAAATTTCACGTTCAGAGTGTATTCGGTGCCGCAGGTAACGCCCTTCCATTCACGGTTGATCACCTTTAAGCAGCGGCTTTCCTTGGAAATGGTGCCGTCATACATACGGAAATATTCACGTAAAATAAGTTCGCCGTCCTTATAAAAACTGATAATGCCGACAAAGTTTACCACAGCCTTGATCTTGCCGTTGGTAATGGTGGCAAACTGGCGCTTGTCAATGGTGCCGTCGCCTACCCAGTGGTCTTCCTCTTCAATGGTAACAACAGCCTCTTTTACAGACGGTGCTTCGCTTAACGCCCAGTCTGTGTTCTGCAGTTTATGCTGCATGGTGGAACGGACACGCAGAGCATCCCTGCCCCATGCTTCGATACGAAGCATCTCGCCGTTGTGGTAGCAGACAAGTGCATTGCCTTCGTTTACAAATCTCATGGTGTAACCCTCCTTGCATGATTGCGTTTTATATCTTATAATGGTATCATACTTTAGAAAATAAGGAAATTCAATTCCTATATTACAGATAACTGATACTATTCTATGAATGTGTGCACGATTAAGGAAATTTGTAACGCAGACGGCAAAGAAACGGAGCGGCAGGCAGCAGGATAAGGGAGTAACCAATGGGAAGAAATAAGCTGACGGAACAAAAAGAATTGATGGAACAGCGGCATCACAGCTCGGTAACTGTGCCCTACAGTTTGTATAACTGCCGGCTTCCGGAGGCGTTTCCCACGGTGCCCATGCACTGGCACAGCGAACTGGAGCTCGATGTGGTGACGGAGGGAAAGGGCGAATTTATCTGCGGCGATATGCATTTTCCGGTGGAAAGTGGGGACGTGGTGCTTATTCCACCCAACATGCTGCATGCGGCATACCATGATAAAGAGGAAGGACTGAAGTACCGCGCTTTCGTTTTTCATGCGAATATGGTGGGTGCGGAACAGAACGACCGAAGCAGTCTTTCCTATATAAAACCGCTCAGAAACGGGCAGCTGCAGGTGAAGCCGAAGTACGGAAGGGAAGATGCCGATTATCCGAAGGTGAAAGAACTGGCGGAGGATTTGATTGCCCTGGCGGAATGTAACGATGCCTACCATGATTTATTATTGAAAAGCCGGTTGTTTGCGCTGCTTTATTTTTTTGAAAAAAAGGAAAATATATCGGAAAGAGGGCAACAGACAGGCAGCTCGGAGCTGATTCGTCCGGCACTGGAATACATGACATTTCATTACGAAGAAACCATCAGTGTGGACTACCTTGCGGGCATATGCGCCATCAGCATCAGTCACTTTATGAATACTTTTCAGAAGGTGGTAGGCTGCAGCGCCATTGAATATCTCATTCACCTGCGCATCCAGGCAGCCTGTGCGGCGCTTACGGATACCACGGAAAATGTTGCAGAAATCGCAACCGGATGCGGCTACAACAATCTGTCCAATTTTAACCGGCAGTTCAAAAAAATGACGGGAGTATCTCCGAAAGCCTACCGAAGGCAGATGGCGGAAAATCAGAATTGACAAAAGAGGAAAAGTGACTAAAATAGGGAATGGCGCTTCGACGCCAAAGATTTAAGATGCAAAGGAGCGGTCTTTTTTACACAAAAAAGACATGGAATGAAAATGAAATATGTGAAACAGTTTCTGATTATTCTGGCGATTTCCCTTATCGGGGAACTGCTCAAATATGTGCTGCCGCTGCCCATTCCGGCAAGCATTTACGGCATGGTCATTTTGTTTATCTGCCTGAAAACAGGTCTGGTAAAATTGGAGGATGTGAAGGATGCGGGCAAGTTCTTAATCGAAATCATGCCGGTGATGTTTATTCCGGCGGGCGTGGGTCTTGTGGAAAGCTGGGGGATTTTGAAGCCGGTGCTTGTTCCGGTCTGCATTATTACGGTGGTAACAATTGTTACGGTTATGGCGGTAACGGGACTTTTGTCACAGTGGGTTATCCGCAGGGACAGAATGAAGGGGGAGAACCATGAATAGTTTTTTTGAAAATTCCATGTTTGCGGGCGTTACGTTAAGCCTGCTGGCATATCTGCTCGGTATGTTTTTAAAGAAAAAATTCAAGTTAGGGATTTTTAACCCGCTTCTCATTTCCATTCTGGTGTCCATCGCGGTGCTGGTTGTGGGAAAAGTGGATTATGAAACCTACAACGAAAGTGCGCAGTTCTTAGGATATCTGCTGACACCGGCAACTGTCTGTCTTGCCATTCCTCTGTACGAACAGTGGGAGCTTTTGCGGAAAAACTGCAAGGCGGTCGTGATAGGACTTCTGTCCGGTGTGCTGACAAGTCTGGTGACGGTGCTGGCGTTGTCTCTGCTTCTGGGACTTTCCCATGAAGAATACGTGACACTGCTTCCCAAATCTATTACCACGGCAATCGGCATGGGCGTGTCGGAAGAACTTGGCGGCTATGTGACCATTACGGTGGCTGTGATTATCGTTACGGGTGTACTGGGCAATATGATGGGTGAAATGATTTGTAAGATTTTCCGCATCAAAGAACCCATTTCCAAGGGACTTGCCTTCGGCAGCGCCGCCCATGCGATTGGTACGGCAAAAGCCATGGAAATCGGTGAGATAGAGGGAGCTATGAGCAGCCTTGCCATTGCGGTTTCCGGTATTCTGACGGTGTTGTTTTCCTCCGTGTTTGCAAAGTTTTTATAAGGGAATTAGGAAATACCTATAACGGATGATAGAAAGAAACAATAAGTCAAACGGTGCATAATCAGACAATGCCTATTGACATAGTAGGATATGGAGTGTATGATTTCTCTTAACAAAAAATGCAGAGAGGGCATACTCCATGAAAAATATACTTTGTTTCGGCGATTCAAATACATATGGATACAATCCGGCGGACGGCAGCCGTTTTCCTGAGGATGTACGGTGGACGGGGCTTTTGCAGGAAAAAGCAAAAGGCGGCGGATACCGCATTATTGAAGAAGGTCTGGTGGGAAGAACCACGGTTTTTGAGGACAGTGTCCGCATGGGCAGAAAGGGAAGCAATTTTCTTCTGCCGCTTTTGGAAACCCATTACCCGGTGGATGCGGTGGTGCTGATGCTGGGAACCAACGACTGCAAAACGGTGTACAACGCCTCTTCCCATGTGATAGGGAAAGGAATGGAAGTATTGTTGAAGCAGGTTAAAAATTATGATGCGTCACTTCCCGTGCTGCTTTTGTCCCCGATTTATCTGGGCGAGGGCGTGTGGGAAAAGGAATACGACCCGGAATTTAACAGGGTATCCGTAGAGGTTTCTAAGGAACTGAAAACGGAGTACGGCAGACTGGCAAAGCTGTACGGCTATGAATTTCTGGCGGCATCGGACGTGGCGGAGCCTTCCTCGGCTGACAGAGAGCACATGGATGCCCAAGGGCATCGGGCGCTGGCGGATGCGGTGTGGAAAAAACTGCAGGTGATGGCAGCTACCGAGGACGAAATCGCAGCGGAAATCAGCAGACAGTAAAGGAAATGATACATGGAATGGCAGGAATTTGAAAGAAAATTTCCGCAAAAATTAAATGAACAGCAGAAGGAAGCAGTACAGAGTGTGGAAGGCCCGGTACTGCTTCTTGCTGTGCCCGGCTCCGGCAAGACTACGGTGCTGGTGACCCGCCTCGGCTATATGATTTACGTAAAGGGCATTGCTCCGGAGAAAATTCTGACGGTGACCTATACGGTGGCGGCGACCGAGGATATGGCAGCCCGCTTTGCCTCCCAGTTCGGAACGGATATGGCAGACAGACTGACCTTTAAAACCATTAACGGCATCTGCGCCGGTATCATACATACTTACGGCAGGAAAACCGGCCGGACGCCCTTTGCCCTTCTGAACGATGAAAAAGTCATTGCAGACACACTGGCGAAAATCTACCAGAAGACGGAGCGGACATACGCCACGGAAAGTGATTTGCAGACGGTACGGACACTTATTACCTATATCAAAAACAGCATGCTCACGGAAACGGAAATCAGGGAACTGGACAAAACCGCCGATATGAAAATCTCTGCTATTTATAAAGAATACAACACCTGGCTAAGGGAGCAGAAGCTGATGGACTACGACGACCAGATGGTGTATGCCTATACCATGCTGCAACGGTTTCCGGAGCTGCTTAGACTGTATCAGGATAAATTTCCGTACCTGTGCGTGGACGAGGCGCAGGACACTTCCAAAATCCAGCATGCCATTATAGCCCTGCTTGCATCCAAAACGGAAAACCTGTTTATGGTGGGAGATGAGGACCAAAGCATTTACGGCTTCCGTGCGGCGTACCCGGAGGCGCTGCTTTCCTTTGAGAAAAACCACCCCGGTGCCAAGGTGCTTTTAATGGAAGAAAACTTCCGCTCCGGCGCAGGCATCGTAAAGGCTGCCGATACCTTTATCCAGAAAAACACGCTCCGCCACAAAAAGCACATGCGCGCGATAAAAGACGGAGAGGAAGTTGTAAAAGAGATTGCGGTGAAAACAAGGGACGACCAGTACCGCTACCTGGCAGCCGTGGCGAAAAACTGCGCCGCCGCCCGGGCAGACAGAGCGGGCGGCATGACCGGCAACGTGACCGAAGGCAGAGCGGGTGACTTGACCGGCAACGTGACCGAAGTCAAGGCGGGCGGCGTGACCGCGGACGCCTCCCACACTGTGGCGGTGCTTTACCGGGACCACGAGTGCGCCCTTCCTTTGATTGATTTGCTGGAGCGGAAGGAAATTCCTTACCGTATGCGGAACGCGGAAATCTCCTTTTTTACCCACCGCACGGTGCTGGATGTGCTGAATATCATGAAGCTTGCCATGCATCCGAAGGACGCCGAAACCTTTTTGCAGGTCTATTACAAAATCAATACCTACATCCGGAAAGAGGACGCCCTGCAGATAGCCAGAATCAGCGAAACGCAGGACATTTCCGTGTGGAATGCGGCAGTGCGCTACCATGGGCTGAGCGATTATACCATGAACAGTGTGCAGAATACGCGTATGCATATGCAGCAGCTTCTGACGGAACGGGGCGACAAAGCCGTGAAGCGCATTCTGTATTATATGGGGTATCAGGAATATTTAGAACGATGCGGGCTGAAAGCCGATAAGATAGAAATTCTGCAGATTCTGGGAAGCCGGGAGGACTCCATGGCGGGACTTCTGCAAAGACTGCGGGAGCTGCAGGATATTCTTACCCGGAAAGAAACGGACTATAGCTGCAATTTTATTTTGTCCACCATACATGCCAGCAAGGGACTCGAGTATGATACGGTGTATCTGATGGATGTGACGGACGGCATTCTGCCGGCACAGATGATAAGCAGTTCACTGAATATGTATGGGGATGGAAAAATATCCGCAGAAGAGCGTAAAACATACGAAGAGGAGCGGCGTCTGTTTTATGTGGGGGCGACCCGGGCAAAATCCGAGTTGTATGTTTTCACGACGGGTAAACCGCATAGTTTCTGTAAAGAACTGCTTTCCCATCCTGTTACATGCAGAGTAAAAAGAAAAGGAATTCCGTCTACACCTTGACAACCGACCATAAAAAGTGATACACACATATATGGAAGTGTTTATTATAATATCACTCAAATATAAGGAGAAAAAACATGCAGGAATTAAAGCCAATCAAAGAAGGTAAAGTACGCGAGATTTATGACAATGGGGACAGTCTGATTATGGTAGCAACCGACCGTATCAGCTGTTTCGACGTAATTCTGGACAATATCATTTCTAAAAAGGGAACCGTGCTGACACAGATGTCCAAGTTCTGGTTTGATATGACCGAGGACATTATTCCCAACCATATGATTTCTGTGGATGTAAAGGATATGCCGGAATTTTTCCAGCAGGAGAAATTTGACGGAAACAGCATGATGTGCAGAAAACTGCAGATGCTTCCCATCGAATGCATCGTCCGCGGTTACATCACCGGCAGCGGCTGGGCAAGCTACAAGGAGAACGGAACCGTTTGCGGCATCAAGCTTCCCGAGGGCTTAAAGGAGTCCGACAAGCTGCCTGAACCCATTTACACCCCTTCTACCAAAGCCGAGATTGGCGACCATGATGAAAATATATCCTACGAGCAGAGCATTTCCCATCTGGAAAAGTACTTCCCCGGCAAGGGTGAGGAATACGCAACCAAGCTTAAGGACTATACCATTGCTCTTTACAAGAAATGTGCGGAATATGCCCTGACAAGAGGCATCATTATCGCAGACACCAAGTTTGAATTCGGTCTGGATGAAAACGGCAATGTGGTACTGGGCGATGAAATGCTGACCCCCGACAGCTCCCGTTTCTGGCCTGCCGATGTTTACGAACCCGGCCACGGACAGCCTTCCTTCGACAAGCAGTTCGCCCGCGACTGGCTGAAAGCCAATCCCGAAAAGGGCTGGAAGCTTCCCGAAGATGTGGCGCAGAAGACCATCGATATCTACCTCGAAGGCTATGAAAAACTGACCGGTAAGCCGCTCGGAAAGTAAAAGTTTATAATGGTAATGCGAACGCAGGGCTTTGTAAGAAAGCTCTGCGTTTTTTGCTATGTACCGCCTATCGGCATGTAATTTGGCTTACAGGCGGTATTTTATTTCAGCCTCCATTTTTGACAGAGAAAATTAAACTATGCGTTCAATGACAAACCGGGTATTCTCGTTTACAATGATACCAGAACCACAAAAGAAGACATTTTAGAAAACGGAGGCAGCCATGGAAAAGGAAAGATGGTTCCTGTTAGGCGATATTCACGGCAAACCGGAGGTAATCCGGAATTTTTACGAAAAGAATAAAGAGCATTTGCAACTGGATACCGGAAACAACCATATCATTCTGCTGGGGGGTGTGGGGGCAAATTATGCGCTGCAGGGCCAGCAGGACGCAAGGTTTAAGAAGGCACTTTACAGGTATCCGTTTACCTACATCTGCCTCAGGGGAAATCATGAGGCAAGAGTGCAGAAGGTAATAGAGATGCACCCGGAAAAATGGGAAGCAAAAAAGAAATACGGCGGTGAAATTTATGTGGAAAAGAAATTCCCGCAGATAGAATATTTATCCGACGGACCCGCTGTATATGAATTTGACGGTTACAAAACATTTTCACTTCCGGGAGCTTACAGTGTGGACAAATGGTACCGGTTAAACCGTGGATGGACATGGTTTGAGGATGAGCAGTTGTCGGAGGAAGAAATGAACACAGGCAGAAAGATAAAGGCGGAGGAACAGGAATTTGACCTGGTGATATCCCATACCTGTCCGATATCCTACGAACCGCGGGATTTGTTTCTGCCTTATATTAGCCAGGAGACGGTGGATAAGCGGATGGAGCAATACCTGGGTGAAATAGAGGAAGGGCTTTCTTATAAACGATGGGCGTTCGGACATTTTCATGCCGACAGACTCTATCCGAGGAAGGACGGCAGACAAATGCTGATGTTATTTAACCGGAGTGTGGTGGATTTACAGAGGTTCATGCATATGACAGAATACGATGGACTGCAGGACATACTGGCGTGAAGAAACAGGGTATCATAAGGACATAAACAACAGACAGACGCATACAGCAATCAAAACATATTACAGCAAATTATGAAGAAAAAATTTTTCCCCATGGGAAAATTCATTTATCTGCGTCTGGTAAAAAAATACGGACAACATGAGGAGGTAACTATGAAAAGAGCATTTTGGTATGATGAAACACATATGGATCAGCAGATTGCAGAAGTGGATACCACAGAAGCTCATGTTGTCCGTTTCGCTAAAAATTACGGAAATACATCCGTAACCGAAAACGGTGCGGTGGGCTACCGAACCACGACAAAAGCACTGTTAGATTTGAATTTCAGGGTTTCTTCCTTGAGAAACCGAAGCGAGAGCGAAATCATAGAAGGGTACATAAAAGCATTTCATGAATCTCCGGGGTATGCCGTAAAGTGGCTGTTCTTTTTAAGGGATATCTTGGAAGGAATGGGAGAAAGAAGAACTTTCCGCATCGGATTGAAATATCTCGCCATATCCCAGCCCAAGATTGCACAGGCAATTCTACCCTTTATTCCGCAATACGGACGCTTTGATGACGCGCTTGTACTGCTGGATACGCCCCTTGCCGCCGATGTGGCAGCTTTTTATAAGGAGCAACTGGATAGAGATTTGGAAGCCATGGAATGTGGCAAACCCATTTCTTTACTGGCAAAGTGGCTTCCCAGCATCAACACGTCTTCTGCTAAAACGAGGGAATATGCGGGAAAACTCTGCCGTCATTTTAAAATGTCGCAGAAGGAATACCGCAAGTCGTTGTCCCGGTTAAGAGCCTACGGAAACGTAGTCGAAACGAAAATGTCCGCCTCCGACTGGGAGGGGATTGCTTATGAACAGGTGCCCGCCAAGGCAAATCTAAACTATGACAGGGCATTTGCAAGGCATGACTTAGAAAGAAGGACAGCATACCTTGAAAGTGTTCTTTCAGGCGAAGGAAAACTGAATGCAGGCGGTCTGATGCCCTATGAAATCGTACATCGATTTATGAAAAACGCTCCCAGCGGAGCAGGGCTGAAGGATGACCTTCTGGCAGAATTAATGTGGAAGAAAATCCTGGCCGACGGGTTTGCCAATGACTGGGGCCTGGAGGATGCCATTGTGGTGGCGGACGGCTCCGGCAGCATGTTTTCCTTTGCTTCCGGCAGCAGTTCTGTCAGTGCCATTGAGGTCTGCAACTCCCTTGCTATTTACTTTGCGGAGCAGTTAAAAGGGGTATTTCACAACAAGGCAATTACCTTCAGTGAACATCCGCAGTTCATCGACCTGAAGGACAATAACAGCTTAAAGGACAAACTGGAAATCATGTTTGCCCATGACGAGGTGGCAAACACCAACATTGAAGCTGTGTTTAACCTGATCCTTGACATGGCAAAAAGTAAGGATGTACCCCGGGAAGAACTGCCCAAACAGGTGCTCATCATTTCCGACATGGAATTTGACTGGGCTGTCGGAAACTGCGACTGGTATTCCGGAAGACGGAATACCGTAAATGACACTCTGTTTGACAGGATTGCCGCAGAATACGAAGAAAACGGCTACCGGATGCCGCGTCTCATCTTCTGGAATGTGTGCGGCAGAACCGATACCATCCCCAAAGTGGACAATGAGGAAGGACTGTGCCTCTTATCCGGTTTCTCTCAGAATGCCATGAAAGTGGCAGCGGACCCAAGGAAGAAAGATCCCTATGAAGCTCTGCTGGCCGTACTGGATTCGCCCCGGTACCGGACTGTTGGGGACGCCATAAAAGAATATGCGGCATAGTTTTAGGAAAGCAGCCTATTGTTCCTCCCGAAAACGCAGATGAAACACATTTATTCGTCCGAAAAATGCAGTTGTTATCTTGTTTTTTTTTAGATTTTCGGCTAAAATATAATCAGGTTATAAATCAGCCGAAAGAAGGTTGCGGATATGCATTATATTAAAAGAAACCTGGAGAAGGTAGTAGCACAGGTCACAAAAGAATATCCGGTTGTTCTGGTTACGGGACCGAGACAGGTTGGCAAAACCACCATGCTTCAGAAATTGATGGAAGGAACGGACAGAGGATATGTGACACTGGATGATTTGAATGACAGAAGTCTTGCAAAGAACGATCCGGAATTGTTCCTGCAATTGCATAAACCACCGGTACTGATCGATGAGGTTCAGTATGCACCGGAACTGTTTACGTATATTAAAAAGTATGCCGATAAAAATCATGAGCCGGGAGCATTCTGGCTGACAGGGTCGCAGGTATTTAAGCTCATGCGGGGCGTGCAGGAGTCTCTGGCAGGGAGAGTTGCCGTGCTTTCTCTTACGTCGTTGTCACAGGCAGAAATATCCGGCGGAGAAATGAAACCCTTCACCATAGAACTGGAGAAACTGTCTGAACGGGAAAAAGAAAGAGATAAGACCGATGCAAGAGGGATTTTTGAGAGGATATACAGGGGCTCCATGCCGGCCATAGTAAGCGGAGCAAACAGTAACAGCCAGATTTTTTACAGCAGTTATTTATCTACTTATATAGAAAGGGATATTCGGGATTTGTCCGATGCGATTGATTCACTTAAGTTTCTGAAGTTCATGACAGCGGCAGCAGCAAGATGCGGACAAATGGTAAATGTGGCGGATATAGCGCAGGATGCAGACATTAACCAGACACAGGCAAAAAACTGGCTGGGCATTTTGGAAACACTGGGAATCATTTTCTATCTTCATCCGTATTCCAACAATCTGCTGAAGCGACTGGTAAAAACACCGAAGCTGTATTTTTACGATACAGGACTGGTATGTTACCTGACAAAGTGGAGCAGTGCGGATACACTGGAAAGCGGAGCCATGAATGGAGCAATTCTTGAAAATTATGTGGTTGCGGAGATAGCCAAAACTTATTGGAACTGCGGTATGGAGCCATATATGTATTACTACCGGGATAAGGACGCCAAAGAGATTGATATTGTTCTGGAACACGACGGTGTTTTAAATCCCATTGAAATCAAAAAAACCTCAAATCCGGGAACCGAGCTGACAAAGGTATTTGAACTTTTAGACAAGTCTTCCACACCACGTTCCAAGGGAGCCATTATCTGTATGAAACCGGGGCTGGGAGCGATTGACAGAGACAATTATATTGTACCGATTTGGATGATTTAACATCCAAGCAACGAATGAAAAGGCGGAGTACCCTGCAAGGCACTTCGCCTTTCTGCGTAAGAAAACGCAAATATCTGCAACTTACATGTAAAATAAGGCATCCTACGTTGAATCCCATAGACACATCTTCGAAAATCCGCTATAAAAAGCATAGGTAATAAAAGACATGAGAGTCATGTGTAAGGAGGATGATGCAATGGAACCGGAAACTATTAAAATCAGTCACTTAAGCAAAAGCTTTGGGGATGTAAAAGCAGTAAACGACCTGAGTTTTCAGGTGAAAAAGGGAGAGCTGTTTGCTTTTCTGGGGGTAAACGAAGCCGGAAAAAGCACCACTATTTTGGTAAACGGACTGGCACTTATTCTGTGCCTGTGCTATATGTACAAAATGGGATGGTATTTGAGTGCGGCTGATGTACTGTGGATTATGGGGGATGAGATACTGATTGTGCTTTTGGCAGCACACTTTCCGGCATTATCGGCCTTCCGCTAACGACACAGGGACAGCTTTCGGCCGTGGGAACCATCGTCAGCGCCGGCTACAGCTTTTTGTGCGGAGCTTATATGCCAATATCCAATTTTGGCACTGGATTGCAGAAAGTATTGTCTTATCTGCCGAGCACTTACGGAACTTGTTTATTGAAGAATCACATGCTGCGTGGTATTATTGAAGAGATGGAGAAACAAAATCTGCCGGAGGAAATGATTGCGGCCGTCAAGGATACCCTGGACTGCAATCCACAGTTTCGCAGGCACGTGGTAAGCGTGGAGCAGATGATCATGGTCATGGTAGGAAGCATAGTGCTTCTGGGAGTCCTTTATCTGTGGCTGACTTCTCTGTGGGAAAATAGGGAGATTATATCTGCGTTTTTAAGGTTTTATGAAAGCACCGGCTATAATAGTTCAGATAAAACAGCTTTTATCCGGTGGATTGGTGTGACATCACCTGAAACAATCGAACCCCCAAAGTGAGAGGTTTAAGGATGAAGAAAAAGTATATAGTAATATTAACTTTCTTTATATTTATATTTTTGCAACCAATGACAGTATATGCAGATATGGGACCTAAGCCCTGTATCTATTTTGCGTTTGAAAATATTGGTGATAGGACAATCTATGCCAGCCTTTATGCACTGGAAGGCGGACCATCACCGGTATCATCCGGCAATTGGAGGCAGGTTCCTGAAGAAATCAAACAGACTTTTCTAAATTATTCCGAGAAAGAAGAGGCAAGGTTTGTTGAGGATATCTGGATTATCAATGAAGAAAATCCGAGAATGGCCTGCGGTTATATGCCGCCTGAAAAATATAAACTGGTGGTATATCTTCCGGATGAAGATAAAATGTTGGAAAGTGATTTTTATACAAGACAAAAATTTGAGGAAGTGTATATAGTAGATATCAATAAAATATCAGAAGATGGAAGACTTCTGTTGGAAAATGATTCGTATGACTGGATGGGGGCAGCGCTGCTGGTTACAGTACGGGCTGTACTGACTATTATCATAGAGATTGGTGTAGCATTTCTTTTTCAAATCAAAGGGAAAAAATCAATATGCGTATTGATTGTAACAAATGTCGTTACGCAGTTATTTCTGAATATCAGTCTTTTATGGAATATCAGTTTATATGGTATGGGACTTTATACTACCCTTCTGTATCTTTTAACTGAGATAATCATTTCTGTAGCGGAAGCTTTTGTATATTCTATTGCACTTAAAAAAACAAATGATCCGCCAATCGGGACTTATGAAGCAACAGTATATTCACTTGCAGCAAATCTGACTTCTTTTTTAGCGGGATTGTTTCTTGGACAGTTTATTTTACGATGGATCTGAAAATGGACGAATGAATCCGGAAAATAACGATAATAGACCCACCTATGGGGAAGAGGAAGAAATCATATTCAAATGTCACACACTGACAGATGACATACAGTGTGAGCGGACCACAAACGTGGAAAACGAAGGATGGCAGAACACTTAAAGATGTAGAGAACAGTGAGACTGCAGAAGAAAAAAATAAGGATGAAGTATACAGAAAATTAACCCCAAAGTTTAATGTTTTTCGGAAAAATATATGTTATAGTAAAAATCTGAGCAAAATCGTGTTTGGGAGAGAAGAGATATTTACAGGAGGTACAACCTTATGGAACCAATGTATTTGTCAATTCAGCAAAAAGAAACAGGAAAGCAGATTAAGAAACTGCTCAAGGAAAACGGCTATACGGTAAAGGATGTGCAGAATGCCATGGGATTTGAAAATCCGCAGGCCATTTACAAATGGCTTTCCGGCAGGTCATTACCGAGCTTGGACAATTTTGTAATCTTAAGCAGGTTACTACATACAAGTATGGAAGATATCCTCGTTATTGACGGGGATATTGTTCTTTTAAAGGGAATATATCTTAAACTACTGGTTCAATGACAAATTGTATGCAAGGCAGTAAGCTGATACCAGTTGCCAAGGACATAACATGCAGAAGGAGAAAAGGATGAAAAACTACTGGAGAATGAGCAATTTTTCGATATTTTCCGTGTTTTATACATATATAGACCATAGTTCCTATCCGGCTGACCGGTTATTTGTGCAAGATAAGGTAAGAATAAAATACAAGAGGGAATATGCAAAAGAAGACTCGCCATACCGTATCATTTTTTGTAAAGTGGGAAAAAAGGATACAGCACGATTTGAAGAGGCACTGGATAAGCTGAAGAATAATATGCTGTTGTTAGGTTACAGGGATTATTCTGATTTTTGCAGTGAAATAACAAAGATGATTGAGGAAGGAATGAAAGCGGGGGAGAAAAGTGAAACAAGTCCGATAAGAAATCCTGTTTAAGGCGAGCGTATTTTGAGCCATTCGGTACAACATCAAAGCCACAGAAGTCACGCAGCTCCTGAGAGTATTTCAGGAACACTATCAGGAGCGTGTCAGTCGGGATTGAAAAAAATACGCTGGAGCAGAGAATGAGAATATCCTGAACCCCTATTCACAAATCTTATATCAGTTTTTAACGTTTACACATAACTTGAAACGGCCGTGCGCTTTCCCCTAAAAATCATCATCATCGTCATCCAGCCAGCCGGAAGTGAAATGCATTTCGCCGGTGTTCATATCTAAGGACATATTATCGCTCATACGCATATGAAGGTCACCGTTCGAGTCGATGCCCATAGTGTCGGAAGTAGGGCAGATATAATCACCGTTATCGTAATTAAAGATGGGATTCATCCAGTTTTCCCTCCTTTTCAGATAAATAATTGATAAAGAAATCATAGGTTTTATTCAATTCATTAATCAGACATTGAACTTCAGTGTCTGATGAGTTTTGCGTGACTTTAGCAATATTGGTGACAAAGTAGGTAACCGTTTGAATATAGTATGGGGTTGAGAAGGCAATGAAACCGGATTCTGGGAAAAAATAATATCCATACAAGGTTTCCTTCTTGAAAAATTTTTCATTATAAATTTCTTTTTTTTCATAGTCTGAAAAGTAATCTCTGCACATTGCCATACCTTTATTATACAGATTTTGAACAAGTTTTTGTATCTCTTGATTACGTGCAATAGCTATTCTGAGAAAATGTTTACATTCAGAAAAGCGTTTTCCTTTGATTAATGCATCCAAAATTTTATCTACATATGGAAAAATAAAAGTGTTTTTTGAATCATAGCATGTTTTAAGTTCAAATTCATTGAAAAAATAAGTAATCACGTTTCTTTTACTCATGGCTATATTTTGTATCAACTGTTTTGTATTATTGGACATAGGTAAAGTAATTGGGTGCGAGAGTCGGAAGGTATCATAGATAATCGTATAAAGAAGAGGTATTTCACGGGCATGGAGCTTATCAAGCATCTCAAAATCTTCATTTTTAAGAGCAAGTGAAATCAACTTCAGGCGTAAATCATCTTCTCTTTCCAAGCGGCAATCTAAATAATCGGTGCGTTCTCGAAAATCGAACTTTATACTTGTTCCGGCGCAGAAACCAACACAGTCTCCCGATACATCATTTTTTATTAACCATATATATTCTTTTTCCAAAAGATATTTAAGAAAAGGATAGTTTCCGGCTTCCAAGGCATAGTCAACGGCGGTTTTATCAAATTCATCGGGTTTCAGAATGGGCTTACTTTCTAAATTTATATAGGATTCCCATTCGGCAGGGTCCTTGGAATAGGCGATGGAGTAGTTTGACTTTCTTGTTGATGCAGGGACAAGAGCGGTGCCGGCACTGAGAATATTCTCAATGGAAACACCAAGCAGTTCTGAAAAAATGGGAAGGTCTTCTATCTGGACCCCCTTTTTTCCTTTTTTAATTTGACAGATGCGGTTTTGCATATTCTGGATATCATCCGGATTAGCTGCTCCATCGCGTAAGGTAAGATAGGCGATGCTGAACTGACGGTCATTTTTGTACTTGCTGTTTTTAATCAAGGCGGCCAAATAGCTGCCGATTTTTGTATTGTCTGTCTTAAACATAATTCATCTCTCCTTTGCTCTAAGCATAAAGGAATGCTTCTAAAAAAAATATAATCAATTTGCATATGCATTTTGCATATATAAATTATATACTGAAAAAGTATATGCGTAAAGCATATGTTTACGACAAGAGAGAATAAAAATATCAATTTAACGTCGACTAAATAGTACAAAACACACAATAGCGTATGGATTTGATACTGGCAATGTGGTATGCTGATTATGATGAAGCGTAATTCTGAAGATTGCGGAAGAATCGCGTGTTGATGAAAAATGATGACTGCTTGCGAAAAGATAAAACAGCGGAGGGCGGCTTATATGAGAAAGTATAGGATGCTGGTAATTTGTTTATGTATGTTAATGTTTGCCGGATGTGGCAGAAAAGAGGATGCAATAGATAATCAGCTTAATGCATGCATAGAGACGTTGATGTGGAAGGCGTCAGAGATAAAAACGGATGAAAATTACACCAGATACGAGCAAATAGCAGAGGATGGAAAAATTAATGAGGAAGGACTTTTTTACACGGATGAAGTGGACTACAGTACATTAGATAACACAGATGCTGTATATGTGACTTTTGCGACCAACAGCTATATTACAGTACAGTATTTTGGGGATTCTTCGATGACATGTCCTCTTGACTTAGGAGGGACTTACCTTAATGTGAATGATTGCATCTATGCAGACATTCAAAAAATTAATAATCCAAATACCAATGCGTATGAGTTCAGTGGCTTTGAAATATGGGAGTTTGACGAAAATGGGGAAAAGCAGGGGAAATTAGAAGCAGATGCATTCGATGATGGAAGAGTATTTCGTATTCCTGCGGATTTTAAGGGGAAGGAAATCTCTATTGTTCCCATTGGAAAATACATATCAAGAAATATTACATTAGATGACTATTGTAAGGATAATAATGGGGTGGAAAAGGAATTAACCGGAACATGGGATGTTAACGGAGAAGATACGACAGAAACTTCCATAAGCATAAGTCCGGTGGATTCTTGTACAGTGATTTACCGGTATGATCCTGACATGTATGTATTTGTCGGTTCAGAACCGGTCTGCCTGGTTAACAATGAAGAGGAAGGAACGGTAAGCTTTGAGGAATTTTCGGCAAATGAAGATATCAGCAGTTTTTCTGTAGAACTTCGTAAAAAAGATTCAAAACGGAAATTTGATTCGACAAAATACCAGGTGGAACATGCTGACATCCAATATGTGTATCAGGGAGCTATAGTAAACGGATGTATCGATGTTTCTGACGGGGGCAAGATAGAATATGAAATAACCCATATTGATGAGGGATACTGGATTTCGGGTGACAGAAAAGGAGAAGTGGATGTTGACGATGTGGAGGCACTGATTGCCGGTATTGTTTGTGAGGAGGAAAAGGTTCGGGTAACATTACCACAGCCGGAAAAAGGGGGAACCATTAGCTATTTCCTGGATGGAGAGGAACTGTCCGGAGAGAGTGTGGAAACACTGGTGGGTGCTGAAATTAAAATGACATTTCAATGTAAAAACGGATGGACGTGTAGTTGTGAAGACGGAACCATATACAAAGTCGGTTCCCAAGAGATACAGACAATTAACGTGGACGGCATAGATGTCAATGATATTTTTACAGAGCAGCAGTATAAGCCGACGGTAACGCTGACCATTGATAAATCAGTTGGAACATATACAGAATTTGAAATTAATACCGTGGATGTAAAGGAGCAGGCACTCAGGCTGGAAACTGCTAAGAAGTCAAAAGAAGTTTTTAATAAAGAGGTAGGAACCAAAAACGACCTTATGCTCAGTGCTTCCGGTGGGGCATTGTTGGAAGGAGAAGCACTTAAAGTAGAAATAAAAAAAGAGACATGGGATGCCGTTAAAGAAACGGATGTTCAGTACTTACAAAAGTTGCCAGGCCAATTAAACATATCTTTATACATAGAAGACAGCAGTACCATATATAAAACCGTGAAAGTTACAGTCAGCAAAGTGAATGTTGTTGCATTTTCAAGCCGGGATATAGAAAATGGGAAAGTAACCATAGAGACAGCCGATCTGACAAATAATAGATATCTTGGAGCCGGAGATGTGATAGAAAGCTCGAGAAAAGTTAAAATAGCAGTATCTGCCAACGACGGCTATTACATTAAAGACAGTGGAAAAACGGAAATTTATACGGAAACAATGAAGTACTCCAAATATGTATCTGATGTTCAGAAGATATTGGACAAACATCCGGTAAAGAAGTTATGTAATGTAACTCTTGATGTAACTGATGCGTATGGTACGGTGACATATAAAATTGACGGAAAGTCTGTAATAAACGGAACATACGGATTAAAAGAAGAACAGAAATTGGAAATGGTATATGAAATAACGGATGGAAAACATATTATTGTGCGAGAAGGCGCTAACTGGATTGAAAGCAGTTGGAATAAAACAAAGAGTAAAACAAAGGAAACGGTAGAAATACCCATTACAAATGAATTGGACGGAAATACAGTTAAAAGAGAGACTTACATACATATAAAAGATAAATAGAGAGGAACAGACATGGAAAAATTTATAAAAGGAAAACATAAGAAAATAATTACCAATATCCTTTCTATCGTTCTTATGATGGCAGCTTTTACCGCGGTATTTGGGTATGTCGTACCGGCGTACAATCATGCGAAAGAGGTAGGTGCAGGTATTGGAGACAAGGCGGGAACACTGGTGGGAAACGTTATAGGATCTTATGATGGTGTTACGAAAGGAGTGACTGCGGGAAAAGAGGCAGGCAGAGAGGAAGGGGAAAGTGCAAAAGACATAAATAGCGTGATAGACAGGTTCAGCCAGATTGGCAATCTGGAGGTTCTGGAAGCAGGGGTAAAACTAAAAGATGTTAACACCCTTGGAGATGACTATGCGGCTTTGTTCCTGTTAAAGGGTGTGGCAACTTATTCGGTTGATCTTAAGAATGCAGAAATCAATGCTATAGATGCCAATACAATAGAAATTCTTCTCGCTCCGATAAATGTTGAAATTTACATTGATGAAAGTGAAACGGAAAAGCTTGCTGAATATCAGAAGCACTCATGGTCGAAGAGTGCAAAAGACGGTTTCACTGAGTACATGAATACTCGCACAGAATCGGATCGTTCAATCAAGGACACAATGATGAATTATTCGGCTCTGACAGAGGAAGCCCAAAATGCAGCAATGAAGCAAATTAAAGGTATTGCTGAGGCTGCAACCGGAAACAGGAAAAAAATTATGGTCAGCTTTAGAGAGGGGGAACAGGCAGATGAATAAAAATGATACTGACAAGAAAAAGCCGTGGTCCCATGCAGGAAAAGGTAGGAAAAAGATTCCGTGGAAGAAGTTACTCACACTTAGTAATCTTTGTTTCACTATGGCGGTAGTTTTGTTGATGATAGGGGGGCTCGTGATAGCCGGAGCTATTCGGAAAGGTGGAAAATCAGCGAAAGAAGCATACATGAATGCAGAAAGTATGGCAGCAGAGGAGACTTACAATAAAATATATGATGCAGCATTTGAAGCTTCGGAAAAAAAGTATCATGTGAAAAATAATATTTCCATAGACATTGCCTCCATTCAGGAAGAAGCTAAGCTTGAGGTCTTAAGGGTAAGTGATGTGGAATATGTGATTGAATCAAAAAAAGACAATGATGACGGCATTGAGGTCTGGATGGAGTTTTACGGTGACGGAGTTTTTACGGTAGATATGAAAGCAAGCGAATTCATCATAGATTACGAACACCAATATGTATTAGTGAGAGTTCCGAGACCGGAATTAACTAATTGCAGGATAACACAGGCTAACCAATTATTCTGGCAAAATGGAATTTGCAATAAGAGCATTTCTGTAGGTATTGACAAAGCAGTTAATATGAGAAATGAAGGGTATAAAAAATTGAAGAATTATATGAAATCCAATACAAAATTTTATAAGAGTGCAAAAACATCTGCTCAAATAATTATTTCGGATTTGGTCAGGAAGCTTAATCCCGGGCAGACATCCCTTGTGGTCGAAGTGGAATTTGTTGATTAAATGTTTTTCTGTTACGGATGGAAAATGTAAGTCTTATATTATTGGTTGTATTATTGAGCGGTGGTGTAGGAATGATGATCAATGCAAGAAACCTAAATAGTTATAAGAAGGTTCTGATTGAGGAAAAAGATGAAAGAAACAAACAGATCAAACTAAGTTCGTGTGAAGTAACTTTGTTTATATCACTTATCAGCTATATTGGTGTATTTATATACATGAAAAACACAGGCATCATAAGTGGAATACAGACAGCTATTTTTGGCATACCGGTTTTTATTGGATCTTTGACATATGGATTATCTACTCTATATTTTAGAAATCGGATATAGGAAGGCAGGATGAAAAAGAAGCAGGGTACATTAGGTTAGATGTCGTGAAAGTGCGATAAAACTTAGGAAAAATAAGGATATACAAGGAAAAATCGAGGTCGGAAGTTCGAATTTAGACCAAGTTTAGACCATTTGAAAATGAAGATTTTTGAGTGAAAATGGGCGCTAAATTTATGACATAACATATAAAATAGAACACATTGAACAATATGTTTTGCGTGGTCATAGACCTTTGCAAGAAGCTCTACCTTTTTAGAACGGTTACGTTCAAACATGGAATCGTCTATAATAAGAACATTGGCACGGTCTTCCGAATCCAATGGAAGAATAGCGTTGTTTATGATTCTGGATGCAAGGATTGTAGTAAAACGCATCTTTTCCTGTAAGTAAGCAGACTCATATACATACTTCTGTTGGAGAAAATCAGCAGAAACATGTATTGAAAAATCTCCGTTACCGGAGTGCCTTTCATTTTATAGGCATTGGCAGTTTTCAAGGCTGAGGAAATATGAAACCTTGTAAAAAATCGTTTGATAGATTTAGAAATATGCTTATCATTTTGAGTCGCTTGTGTTATACTTTTATTCATAGCATGAGCCTCCGATTTGTAATTGTTTTTTGGCAACTCAATTATATCAAAACTATCAGCGTGATTATTGGGAGAAATTAAAAACAGAAATCGAGACAGATCCCGGACAAGGATTTTGTGGGAAGATATGGCGGCGATGAGTTTATGGCTGTGATTTATCATACAGGCAAAACGGAGATTGAGGAACTGTTACAAAGCTTATGCAGAGAAAAAGACAGATTAAATAGTAATGAAGCTCAAATCCCAATCGACTATGCAAGAAGCGTAATTTAGGTTCACGTCAATAAACTAAAAACAGAATAAAAATCAGCATGGTGAAAAGTGTTCATCCAGGAGACAGAAATTAGATTAATTTTCACCAGTTTCTAGTAATAGAACCACTAATATTTAGTAGAAAATGATTTAATACTTTTGTAATAGATTTTTCTAATAAAGTATGCTATATTAAAGCTATTTGTGGATAAACAAAAATGAATTTACAAAGGAAGGAAAACTATCATGGAAAAGATTAAAAAGCGTATAACTAACTTAAAGGTTGCAGGAAAATTAAAAGTATATCGAATGACAGTGCTTGTTAT